>Ga0256843_1003374_pt1 | contig 11123 bp, 7 predicted proteins | sample AlvinellametaG_FD_191572 | JGI IMG/M metagenome (GOLD analysis project Ga0256843, IMG submission 191572) | Pompeii worm associated microbial communities from hydrothermal vent at the East Pacific Rise, Pacific Ocean - Alvinella | ecosystem: Host-associated > Annelida > Integument > Unclassified ... | reverse complement strand
TCAAATTTTTCGCAAGACAGTTTGTTGATTAAATTTAAGTATGATGTAATACGTTTAGCCATGTAGTCTTCGGCTTTTTCCGTAATTTCATGGTAAGGTAAATTAAATTTTTCCGTATAAACTTTGCGTAATTTTTCCAATAAAACATTGTCAACCAGCGATATAACAGAGTCTATGCCAAAATGCGATACCTTTAAGGGAGTGTCGATTGTATAAGCTACTCCCATGACGGGAATATGAAAAGAGTGTTGTGTTTGCATAAAAAAACATTAAATATTGCCGACAAATATACACGAATGCTTTTAATAATAGCACTTTTGAACTTTATAATTGTATTATATTAATTAATTTATCAAAGTTTTGCTTATTTTTCGTTGTTTTTAATCAATGATGAAGAATATGATAATGCTAAAACTTTTAAACTTTATTATTAAAAATATATCTTTTATGTAATAAACATTATAATTATGTAATATTCTTTGATTTGTGTGTTAAAATATGTAAAATTAACATTCCTTGTATGGCTTATTCACAATGATTTGCTAATTTTACCCTTACAAATAGATAAACAAATTCATTCATTGAAAAAGCAAAGAATATTATCAGTTGATATTTTTAGAGGCTTAACAATTGCCTTTATGATTTTAGTAAATAATCCGGGGACATGGTCTCGGATTTATCCGCCTTTGGAACACGCTGCATGGCATGGCATTACACCCACGGATTTAATATTTCCTTTTTTCTTGTTTATCGTAGGAACTTCTATTGTTTTAGCTTATAATAAGAAACGTTCATACGTTAATCACCATCTATATAAAAAAATAATTATCAGAAGTTTAAAAATTATTCTAATAGGTTTATTTCTGGCAGGTTTTACTTATCATTTCCCCTTTTTTAAAAATCTTTCGGAATTGAGATTACCGGGGGTTTTACAACGAATTGGTATTGTTTTTTTGATAACGGCTTCTTTTTTTGTAGCGGTAAAAAATTGGAAGTGGTACCTATTGGTGCTTGTGCTTTTGTTAGGAGGATATTGGTATGCTATGACACATGTTTCTATTGACGGAAAACCGCCTCAATTGACTAAATCAGAAAATCTGGCTTCTGTAATTGACCGTAAAGTTTTAGGTGAAAAACATATGTGGAAACACTATGAAGAAAACGGATATGTACAAGGTGATTACGATCCCGAAGGATTATTTAGTACTTTGCCGGCTATCGGGACAACCATTTTGGGAATTTTTTTAGGGTTGATTTTAATCGATAGAAGATTTTCTCCTTATGCCAAGGTAATACTGTTTGTCTTTATAGGACTTCTTTTATTTATATTAGGTTTGTTATGGAATGAATCTTTTCCGTTGAATAAACGCCTTTGGACCAGCAGTTATGTCTTGTATACCGGCGGGTTGGCTTTTTTGGTTTTTGCGCTGGTATATTTAATTGTTGATATTTTTAACAAGCAAAAATGGGCGGATGTTTTTAAATATTTAGGAATGAATGCAATAGCAATATTTACCTTATCAGGTTTTATTGAAAAATCTTTTTACCTGTTGCATTTTCCCGGCTCAAAAAGAAGAATTCACAGCTGGTTATATCATAATTTATTTGTAAATCCCCTTGGAAATTCAGAATTAACTTCCATGTTGTATGCCATAAGTATCGTTCTTTTTTATATATTTGTAGCTTGGTGGTTATATCGAAAGAAAATTTTTATCAAAGTTTAGCAACGAGCCTTTAATGGATAAATCAATAGCTGCCATGCTAATGGTATTGTTGTTATTTCGTAGGAGTGTTAACGACTGATTAAACTCTTTGTGTGAGTTAATAAATTCTTCACTTCATTCGAATTAACGATACTAATAAAAACAATCTAACTTTTAATTTTAAAATGGCATTAAATTATATCTGGGTAGGTTTTTTTCTTGTAGCATTTATTGTAGGCTTGATTAAACTGATTTTTTTAGGGGATGTGGAAATTTTTTCTACCATGATGAAAGCTCTGTTCGAACGTTCAAAACTCGGATTTGAACTTTCGCTGGGTTTAACCGGAATTTTGGCATTGTGGATGGGTATTATGAAAATAGGAGAGAAGGGAGGAATGATTCAAATCTTGGCTCGATTGGTCAGTCCGTTGTTTACCCGCTTATTTCCCGAAGTGCCTAAAAATCATCCGGCCATAGGTTCGATGATGATGAACTTTTCAGCTAATATGCTGGGGCTAGACAATGCTGCTACCCCCTTGGGTCTTAAAGCCATGAAAGACCTGCATGAACTCAACCCCAAAAAAGATACCGCCAGCAATGCGCAAATTATGTTTTTGGTACTCAATACTTCCGGTTTAACACTGATTCCGGTTAGTATTTTAGCTTTGCGAGCAATGAAAGGTTCTGTAAATCCTACGGATATATTCTTGCCTATTCTTATCGCTACTTTTGTTTCCAGTTTGGTGGGATTAATCTATACAGCCATTGTTCAAAAAATTAATCTGTTTAACGGAGTTGTTTTAGCCTATCTGGGCGGAATGACAACCTTAATTGGCGGAATAGCCGCCTATGTATGGTATTTGAAAGATCCTGAAAAAATAAGTATTTTTACCAACTTGCTGAGTAATATCCTATTGTTTAGTATAATTATCGCTTTTATCAGTGTGGCTTTATATAAAAAAATCAATATATATGATGCTTTTATCGAAGGAGCCAAAGATGGTTTTCAAGTAGCAGTCACTATTATACCTTATTTGGTGGCCATGTTAGCGGCAATAGGTGTTTTTACCGCTTCGGGGGCCATGGATTATGTGTTAGACTTTTTCCGGTTTTTATTTTCGCATCTAGGTGTAGATACCAGATTTGTAGATGGATTGCCTACGGCATTTATGAAACCGCTGACCGGAGGAGGTGCACGTGCTGCTATGGTGGAAAGCTGGGTAGATCACGGTGTCGATAGCTTTGTGGGACATCTTACTTCTATCCTGCAAGGAAGTACCGAAACTACTTTTTATGTATTGGCAGTTTATTTTGGTTCCGTAGGTATCAAAAATACCCGGTATGCAGCTACTGCCGGAATTATTGCTGATTTAGCCGGAATTATTACGGCCATATTTGTTACTTACCTGTTTTTTGGTTATATGAAGTGATTATTTTGTTGAATTCTGAAATCTTTTAATCGATAATTTGCCCTTAAAGGAATAAAAGGTTAATGTAAAACAGTTGATAACTCATGATTGACAAACGGCGATGATAATAAGGAACACTTAAATATGCAAACAATTACTTATGAAAAATCCTTTTATTGTTTTTATCTTTCTTATTTTTTTATCTGCTTGTGATTTTTCAGTAGAAATCAATACCGGAAAAGACAGAGAACAAGATAGAAATTCCCTTGCAAAAACATTAGATGATTGGCATCAAGCTGCTGCCAATGCCGATTTTGATACTTATTTTTCATGGATGGATGATGATGCTGTATTTGTAGGTACCGATGCTTCAGAAGTTTGGAATAAAAAAGAATTTATGGAATTTTCCAAACCTTATTTTGACCAAGGAAAAGCATGGAGTTTTAAAAAAATAAACCGGAATATCTATTGGGATGAATCTCATTCTAAAATCGCTTGGTTTGACGAAACTTTAGATACATGGATGGGGGTTTGTCGTGGTTCGGGCGTATTGGTAAAAAAAAATAACAAATGGTTGATCAAGCATTATGTTTTGTCTATGACTATTCCCAATGATAAAGTTAAAGAAGTTATGAGAGTATTGAAAATGCCAAATAGCAACTAGTTTCAAATTTAGAATCTCCCGACCATGCGTTGGGATGTATTATTTAGCTTATGGAAATGTATTCCATAAAAAAAGAGACTGCCTTTTGTGACAGTCTCTTTTTATTTAATGTGACTCCGACAGGATTCAAACCTGTAACCTTCTGAGCCGTAATCAGATGCGCTATTCAGTTGCGCCACGGAGCCATTATTTTTTTGTGGTGATCGCGACAGGATTCGAACCTGTGACCGTCTGCTTAGAAGGCAGATGCTCTATCCAGCTGAGCTACGCGACCTAATTCTCTAGGTTTTCAATAATTTATACTCAATCGAACCTGTGACTGTCCCGACGATAAGTCGGGATGCTCTATCCTCCCGACCTTGAGTCGGGAACGCGACCTAATTCTCTAGGTTTTCAATAATTTATACTCAATCGAACCTGTGACTGTCCCGACGATAAGTCGGGATGCTCTATCCTCCCGACCTTGAGTCGGGAACGCGACCTAATTCATTAGGTCGGGGTAGCAGGATTCGAACCTGCGGTCTCCTGCTCCCAAAGCAGGCGCGATAACCGGGCTTCGCTATACCCCGAAAAAAAAATGGCGGAGAGACAGGGATTCGAACCCTGGCATCGCTTGCGCGATGACAGATTAGCAATCTGCTCCGTTACCACTCCGGCACCTCTCCGTTGCACATTCTAAGTTATCCTAGAATTGCGAGTGCAAAGATAAAACCATTTGTTTAATTATACAAGAAAAAAATCAAGAAAAAAATTATACCGGCTTAAAAAAAATAGTGAATCTTGCCGGCTTTACAAGTATGCTTGTTTTTGAAAGGACGGATAATATAAGGTGGTATTTTATTTATTGATTAATACCGATTATTCGGGATATTCTACCCGTAAGTGATAGATGTTTTTTAATTTTTTCTTAAACAATTTTTTTATGGCTGACACTTCTTTCATGGTGATATTGGCATTGTCCAATAAACCGCTGTGTAGTTGGCCGTCTATAATTTTATCTACAAAATTGTCAATTTTTTCAGCGGTAGGTTCACGCAGACTTTTCGATGCGGCTTCTACGGCATCAGCCATCATCAATACGGCTGTTTCTTTGGAAAAAGGGTTGGGGCCCGGATAACGAAATTTTTCCTTATCTACATCCGGATCTTTTTCCAGGGCTTTTTTATAAAAATACCAAACCAATCCCTTGCCGTGATGGGTACGGATAAAATCGATAATTCTATCGGGTATATTATTTTTACGGGCAATTTCTATTCCGTCCAATACGTGATTGATGATAATTTTGGCACTTTCCTCGGGTTCTAAATCATCGTGGCGATTGACACCTGAAATTTGATTTTCGGTGAAATAAAAAGGATTCATCATTTTTCCAATGTCATGATACAAGGCACCGGCTCGAACCAGCAAAGCATTGGCATTTACTTCATTGGCAGCAGCTTCTGCCAAGTTGGCTACTTGTAAGGAATGGTTAAATGTTCCCGGAGCTTTATCGGCTAAACGCTTTAATAGTTTGCTGTTGGTATTAGATAATTCCAATAGAGAGACATCCGAAACCAAACCGAAGATTTTTTCATAAATCAATATTAATTGATGGGAAAGAGCAATCGTTAAAATACCGTTTAATAAGAATAATCCGAATATTTCCAAGCTTATTTTCTCAACATTTCCTTCATGGATTAAATGAAAAGCAAAATAACCGATGATATAAATCAAAATGATATTTCCTACTGATGAAAACAGATTAGAACGCTTGGTAAGCTCGGATACCGTTAATATCGTAACGATACCTGCCATGATTTGTAAAAAGATAAATTCAAAACTGTTGGGGACAACAAATCCCAGTAATAAAATGGTTAAAACATGTACAAATAAACCAACACGGGCATCAAAAAAAGCTTTTAAAATCAATGGTAAAATTGCCAGAGGTACGAGAAAAATATAGCGGGTATTATATTTAACGGTTAATGTTGTTAAAATAATCAGCAATAACATGTTAAATAGAATCAGGCTGATTTTGACGTTGTTTTCATAAATTTCAGGCCGGTATTTTTTAAGAAACATAAACAACATTAACAGCACGATGGCAACCAGCAAGCTATATCCGATAAAAACCCATAGTTTATTGCGTTGTTTGTTGCGTTGGAGACTGAAATTTTCTTTTAATGAGGATAATAATTGATATGTATCCGGTGTAATTTTTTCACCTTTTGAAATGAGTAAGTCACCTTTTTGAATATCTTTCTTTTTTTTGTCAATATTTTGAATTGAAGCTTTTATGTTGAGATTTCTCTTGTTGTAATCAATGGATAAATTATCCGGAAGAACATCATAATTGTGGTAAAAGCTCATAAGAGATTTTAGAATATCTTTATCTGCTACAATATTTTCAATATTTTTATCTAAGTTATCTTGGGTAATTATCTTATTCCTTTCTTTTTGAATGAAATTTTTTCCTTCGTTAATTATTAGTTTATCTACATAATCAAGACTATCCGGAATTTTTTTTAGATAACCTTTTTTATAAATGTATCGTAGTATTTTTTTGTTTTTTTTCAACAAGGAGGATAGTTGTTGCTTAGAAAGATTGGAATTGTTTTCTTCAATTTGCCGGTTTATTTTTTCGATAAGTGCACCGATATCAAGATTATTTTTGTTTAAATAAACCGGAATATTTTTTTTAAGAGAATCTTTTTCATGTTGTATTTCTTCTGTAGATTTTTCTACTGTAAAATCAAAAGGAGCATATAAATCATCGTATTGCCAGAATTTGTTTTCATTGAATTCATATTGAAATTTACCTTCAAACGGAAAGAAATAGACAATGGACAAAAGTGCCGATAAAAAGATAATCGTTTTATAAATAAAATTGGTGTTTTTATATATAGAATTGATAAATTTTTTCATAGATAACTTTTGTCAGTAAATAGAATTTGTTCAAAAGTAAAATATTTTTCCATAAAACAGGCTTATTTCCTCCAAATATTTGTAATTTTATGCCACAAATTTAAAAAATAATCAACAATGAAATCACCACAAGATATAGTTATCGTTTCGTATGCCCGTACACCGATAGGTAGTTTTAACGGCAGTTTGTCTAAAATTCCGGCTCCCAAATTGGGTGCAGTTGCCATCAAAGCTGCTTTGGAAAAAATCAATTTAAAACCCGAATTAGTCGATGAAGTTTATATGGGAAATGTTTTGCAAGCCGGAGTGGGACAAGCTCCTGCACGACAAGCTTCCATATTTGCCGGTATTCCTGATTCGGTTCCGGCTACAACCGTTAATAAAGTTTGCGCTTCCGGTATGAAAGCCGTTAGTATGGCAACTCAATCTTTAAAAGCCGGTGATGCCGATATTATGGTAGCAGGCGGTATGGAAAATATGTCTATGGCACCGCATTATCTCAATGGTAGAAATGGACAAAAACTCGGCGATATCAAACTAAAAGACGGCTTGGTACTCGATGGTTTAACCGATGTTTATTCCGGACAACATATGGGTGTTTTTGCCGATTTGTGTGCCACGAAATACGATATCAGTCGTGAAGACCAAGATGCTTATGCCATTAAATCTTATTTGCGTTCGGCTGAGGCTTGGAAAAACAATGTTTTTAAAGATGAAGTTGTGCCGGTGGAAATTCCGCAACGCAAAGGAGATCCTGTTATCTTCAAAGAAGATGAAGAATACAAAAACGTTAGATTTGAAAAAATACCTTTGTTAAAACCTGTGTTTACCAAGGATGGAACCGTAACGGCTGCCAATGCTTCCACTATCAATGACGGTGGAGCCGCTTTGGTGCTCACTACCCGTTCCAAGGCTGAAGAATTAGGCTTAAAACCACTAGCTAAAATTGTGGCTTATGCCGATGCGGCACAAGATCCGAAATGGTTTACAACAGCTCCGTCAAAAGCCATTCCCAAAGCTTTGAAAAAAGCCGGTTTAAGTCTGAGCGATATCGACTTTTTTGAACTCAATGAAGCCTTTTCGGTCGTGAGCTTAGTGAATGAAGAATTGTTGAAACTCGACCCCGAAAAATGTAATATTTACGGTGGTGCTGTTTCGTTAGGTCACCCGCTTGGCGTAAGTGGTGCCCGTATCATTATGGCGCTTATCAACGTCCTGAAACGCAACAACGGAAAATATGGAGCCGCAGGCATCTGTAACGGTGGCGGTGGCGCCGGTGCCATGATAATTGAAAATGAATAATTTTTATTGAAAGTAATAAATATTAATGCAGAGACGCAACTTGTTGCGTCTCTGCTATTACAATAACTTAATGATATAATCTTATGTATGCTATAAACTTTGCTACTATCGTGCCGGTAAGAGCCGATCATGCCGATGAATCTGAAATCATGACTCAAATGCTGTTTGGAGATACTTTTGAAATCTTAAAAACGCATAATCAGTGGAAATATATCAAAGCACACTACGATGGATACGAAGGTTGGATTGATGAAAAAGTGGTTTTGGAGTTATCCGAAAATGAATATAATAATATCAATAATGAACCAAAATACTATACGGCGGACGTGCTCACCGAAGTAATCTTTCCCGAATCCGGCAGATTTTTATTGCCTATGGGGAGTGTTTTACCGCATTTTAATCCGGAAAAGATGACTTTGCAAATGGGTGATGAAACCGGTGTGTTTTCCGGCAATTTTATCACCGGAAAATTGAGTAAAGCCGAAATTTTAGAACTGGCGTTTACCTACATCAACAGCCCGTATTTATGGGGTGGAAAAACGCACTTCGGTTTGGATTGTAGCGGACTTACCCAAATGGCATATAAAATAGGCGGATACAATTTACTCCGCAATGCCAAAGACCAAGCCACGCAAGGAACGGAAATCAGCCTTGACCAAGCCGAAGCCGGTGATTTGGCTTTTTTTAGCAATACCAAAGGCAAGGTAATTCACGTAGGATTTTTGCTGGGCAACGGCACTATCTATCATTCACACGGCAATGCACATATCGATCCGATTGATGAAAAAGGGATTTGGAGCAACAAATTTCAACGCTATTCACACCGCTTGACAAGTGTTAAGAGAATTATTTAAAGCCTTTTTTCTTTAACAAAGCATCGATTTTGGGAGCACGACCTCTGAATTCTTTGTATAACTCCATACCGGGTTTGGTGCCACCTTGGCTTATCATTTTCCGGTATTTTTTGGCCAACTCCGGATTGAAGATATCTCCGGATTCTTCAAAAGCTTCAAAAGCATCAGCATCCAAGACTTCCGACCATAAATAACTGTAATATCCGGCAGCATATCCGCCGCCAAATATATGAGCATAATAAGTAGAACGGTAGCGGGGAATGATTTCTTTAATCAAACCGATTTTTTGCATAGATTGTTTTTCAAAATCTAATGTTTTTCTGGGGTTGGTATCTTTAATCGTATGCCAATCCATATCCAGAAATGCAGCGGCCAGGTATTCGACACTTCTAAAACCTTCGTTAAAATTATTGGCACGATTCATTTTATCTACCAATTTTGTTGGAATAACTTTGCCGGTTTGGTAATGTTTGGCATATAATTTCAACATATCGGGATGACTCATCCAGTTTTCCATTACTTGCGAAGGAAATTCAACAAAGTCACGAGGAACATTAGTTCCGGATAAAGAAGCATATTTTACATTTGATAACAAACCGTGTAAGCCGTGACCAAACTCGTGAAAGACCGTTTCAGCTTGACTAAAACTCAATAAACTGGGATTGTTGCCGGTGGGTGCCGGAAAGTTAAAGTTGTTGGTAACGATGGGTGTTACATAATTGCCGTTTACATTGGATTGCATACGCAGTTCATTCATCCAAGCCCCACCGCGCTTGCTGGGACGGGCAAAAAAGTCCATATACAATACTCCGATGTGTTTACCGGTGGAATCGGTTACTTCAAAAACCTGTTGGTCTTTGTGCCAAACCGGCAAATTCAGTTGTTTGAAATTCAGTCCGAAAAGTTTATGTGCCAATAAAAAAGCTCCGTCTCTAACAGAATTCACTTCAAAATAGGGGCGTGTTTCATTTTCATCAAATTTATATTTACTGTTCCGTATTTTTCTTACGTAATAACGCCAATCACTGGCTCTAAAAGCATCTTTTATTCCATCTGATTTCATGGCGGCGGCTAAATCATCGCGGTCGTTTTCAGCGGTTTTTAAAGCCGGTTTCCATATTTTATTCAATAAATCATACACATTGGTAGGATTTTCAGCCATGCTTTCTTCCAATACGAATTGCGCATAGTTGTCATATCCCAATAGATGGGCTTTTTCGGTGCGCAATTGTACCATTTTTTCCAAAACTTTTTTGTTGTCGTGTTCATTGTTGTTATTGCCCCTGTTGGCATAGCCTTGAAAGATTTTTTCTCTCAATTCACGATTAGGCGAATAGTCCAAAAACGGATAAAAACTTGGGCGTTGCAAGGTAAAAGACCAACCTTTTTTATGTCCTCTTTTGCGGGCTTCTTCTTTGGCTGCTTCTACAAATGAAGCCGGCATATTGCCTAAATCTTTTTGATCGGTGACATATAAATCAAAATCATTGGTTTCAGCCAGAAGATTATCGTTGAATTGTTGTTGTAAACCGGCTAATTCTTTATTGATTTCTTTTAAACGTTTTTGTTTGTCAGCCGGTAAATCAATGCCCGAACGCTTGAATTTTTTATAGGTTTCTTCCAAGAGTTTTTTATCCTCATCATCCAATTTTAAGTTGTCTTTTTGCTCATAAACCGTTTTGATTCTGTCAAAAAGTTTTTGATTCATCATGATTTGATCATAATGTGAGGCTAATTCAGGTTGAATTTTTTTAGAAGTTTCTTTTAAAATATCATCGGTATTGGCTCCTTCAACCGCATAAAAAACCAAACTTATCCGCTTGAGTAATCCTCCGCTTTGTTCCAAAGCTACAATCGTATTTTGAAAATCGGGAGCCTTTGGATTGTTGATAATTTTATCAATTTCAGCATCGTGAATTTTTATAGCCTCTTCAAAAGCAGGCAGATAATCCTCACTTTTAATTTGATCAAAAGGCGGGGTGCCATAAGGGGTATTCCAATCCGTCAATAATGGATTATCTGTTTGTTTTTGAGTTGTTTTTTTCATAGGAGAAATGTTTTTTTCGGAAGATTGACATGCCAACAATAATCCGGCAATAACTATTAAGGAAAAATATTTATTCATGTTTTTGTTTTTTTAATTAAGACTCAAAAATAAAGAAAAAAAATTTAGTGAACCCGCACTTAACAGGAACTTAACATGAATTATCAAGTAAATGTAAAAAATATTATGCAAGCATAATAAATTCATAAAATATTCTTACATTTGCGCAAATTATCAGCTATT
>Ga0256843_1003373_pt1 | contig 11123 bp, 9 predicted proteins | sample AlvinellametaG_FD_191572 | JGI IMG/M metagenome (GOLD analysis project Ga0256843, IMG submission 191572) | Pompeii worm associated microbial communities from hydrothermal vent at the East Pacific Rise, Pacific Ocean - Alvinella | ecosystem: Host-associated > Annelida > Integument > Unclassified ... | reverse complement strand
TCTTTGATATACTGCTGTTCTTTACCGCTCATATGCGGAGGAGAGAGAAAAATTCTGTTCATACTGTTATCCCATAATTGTTTGTATGATATATTTGATATCATTTTTCAATGACCATGTTTCAATATATGCTTTATTGATAGCGACTTTGTCAGGCCAGATCACCTCTTTATTGTAGCGTTCCGGGTCTGGAACCTGTGCCAGGACCTCTTCTTCATTCCTGTATTTAAGTGAAGCCGGACCGGTAATCCCGGGTCTCACACTTAAAACAATACGCTCTTCCCCCTCCAGCATATCTGCAAAACCGGGAACATCGGGCCGGGGTCCTACAAAACTCATTGTTCCAGATAACACATTCAAAAGCTGGGGGAGTTCGTCAATTTTTGTTTTTCTGAAAAAGAGACCGCTTTTGGTAATACGTCTGTCCTGACTTGTGGTAACTGTTGTCTCCATCCCTTTTACTTTTTTCATCGTTTTGATTTTGAAAACCAAAAAGGGCTTCCCCTCTTTTCCTATGCGTTTTTGCATAAAAAGTCCGTTGCTTTTTGTATCGAGTGTTGCAATACCCCAGGCGAGGAGTATCAGCCACCAGGTCACAGCCAGCCCCAGTAATGAAAAGACAATATCAAAAAGACGTTTCTGTATCTCTTGTGTTCTGCTCAGCATTTACTTTTTGAGTCTGTAAATTCTACTGTATGGCGAAGCGACCACCAGTTCAAAAAGATTTTTGTCATATTTGCCAAGAATAAACATACGTACATAGAGAGAATTCAGTGTTTCATTGTCAAGCACAATAAACTGCCCGTAGCTTTTCATATAGATCACTGACAATGATCCCTCTTGATGAAAACGCTGTCCTTCCACCGTAATATGCCCCTTGGAGTCATTCTGTGTGACAAGCAAACCCTGTAGAGGCTGCGCCTGTCCCCCCAGACGAATCGTACCCTTCTCCAGATCAAGTACGATACCGTTGGAAAGCTGAACCTGACCCTTTTTCTTGGATACCGCCCGGGCAGGATAAAAAATAATATTTCTCAGTTTTTTACCGCTTTTCAGATCAAGGTTGCCAAAAAGTGCTACCGTAGGAAAAATATTGAGCATTCGGTAGGGCAGATAGAGGTAGACATCACGTGTTTTGGCCGGCAGAGGATAGGAAGATGTCTCCAGTTCGGAAAGTATCAGGTTGGGGTCTTTTTCTTTTGCATCAAAGAGTGTCCGGGTTACAAGTTTATAGCCTGATTTCACATAAGTCTCTACTGCCAGACGGCTTAAATTGGCTGCCAGTTCATCGGAAGTCGTCTGTAAAATCTTTGAGACGATAAAGTTGTCATTGTTATGTTTTCCCCCGTCAATCAGTGTTGACGTATCGGAGTAATACCAAATAGGATACCCGTAATCCCACCAGGCAAGCGTATAGTCTTTTCCCTGCGCCAGTGTGTCCAGTTTTGCCAGATCTTCCACCTCTGCCTTGTTGAGTACCGTAGGCACTTTATAGGCAATAATATGTGTAATATTGGGAAAAAGCATTACAACTGTACCTGCAGCCATCAGCAAAAGAGGAGCATATTTATGCTTGAACTGCTCACCAATCACATAAAAAAGATATACGGCACTCAGGGCAGCTACCGGTACGGCATAGACCGTAAAACGCAAACCGCCAAAAAGGGCAAATATTCCAATGCCTACCAGAGGCAGGGCCAGTATGAATGCACGGTGTCTAAATACCAGAACAGCATACCCAAGCAATGCGATAATTACCCCAAAAGAGGAGCCGGAAATACGGTTGGCAAACACGGAAAAAGGAATATGTCCGGCTTCACGTACTGTTTGGTTTACAGAATAGTAGTGCAATCCTTCTGCTGCGGTACCCGTAACAATATAACTTGCAACCTTCCCGATGATCAGTCCAAGAACATTTCCCAGCAGAAGAAAAGCAATAAAAAGAAATGCTGCTGTGTACATTAACATTTTTTGCCTCTGAGGATAGATATTATTACGCAATACCATATAGGCGGCAAACACTGCAATTACCTGTAACACATAATGGTAAGGTGCGTCAATTCCAAATACTTTAAAGGGAATCAAAGCCAAAAATATCAGGCACAAAGAGGCATAGGTCACATTTTCATTCCTGTGATACCACACCATATAGGCCCCGTACAGCATGCCCATCACATAGACAATTGCCTGCCCCTGATCGTATAAAAACGGATAAAGCACAATGGCAATTGCCGCATAGAGCGCACTGCGAAGGTTAAAATCCAGTGTACTTTTCATCAGAAAATACAAAATAAACATCGGTGCCATTGCCGAGAACATATCGCTATCGTAATATCCTGTCATAGTACGGTTATAATAGCTCCAGGCAATACTGCCAAGCAGTGCGGCAAAGAACCCCCACAGTGTCTTTTTGTAGAGACGGGCAATCAGAATAATGGGCACCACGACCAGACTCGAGATGACTGCGGGCATATACAAAATGATGGTTTCAAGAGAAAACGGCGTTATTTTGGCAAAAAGTGTCGTAAAAAAAACCACACCGTATGCCCATACGGAAGGTACCCTCGGATTGGCCTCATGCAGACCGAACAGTTCTTTCTGTGCTCCCGAAGCAAAAAAGTAACCGTCATTGGTATTGATCATCAGTTGACCGTTCCAAAAGAAATTTGGATCATCATGAAACTGATACACCCAAATCATACGAATAAGAAAACTAAATGCATAGGCAAGCGCCATAAGCCCCAGAAGCTGCTTTGTTGTCAGCTTTTTATTTATACTTTCCACTTTTTCCCTTTAATATAATCTCCACAGACCTCTGCTATTCCCATAAGAGAGCCTATACCGTAACTTACATGCAATACAATAAACGCACTCAGGATATAGCATATTTCTCTGCTCTGTTCTGCCAGTTTAAAACTTATTATTATAACCAAAGCCAAATAACTCCCCAATGATAAAGCAGCTATCCACAGAAAGTTTGTCTCAATAAGAGAAACGCATAGAGGAAGAAGAAGAGAAAGAAGAAAAAGAAGCGGAACAAAATGTCTCAGACTCAGAGCATTGAGTGTTTTGGTATAGTAGGCGGTCAGAATATTCCATTTTCCGTTTGCATAATTGTTTTTTGCCAAGGCGGTAAAATTCTCCCTCGCATAATAGGTACAGGAGATCTCCGGTACCAGATAGATCTTCCCTCCGGCATTCATGATACGTTTGTTCAGTTCAATATCCTGATTGCGTACCAGACGCTCATCATAGAGACCGTATTTTGTAAAAATTTCTCTGGGGTAACAGCCAAAAGGCACGGTATCTACCTCTTTTACCTCATCTACCCCAACCCTGAAATCAGAATTGCCTACACCCAGAGGATGGGAGAGTACCTTTTTGATCGCATTGGCTTTGGGGGAAGGGTGCTGCACTTCCGTAATGACTATACCACCGATATTGGCAGCATCTAGTTTTTGATGCCATGCGATCAGTTTGGAAAAATACTCTTTCGGAAAGGCCGCATGGGCATCCAGTCGGACAATATAGTCTCCTTTTGCCTCTTTGATACCTATATTCATAGAAACAGGCACAATTTTTTTGGGATTTCTCAATATTTTTATATACGGATGTTTTACCTGATATGCCTGTACGATCTGTACGGTTTCATCCCCGCTTCCTCCATCGATCACTATTATTTCCATCTCTGATTTCGGGTAGTCACTTTGAATAATCGACTCCAGGCATGCCCTGATATACTGTGCTTCATTATAGACAGGGATCAAAATAGATATCATGATAGAAGTTCCCTGTACAAGGAGAGGAGTTTTTTCCTTTCCTGTTCCCAGCTAAAGATATTTTCTGCTGTTTGAATACCGTTTTTTCCCATAGTTTTCACCCTCTTTTTATCTGCCAGTATAGAGAGGATAGCTTTTGCAATTGCTTCTGGATCCTCCGGGTTAACACATATGCCACATTGGTATTTCTCAACGATATTTTGATAAAGGGGAAAATCTGAGGTAATTACAGGTAATCCAATCGCCATATATTCAAAAACTTTGGTTGAATATGAATGTTTGTAATTATCAATCGGTTTCAAAATAGAGAGACCTATTGCAGCTTTTTGTGATATCATCATCCCTTCATACAAAGGCATAGCACCATAAAATCGGATATTTTCTTCAATTCCTTCAATATCCAGTGTCTCTAAAATATTATCATAAACATTGCCTATATAGTGCATATAAATATCAGGGATATGCTGTTTAACCAGTTTTAAGGCGGCAACGGTTACATCCAACCCTCTCTCATTGGAAATACCGCCAATATAGAATAATCCATATTCATTGCGTTCTGTAACACGAAAATTCTTGAGTGCTTCTACATCGGGAAGATTTAAAATAACCTCTTTGGGCAGAGAAATTTTCTGATAATAGCTCCAATAGGAATCCTCTGCCATAATCAAAGCATCAAATTGGCGCAGTGCCCACTGTTCATAGAGTCTAAATCCCAAGGCAAGGGGAAAACGTACAAACCGGGGAAGATATATTTTATTTTTGATTTGCAAGGCAATATTTTCATGAATATCAAAAATAACCTGTTTGCCTTTTTTTTTCAATTTGATACCAATAGGGATCAATTCAGGATCGTGGAGATGATAAATATCACCTTCAAGAACAAGTGCCTTTTGCAAAACCGATTTTGTTATATTTTTGATCCTATCTGTGCGTCCTTTGGGTTTCCCCACATCCCATACATGAATATTCTGTGATATTGTATCTCCCAAACCGTCTGCAACAACAAGATGCACACAATATTTGGCTTTGGATAAAGAGAGACACTCCTTAAAAAAAATACGTGTATCATAACGGGGGTGTACCGAAGTTAGATGAATAACTCTTTTATTAAAGGTATCTTTCAAGTTTGCTCCCTTCCCGATAACGTACCGCTATTTTGTTTTTTAACAGATCTTCCATATATTCGATACCGGGAAGATCAAGCAATATGGTGGTACATCCGAACATCAACCCCTCATAAATTGCGGTAGAGAACACTCCCACCTGATAACGGCTTTGCGCCATTAGTTCATAGAGATTGCACTCTTTGACAATCTCTATATTTTCATAGGCAGACAATGCCTTTAATGAAGGGTTTGTGTGCCATCTTTCATACTCTCCGGGATGTAGTTTATACTTAATCCGGTATGCTTGAAAAACTTCTATATTCTTTAAAATCTCATATGCAATTTTTTCACCAAGTGCTCCTTGCGAAAGAATCAATACCTGATGCTCTATCTTGGAGATATGAGAAAGTTTTTTTTGCTCTTTCTGCATATATGCAAATCCATGATCAATTACATTTTCTGAAGCTATAGGAAGAGGGATCAGCGTTTTCCAAAATGAACTCCATACCAGGAATCGTTCGGGGAAATAGGAAAGAGGTTTTTTGAGATAAGGAAAACTGTAGCCCAGATGATAACGGCTAAAGGTGCCATGTTGTACCTCTATCGTTACAATTTTCTGTTCTTTTGCTGCCAGAACAAGCGCACCTTTTCCATAACCGACAGTCAAATAGATTGACTTAGGACTTACTTTTTTTAAAAATTTTGTATAAAAAAGATATTCTGCCTTAAAACGCTTTGCCTCTTTGCAAAGTATACCATACAGATCGATAGTAATACCACAGTGATGCGTGATCTCTGTTTCAACACGTGCTATAGTTTCTGCCGGAACCTGCTTCAAGCGGAACAAGCTGGAAAATTGGCGAAAGAGAATCAAGGCATCTTCATAGTAAGTCTCTGCTTCGGGTTCCCTTTGGTGTTGACCTTTATACGGGGACTCCAGCTCTATGACATGTTTATGTTCCTTTAAGAGTTTATGTGTAATATCCATTGTATAAATATCAACTCTGCTTCCTTCAAACTCTTTTGTTCTGGGGTGGGGAAAGACAATATGATCTGCTCTAGATGCCAAAAACGGATGACGAAACAATGTATGGCGGATATAGTTAAAAAGGACTTTCCATTTTTCTAAACGGGACATTGCCGTATGCGGCATACTGAAAATCTTCAATTCCTGCGCCAAATGGTAATAGATATGCATTCTGGCATTTTGCCAGACTTTAATACCGTCTATCTCAAGCTCAAGCAGCCCATACCTTTTTTCAAGCAGCCAGATAAATTCACATAATGCTTTGATACTTTGTGGAGCGCCTGTCTGTTTCAATGAAACTTTCCCTCTTTTTTCAATCTCATATAGTGTGCCTTGTCTCTAAATGAAAAAACTTTGGCAGGATGGCCTCCGGCAATTGCATATTTTGGAATATCTGAAACAACCACACTGCCCGCCTGAATAATGGCACCCTCTCCGATAGTTACACCGCCGAGAATAATAACACGTTCACCGATCCAGACATTCTCTTCTATATAGATATCCTTCGCGATATAGGTATCATCATAGGGAATCGCATTCCCATGGTCATAGTTGTGTATCTGCGATATCATAGAACAGTTTTCTCCTGAATGAAAATTACTACCTATTTCAACCTTCCCTCTGCCCTTGATCTGCATTCCGTTAAAGTTCACATTGTTATGTAAAATCGTATGATGTGAAACCACACTCTTTGCATGTACTTTCAAATTTGATCCATAGCTCCGGCAGCGTTGCTTTACCCGCATTGTAAAGTAAAAACTTCTAAGGTTTCGTAATTTCTGTAGTATTGTTTTTAAAAAAAATTTTACCATGCTATACCTTTTTATTTATCTCTCATTATTATTTTGTCCTGTTCTGCCAAAAGAACCAGGGCAGAGGATAAACAGACTGGCTGTATCTCCATACCAAAAAAAACATTAATGCATAAGAAGTTGCCATCGCATATCCTGCACCAATAGCACCTATTGAGTGAATCAGGGTAAAACTTAGTAACAGATGGAATATCGCTGTAGAGAAAGTGATTTTTGCCAATGTTGCAGTTTTTTCAAAATAAAATATATAACTGACAACCATAAAATACATCCCGTTAAATGCATAGGCGAGCAATATCCAAAATGTATATTGCAAAGAGTCTGTAAAATCTTTGGCAATGAAATATTTGAAAATTCCCATACTGCCAATATAAAGTATCCCTACCAATAACAACATACCTGCAAAATAGAGATAGCTTAATTTTACAATAGAAATTTTTTCTTCCCTGTTTAATCCGTTTTGTAACTGTTTGTAAATATAGGGATTCCATACTTTGTGTATGGCCGCAGTAATAATGGACATAACACTTCCTATTTGAAATCCTACCTGATAGAGCCCTGTTGCATAACTTCCCACCAAAGAGATCAGCAGCATTTTATCCCCGCTTGTTGACATCCATCCGCTTAGCTGATGTGGGATCAAAGGTATTCCAAAAGAGAGATATGATTTAAAATATTCTTTGCACAGTTTCCATTTCAAATATGCTCTTTGCCACAATATCCCCATACTCAAAAATCCAAAAAGAATGATGGAAAGAATATTTGCCATAATATATCCTTCCCAGCTATATGACAAAACAACTACTGCTGTCAGGATCAATCCATAATTGAGAAGCATTTGAAAGAATTGATAGAAACCATACTGTTGAGGCTTGCCCTCATAAATCCATAAATTAAGATTGATAAGCGTGATATATTGAAAAAAAACCATAACAACACCACTAATAAGAAGTTCTCTGGGCAACATTAATTTCTGACTGATCAGGTCAAGGAAAACCCAGACTCCTCCCAATACAGCCATGGCGCTCACTAAAGAGAGTGTGATACCGTTACTGATAAATATAGCCAATACTTCTCTTGGCATTTTAAAAAACTTCACGGAAATGAGTCCATGGACACTTAACCCGATAAAGATAAACACAAAAGAGACAAAAACATTATAAGAGGCAATATGTCCGTAATCCTCAGGAGACAGATAGTGTGTTAAAAACGGCAGAATCAAAAAGGGAACTCCTTTATTGAGTACTTCAAATAAAATGTAAATTACCGTATGTTTCATCATTAACTTAACATATTCCACTGTAAAACAGTATCTTCTTCTATATTATGGAGGGGGGTTTTACCAATAACCTCATCTATAAACTTGGGACTGATCCCGTGTGCCGGCCTTTTAAAGGTCAGGTCAGATTTTTCAAGCACCTTCCCCGCAGGAATATTCCTTGCTGCGACAAGACTTCTTCTGGCATTTTGTCGTGCAGGTATTTCACCTTCTAGTGCTTCAACGTTAAAATCTCCAAGCAATTCAAAGGTCTTCTTCAAATTTTTTCTCAAAAGCTTCAAGTCCTCTTTGTCCATGGCATGATAGTGATCATTCCCCGGCAAACACTTGTCATGGGTAAAATGTTTTTCAATGATCACACTGCCAAGCAGTGTTGCTGTTTCACACACTTTCATATCTTTGGGAAGGGTATGGTCACTGTAGCCTATGATCTTATTGGGAAAAGCTCTTTTCAACCCCAGGATCATACCAAGATTTGCATTCTCATCCGGGGTCGGATAATTCAGCACACAGTGAAGCAAAGCAAGCGGGTTGCCATACTTCTCGATCCAGCTGACTGCTTCCTGTATCTCGAAGAGATGACTGGCACCGGTGGAGAGGATAATCGGCTTGTTGAACCGGCATATATACTCAATAAAGGGTTTATTGGTAATGTCAGAAGAGGAGATCTTAAAAACATCCATAAGTTCATTTAAAAAATCTGCACTTTCTATATCGAAAGGTGTACTCAAAAATTCAATACCTACTTCATCACAATAGACTTTTAGTGTCTGCATCTCTTCCTGCCAGAAACTGTCATGCTTTTTAAAAAGTTCATATTGTGAGGTTGTAGGTTCCTTTGTTGTATCCCAGTAAGAGGGAGAGTCTTTTGAAGCGAGTGTTTCCGCTTTATATGACTGGAACTTTACCGCATCGGCTCCCCCCTCCTTCGCCTCATCAATCAACCTTTTGGCCAAGGAGATACTGCCTTCATGGTTGACACCTATTTCTGCAATAACATAGGGCTTGTACAGTCTGTTTTCACAGGGATTGAATATCTTAAACAGTTCTACTAGTTTCATGCACTCTCCACAATATTTTTGATAAGTTTTAAAACACGTTCTCTACCTTGGCGCAAATCTGTTTTTTCCATAAGGAAGCCAACCTGTTTTCTACTTTCATAACTCTCTACAAGATTTTGAAATACACTTAAAAGCACTTCATTGTCAACATTGTATCCCAGACCAAGGTTTGTAAAACCATAGGCTTCCGATGCAAAAAAGTGGGAAAGTTCTCTTTCATTCTGAGCCAAAACAACAGCAGGAACATGCAAGGAAGCAATTTCATACACCGTTCTGCCCGCAGAGGTAAATATAATATCCGCCTGTTTCATATGTTCAGCAATATCTACAGTATTTTTATGGACAGTGATATGTGTAAATTTTTTAAGGGTATCGTAGTCTCGGTAGCCAAAACCGGCAACAACAGAGAGGGCAATACTGTTTTGCAGACAGTAATCATAAATAGACTCCAGTACCTTTCGTGTATAATTATTGGGGTCAACCCCTCCAAATGTCAGCAGAACACTGCTGACCCTCTTGGCAATAGTACGTGGCTCAGAGAGAAGGAACTCATCTCTCAATATGAAGTATTGATGTCCAAAGTAATGATGAGGAAGAATCTCTTTTTCAGGATAGATGGCATTGATCACAAGGTCCGCTTTTCGTACACCTGCCCCAAGGTCCTCAAAATTGATTACTTTTATACCCAGAGATTTTAAGGCAGAAATATAGGATAGTTCCGTATCAAGCCTATCATTAATAACAATGTCCGGAGAGATACGTTTAATATCGTCTACTATATCTTCATTTTCCTGCATATATACCATATAGTTCCGGGAAGCGATCTTGTCAAAGGCCAGCTGACTTTTTGTGTCGACCAGAAATGCAATATGATGATCGAGTATATCGTTAGCGATCTGTAATGTATTGTAGACATGCCCAAGACCGATTTCCCGATACCCCGATACGACAAAAAGAATCTTCTTGCGTTTAAGATAATATTCGCACAGATTCCAGTCTTCATACGTATCGATATCAATACTCTCACCACTCCCCAGTAAATACAGTTCTACCTCTTTGCCAATACGGTTTGATTCGGTAATAATATTTGAACGTGTAATCAAGAAGCCTCCGGTCTCTTTAAAGACAGGGGTTAAATATTGACGATTGACCCGTTTGTTATAGTTTGGCACATATCTGTCATTCTCTTTTTTCCATGTCAGGTGGGTATCATCGGTAGCCGAAATGACCGTCTCTATTTCCGGATGCCGCTGTAAAACACCAATGGCTTCATCAAGTGAGTTCGCTTTTAGCAGAGGAGAGGTTGGCTGTAGCGTTACAATCAGATCATAGGCTTTGTTTTCCAATTGTTCTATTTTTTTGAATGCATCATAAATAACCGGATCAAGTGTTGTGGCATCTTTGGAGATTTGAGATGATCTTTGAATTGTTTTGGCACCCATTTTCCGGGACAGCGAAAGAATTTCATCATCGTCACTGGAGACATAGATATCCGGACTGTACCGGGATTGCAAAGCTGTATGAATCGCATAGTACAATAACGGTTTACCCCGCAAAGAACGCAGGTTTTTTCTGGGAATTCCTTTTGACCCCCCACGTGCAGGGATCACGACTAAAACAGACAACACGTTACTTCCTTCTCCTTCTCATCAGCCAGTACATCAGACTTCCACCCAGAACCAAACCTGCCAGAACCTGTATCCAGGCACTGAGCAAAACTGTTTTATGCACAATGGCATGGTGCATCTTGTTGTCAATCTTCACTCCAGCAAACTTGGCAGTATGCACCATCAGAGAGACAGCAAGGTCTTCACTTGGCATCTCCTGGTGACAACTCAGACATACCCCTCTTCTGTCAAGTTTGCTTCGTGTTTCATTGTCAAGTGCCTGTGAAAGTTTCCAGTGGTCTCCTACCGTTTGCAGCTGTGTTCCGTTTTCATCGACAAAACGCGAAAGGTCATCTTTGAGGTTCTCAATTGCCGGCATCTGTATCTCAACCCGGTCGGGCAGTACGGTTTTGTTTGCACTCATCAGGTCTACGATCGTATTTTTACTCTGG
>Ga0256843_1003372_pt1 | contig 11124 bp, 10 predicted proteins | sample AlvinellametaG_FD_191572 | JGI IMG/M metagenome (GOLD analysis project Ga0256843, IMG submission 191572) | Pompeii worm associated microbial communities from hydrothermal vent at the East Pacific Rise, Pacific Ocean - Alvinella | ecosystem: Host-associated > Annelida > Integument > Unclassified ... | reverse complement strand
AATGAGTATTTTAGTAGATAAAGATACAAAAGTAATTGTTCAAGGATTTACTGGTAGTGAAGGGACTTTCCATGCTAAGCAGTGTATGGATTATGGAACTAATATTGTTGGTGGTGTAACGCCAAATAAGGGTGGTCAAGAGCATTTAGGCAAGCCTGTATTTAATACTGTAAAAGAGGCTGTTGATGCTACAGGGGCAACTGTATCTATGGTATTTGTTCCACCTGCGTTTGTTGCAGATGCAGTTATGGAAGCAGCTGATGCTGGAATTGATTTAGCTGTAATTATTACAGAAGGAGCTCCTGTAAAAGATATGATGTATGCAAAAATGTATGCAACTAAAAAAGGAATGAAAACAATAGGACCAAACTGCCCTGGTATTATTACGGCTGAAGAGTGTAAGATTGGTATTATGCCAGGAAATATTTTCAAAAAAGGAAAAGTTGGGCTTATTTCTAAATCTGGAACTTTAACTTATGAGGGTGCTAATCAAGTATGTAAAGAAGGTTTTGGAATTTCGACAGCTGTTGGTATTGGTGGAGACCCAATTATTGGGCTTAGTTATAAACAACTTTTAACAATGTTTGAAGAAGATCCTGAAACTGAGGCTATTGTAATGATAGGTGAGATTGGTGGAGATTTAGAGATTCAAGCAGCTGAATTTATTAAAGAGAATATTAAAAAACCAGTTGTTGCATTTATTGCTGGACAAACTGCTCCTAAGGGTAAAAGAATGGGACATGCTGGTGCTATTGTTAGTGGAAGTGCTGGAACTGCAAAAGAGAAGATGGATGCTCTTGAAGCAGCAGGAGTTAAAGTTGTTATATCTCCAGCAGAGATTGGTAAAGCTGTAAAAGAGGTTTTATCATAATTTTGGCTTTTTGCCAAAATTATGAGCTTAGATAAGAATACAAAGCTAAACGCTTTTTTGGGGTTAAATTTTAGTTTTATTAAGTTTTCAACTTTAATGTGAGGCTAGAGTTTAATGTAAAAAAAGAAAGTAGGGTTTTAATCCAATACTATTTCCTTAAGCCAAAACTGTAGATTCCCGCCTTCGTGGGAATGACGATAAGCCGCGATGCCATTTCCTTAAGAGGAAAAATAAGGAAGTAAGGTTTTAACATTACCAAAAAGATTACAAAAATTTTAAACTTTTGCTAAGACTAAAGTCTTAGTTCCTAAATTATTTTATATTTTAAAACTTAAGGAAATAGCATTGCGCTAAACAGTCATCTCCACGGAAGTGGAGATCTTTTTAAAAAGCATAAAATCTCTTAATTCATTGGCATTGCCCTTTACCCCTCCACTTCTTTTCACCTGTCATTGACCTTAAATAGATGGCATTAGGTTAGAGTCTTATTTTCTAAAAGTTTCTTAATTTGATAGAACTTTACTTATATTTTACTTTTAATCTTTTAATTTTTACTTCTTAATTTACAAAAAGTAACACCCTCTTTTTTGTTTAATTTATCAAGATTTATTCAATATAAAACAAAAAAACGACTGCTTCTAATTGTAACAAAATGTTATCTAATTTCTTGAATTTTTTAATATTCATTTTATCATTATTTAAACTTAGATATTCTATTTATTAGTGATAGTTTCACTATAACAAAATTTAATTTTAAAGGGGAACAAATGTCTATAATGAAAGCTCCTGAAAATACACCTGTATGGACTGATGAAAATAGATGTAAAGCATGTGATTTATGTGTATCTGTATGTCCTGCTGGTGTTTTGGCTATGCGTTATGAACCTCATAGCGTTCTTGGTGCTATGATTACAGTATCTCATCCTGAGAGTTGCATTGGATGTCAAGAGTGTGAGTTGGCTTGTCCAGATTTTGCAATTTTTGTTGCAGATAGAAAAGAGTTTAAGTTTGCTAAATTAACAGATCAAGCAAAAGAGAGACAGCAAAAAATTGTTGAAAATAACTATATGATGCTTGGTGCATAATTTAAGGAGAGTAAATGAGCAAATTAAGAGAAGTTATATCAAGTGGTAACGATTTAGCGGCAAGAGCTGCAGTAGATGCTGGATGTAGATTTTTTGGTGGTTATCCACTTACGCCTTCTAGTGAAGTAATGCATACAATCTCTGACCTTTTACCAAAAGCAGGAGGCGCTGCTATTCAAATGGAAGATGAAATTGGAGGAATTGCAGCAGCTATTGGTGCAAGTATGAGTGGTGTAAGAAGTTTAACTGCAACAAGTGGTCCTGGTATGTCATTAAAAGCAGAAAACTTAGGTTTAGCACAAATGGCAGAAGTTCCAGTTGTAGTTGTTAATGTTATGCGTGGTGGTCCAAGTACTGGTCTTCCAACTCGTGTTGCACAAGGTGATGTAGCTCAAGCAAAAAACCCATCTCATGGTGATTATAAATCTATTACTCTATGTGCAGGAAATTTAGCAGAGTGTTATACTGAAACTGTTAGAGCATTTAACTTAGCAGACAGATTTATGCAACCTGTAATTGTACTTTTAGATGAGACTATTGGGCATATGCATGGTAAAGCTACAATTCCAACAGCAGAGGCAGTACAAGAGGGGATTAAACCAAGAAAAGTATTTGAGGGTGATCCAAAAGATTATAAACCATATGGTGTTGAGCAAGATCAACCAGCAGTACTTAATCCAATGTTTAAAGGGTATAGATACCATTATACTGGGCTTCATCATGATGCTGATGGTTTCCCAACAGAAGAGATTGAAACTTGTAGAAAATTAATTGATAGACTATTTAGAAAAGTAGATGAGCATAAAGATGAGATTGAACTTAACGAAGAGTATATGTTAGATGATGCAGATATTTTATTAATTGGTTATGGTTCGGCTTCTCTTGCTATTAAAGAGGCTATTAACAACTTAAGAGCAGAAGGTATTAAAGCTGGTATGTTTAGACCAATTACTTTATGGCCATCTCCAGAAGAAAGACTATATGAACTTGGTCAAAAGTTTGATAAAGTTCTTTCAGTAGAGCTAAACCAAGGTCAATACCTTGAAGAGATTCAAAGAGCAATGGGTAGAAAAGATATTGAAAAACTAACAAAAACTAATGGACGCCCATTCTCTCCGAAAGATATTATAGAGAAAGTTAAGGAGGTATTTTAACCATGGCTTTTAATTACGATGAATATTTAAGAACAAATAAGATGCCAACACTTTGGTGCTGGGGTTGTGGTGATGGTGTTATACTTAAAGCTTTTATTAGAGCAATAGATAAATTAGGTATTAATAAAGATGATTTATGTGTAGTATCAGGAATTGGATGTTCTGGTAGATTTAGCTCATATATTGATGCTAATACAGTGCATACAACACATGGTAGAACAGTAGCATTTGCAACAGGAATTAAATTAGCAAATCCAGATAAAACAGTAGTTTGTGTAGCTGGAGATGGAGATGCTCTTGCTATTGGAGGTAACCATACAATTCATGGTTGTAGAAGAAATATTGATTTAACTTTAATTTTAATTAATAACTTTATTTATGGTTTAACAAATTCTCAAACATCTCCTACAACACCAAGAGGTTTTTGGACAGTTTCTCAAAAAGCTGGAAATATTGACCCAACATTTGATGGTTGTAAATTAGCAGAAGCTGCTGGTGCTAGTTTTGTTGCAAGAGAGAAAGTAAGTGAGCCTAAAAAACTAGAAAAAGTAATAAGAGAAGCAATTAAACATAAAGGTTTCTCATTTGTAGAAGCACTTTCAAATTGCCATATTAACCTTGGTAGAAAAAATAAAATGGCAAATGCGATGGAGAACCTTGATTGGATTGATTCTATTACAATGCCTAAGAAAAAATGGGAAGCTCTAAGTGAAGAAGAGAGAATGAACTATCTTCCAACAGGTATCTTAAAGCAAGATGAAGATGCACTTGAGTATTGCGATGCATATGAGATGGTTAAAGAGGCACATCAAGGCAAAAGAGGCAAAATTACTCAAGATGACTTTGAGAAAAAAATATAAAGGCTGGAGTGATGAGTAGAATTGTAATGAGATTTACCGGTGTTGGTGGTCAAGGTGTTTTATTAGCTGGAGAGATTTTTGCAGCTGCTAAAATTAAAGATGGCGGATATGGTGTAAAAACAGCAACTTATACATCACAAGTTCGTGGTGGTCCAACTGTTGTTGATATTCAGTTAGATGATGAAGAGATTTGGTATCCATACGCAATAGATGGTCAAATTGACTTTATGCTTTCAGTTGCAGATAAGAGTTACCAACTATTTAAAAATGGAGTAAAAGAGGGTGGTACAATAGTTGTTGAGCCAAATCTTGTTTCTCCAACTGATGAAGATAGAAAAAAGTGGAATATTGTTGAAATTCCTATTATTACGATTGCAAAAGAAGAGGTTGGTAATGTTATTACTCAATCTGTTGTTGCTCTTGCAATCGCAAATACATATACAAAAGCATTAGATGAGAAGATTCTTATTGATACAATGCTTTCTAAAGTTCCACCAAAAGTGCATGAGCTTAACTTAAAAGCATATGAGTTAGGAAAAAAATACGCACTAGAGTCAATGAAGTAAATCTTTTTATTTACTTTATTGCATCTTTGAGGGAGTTATTCAGTTACGCACAGTAGTGCGCTCCTTCATAACAACCCTCAAACCTACAACAAATTAAACAAAAATCTTTACTTCATTGCATTTAGAAAGAGTTATTTAGTAAAAATAGAGTAGTGTGTTCTTTCACAGCAACCCTCAAAACTACAATAAATTAAACAAAAATCAGGTTTGTAAATATTTTTTTTAGATAGCTTGTTTAATTTTATCTGATTTGTTAGTTGTAGTTATATAGTCATATTCTAATTTGTTTAATATTAGATTCTTTTTATAAAAGAGTAATCTCTCTTTTGTAACTTCTATTGCTTTTTTTGATTTATCAATGCCTATCCACTTTCTACCTAAATCAGTTGCTACTTTTAGAGTTCCACCACTTCCACAAAAACAGTCCATAACAATACTATCTTTATTTGATGAAGCAATAATAATATCTTTTATCATATCTAAATTTTTTTCTGTTGGGTATATAGGGTATTGAGCATCTTTATAATCCCAAATATCTTGCCTTTTTTTACCCTCTTTTTCATCAGCATAAATAATTCTTCTAGGATTTCCATTTTTTGACCACTCTATTAAACCTTGTTTATCTAATTTTTCTAAAACTTCTGGTTTGCTCCTCCAATGTCGCCCTTTTGGAGGTTTTATGCCTCTCCACTCTTTTCCTGTTTCTCCCTCTTTTGTTTCACCTGGTGCATGGAGGGGAATTGTAGTATATCTTCTTCCATTTTTATCAATCTTTGGAAAAAGTCTTTCAATATCTTCTTTAGAGTAAGGCTCTTTTGGATCATTAAAAATTGGATTTTTTCCTTTTGAATAAAAGAGTATCATATCTTTTATATTTCCATAAGCATTTCTTTTGAAATTTTTAGGATTACATTTAATTCTTGTAATATCATTTCTAAAATTTTCAATTCCAAAAACTTCGTCCATTATAATTTTTACATAATGCCCAATTTTATAGTCAATATGTAAGTATATTGATCCTTTTGGGCTTAATAGTTCTCTAATTAAAATTAGTCTTTTTCTTAAAAACTCTAAAAATTCATATCCACTTAAAGTATCTTCATATGCTAATTCATCATCACTACTATTGCTTATTGTACTAACTCTATTTTTACCTATTTTAAATTTTGTATTTGTTGCAAAAGGTGGATCAATATAGACTAAGTCTATTTTTCCTTTATAGCCTTCTTCATAAAGAAGTTTTTTTAAGATATCAAAATTATCTCCAAAAAACAAGATATTATCACTTTGTATTTTTTTATCAAATTCTATTTGAATATTATTATTTAAAATTTCATTTTCTGGTTGTTTATTTGGATAATCTAAAAACATATTTAAACCTGATATAAAAAGTTTCTTAAAACTAGAGCACTCATAATGTTATGTTGAGTATTAATGCTCATAGATTTTCTTTTATTTGATGGAATATATAAAACACCATCTAAAATAGCTACTTTTATTGCATTTACTTTAGTATCAAATAGTTTTATTGCATCATTATATTGTGCATTTTGATGACCACCAAAGTCTGTTAAAAACTTTGCTTCACCAACTATATATTTTCCATTAAATCTTGCGATAAAGTCCAAACCTTTTTCACCTTTATAGTCAAGATATTTTATTGCAAATTGTTTCATCTCTTCATCGCTACCATTAAGTATAGCATTTTCATTAGTTGATAAAAATTCTTCTTTATTTATAGGTAATATTCCTAAGCTACCTTTATCTATCCATCTTTTAAATAGTGGTCCAATTTGTCTATTTGTCTCTTTTGGTTCAGTACATTTTTCATATATTTTAGTTAATCCCATTTCATAAAGTCTGCCACATAATCTATTGACAGTTTGAGGATTTCTCTCTATTGATGAAGGATCTCTTTTTAAGTAGGCTACATAAGAGTCTTTAATAGGGAATAAGTCAAATTTTAATAGAGTTTTCAGTAATGCTAAATTATCTTTTTTATCGAAAGCTATTTCAACACTTTTCCATAACTCTTGATTAATTTCTCTTATACTATCTGGTATTGTTGGATATACTTGAAATAGTTCATCTAAATAGTTTCTTTGATTTGCAAGTTCATAGCTAAGTTGTGTCCATATATTCATTTATAGTCCTTATAACTTGTTTGATATTATAGCGTAAATTGTTTATTGAATTAAGAGGTAACTAAATATTTAATATTAGTAATTATCCTCTAAGCTACTAGCTGGAATTTTTGAGTATAATATTAGTAAATCTAATTACATAAAGGGATTTAATGGAGATTATTTTAGTGGGTGCTGGTAATATGGGTTCGGCTATGTTGAAGGGGCTAAGTCAGTATAATATTAGTGTGGTAGAGAAGTCTCAAGAGAAATTAGAAGAGCTTAAAAAGTTATATCCTAATATTAAAACTTTTAGTGATATTCCAGATATTAGTGAAAAGGTTTTAATACTTGCAATAAAGCCACAAGTTTTAGATTTAATTAAAACTCAAGGGAAAGCTAAAGCTGTAATATCTATTTTAGCGGGAACACCAATAGAGAAGATTAAAGCAAAGGTTGAAGCAAAATATTATATTCGTGCTATGCCAAATGTGGCTGCAATGAATTTAAAGTCTGTTACAAGTGTGGTTGGGGATATTGAGTTTAAAGATGAGGCTTTAGAGATTCTATCAAGTATTGGTAAGGCTATATGGTTAAATAGCCAAAAAGAGCTTGATATTGCAACAGGACTTGGGGCTTCAAGCCCTGCTTGGTTAGCTATTGTAGCAGAGGCTTTGGCTGATGGGGCTGTTAATTTGGGGCTTCCTAGAGATAAAGCTTATGAGTATTTAGGGGGGCTTTTTGAAGGGGTTGGAAGTGTATTAGATAATACTCATCCAGCTATTTTTAAAGATATAGTATGCTCTCCTGGTGGTACTACAATAGCTGGTGTTGCAAAATTAGAGAAAGATGGTGTTCGCTCTGCTTTTATAGAGGCTATGAGTGATTGCTATTTTAGAGCAAAAGAGCTTGGTTAAAGGAGGAGTATGAAAAAGTTTTTTATATTAGTAATATTAATGTTTTTTGTATATGGCAATTTAGCTAATTTGCAAAAGGCAGCTAAAGAGGGGAATAAAGAGGCATTAATAAAACTTGGATTTATGTATGAGAATGGTCAAGGAGGAGTAGAAAAAGATTTAAGTATGGCAAAGAAATACTACTCTCAAGCAGCAGAACTTGGAAGTGAAGATGCACAAATAGCTTTAAGTTTATTGCAACTTAGTAATCATATAGATAAAAAAGATGTTAGCTTAAATAATAGTGTAAATATTGAGGGTGAGAATCAAATAGAGATAAAATTAAGTGCTAATGATTTAAAAGATACTTTAACTAAAGCAAAAAAACTTGATAAAGATGCTCTATATACATTAGCAGTAATTTATGATAATGGATTTGGAGATATAAAACCAGATAGACAAAGAGCTATTGCACTATATAAAAAAGCAGCAAAAATGGGGAGTAAAAAGGCAAAAAAAGTGCTTGAATTAAAAAAATATAATATTAAGTAAGCAAAGAAAGACTGTGAAAGAACTTATATTTTAGAAACGATGGCTTTAGCCTAATGCTAATGAATTAAGAGATTTTATGCTTTTTAAAAAGATTTCCACCTCCGTGGAGATGACGGCTTAGTGCATCATCGTATAATAGACTTCTTGTATAACTTCTCTCCGAGGGCAAATCCTCCCGTTGGTCTGAGCCTCTACGATAAGTTATGCAAGAAGTCTAATAATCCGGAATAATAGATACCTGTTTTCGCGATGACGGTGCTATGTCATTCCAGCGAAGGTGGAAATCTACAGTTTTGTCCTAATTTGTTAGTATTAGTTTTTAGCCTCGCTATATATAAGATTTTTTATGAATATAATCTAGGATTAAAGAGTAGAAATTTTTATATTTAAGCTTAAGATAAGAACATATGTTCTTATGCTTTATTAAGAGAAATAAGTTATTTTGATTTTTAGGTTTTTAGGTAGTTGTAGATTTTTAATCTCTTCTTCAAATAGTGTTAAATTTGAAGTGCTAGATATTGTTAGAATATTATTTTTATAATCAAATTTAAATTTACCTTTTGGGGCGTATTCGTATAATAAATTGCTAATTGTATAGATTAAGCCTAGCCATTTTAGTACTTTTTTTGAAGGGAGTAGTTTTTTATGCTCTTTTTTTATAGCTTTATATATTAGTTTATCACCTTTAGAACGCAAAATTGCTGCAATTAATAACATCTGTTTATGGGTAAATTGCCAATTTAGTTCTTGAGAAGCTATATAGTATGTATGTTTATGTTCATCATATATAGTTAAGGTTTTCCCAATATTATTTAATTTAATTGCATTCAAAAGCTCATTTAAGTAGTTATTCTCTTTAGATATCTTCTCTTCTAATATAGGATATAGCTCTTTTGTAATCTTCTCTTTAGGTTTTGTTGGAATACCTAAAATATCGAGTCTATCTCTTATACTTACAATACTTGGATTTAGCTCTTTTGGAAATTTACCACCAACTCCTCGTAGCATATCATTTAAGAATATCCCCTCTCTAATTCCAACACCACTTGTAATAATATTTTGGATATTTAATTTTTCTGATAGCTCTTTAAATATTAATAGACCTTCTCTTATGGTATCAAATCTGCCCTCTTTAATTTTTAGTTTCTCTAACTCTTTATTATCTTTTGCATTTAAAATAGAATCTATATGAGAGGAGTAATTAGCTATATTATAGTTAAATGCATGAATCTTTTTATAACTATAATTGCTTACTTCCATAATAGATTTTGCTAAAGCTCTTAATACGCCACCAATAGCTATAATACAATTTGCTTGATAAAACTCTTGAGGTATCTTATTTAACTCTTTATTTATAAATAATTTTGCTTCACTTAGTGGAAGGTTTTTATCAAAAAATAGTTCTTTTAGAGTAATTGTTCCTATATTTAAAGAGATTGTAGATACTACTTTTGAGTTTTTAATTAAAGCAATATCACTAGAACCACCGCCAATATCTATACTAATAGAATTTTGGTTTATTGGTAATAAATTTAAAGCTGCAACAGCTCCAAAGAGAGCCTCTTTATTGCCATCTATTACTTTTATTTTAAAACCTGTCTCTCTTTTTACTCTTGATAAAAACTCATATCTATTTGGGGCATTTCTAACAGCAGCAGTTGCTACTATAATTGTTTTTCTAGCTTTATATTCATCTATAATATTTTTAAACAGTTTTAGCGAAGTAATTGCTCTTTTAATAGCATTTTCTTGTAAATAACCACCATTTTCAAAACTACCTTCACTAATTCTTACATTAGCTTTTTGCTGAGCAATTAAATGGAAGCCAAATCTACTTGTTCGTTGATATATTACAACTCTAGCAGAGTTAGAACCTATATCTACTATTGCAACTCTTTTGGGCATAAGAGTTTAAATCTCACTCTCAAACTGTTTTAATTTATACTTTAATTCCTCAACACTCTCAATATTATCTGGGTCTGTAATAATGCAATCAACCGGACATACAGATATACATTGTGGCTCATCAAAAAAGCCAACGCACTCTGTGCATCTATCAGAATCTATTATATATATTGGATCATTCTCTTCTATTGCTTCAGTTGGACACTCTTCTCTACAAGCATCACACGCTATACACTCATCAGTTATCTTTAATGCCATAAGCACCCTTTATTTTTAAATATTTTACAATGCTTTATAACTTATTTAATCTTAAATAAACTTTAATATTGGCACTTAGCTAGATTTTAAAAGAGTAAATTGTAATTTTTTAACTTTTTTGCACCTTTAAGATAAGGGTTGCAACACTACCTTTTTGATTTTTTCGATTCTTTAGGCTTAATTTTGCACCTAATGAATCTGCTGCACTTTTTGCCAAAAATAGTCCTAAACCTGTTCCGCTTGAATTTTTACCTCGTTTAAATGGTGCAAAAATATCGAAATCTTTAGGCAATCCTGTTCCATTATCTTTAACTCTTATAATAAAGTTATCTTCACATAAAAAACTACTAACTACTATTTTACTAGATTTTGGAGAGAATTTAATAGCATTTTGAATTAAGTTTTGTAAAATATGTCTAAGTAAAATTGGCTGAATTTTTATAATTAAAGATTTTGGTTTAAGCTTTTTTATAATATATTTCTCCTCTTTAATAGCAACTATCTCAAATTCATCAATCATATTACTAATATATTTTATTATATCAATATCTTGCGCCTCTTCAAATTGAGCTCCCTCAGCTCTTCCAAAATCTAAAATAGATTCAACTATTGCATTTAAATTGTTTATAGATTTAACATTTTGCTCGATTGCTTGTGTTAGGCTCTCTACACTTTTATCTTTTTTTATAAGTGTTACTTGAGATTTTGTTTTCATTACTGCTAAAGGTGTTTTTAGCTCATGTGCAGCACCAATAAAAAGGTCTTTTTTATAGTATATAAAGTTTTCTATTTTGCTAATTAGCTGATTTATAGAGTTTCCTAGTGGCTTAAACTCTTGAGGAATCTTTTTTAAA
>Ga0256843_1003371_pt1 | contig 11126 bp, 9 predicted proteins | sample AlvinellametaG_FD_191572 | JGI IMG/M metagenome (GOLD analysis project Ga0256843, IMG submission 191572) | Pompeii worm associated microbial communities from hydrothermal vent at the East Pacific Rise, Pacific Ocean - Alvinella | ecosystem: Host-associated > Annelida > Integument > Unclassified ... | reverse complement strand
CCCTACATGGAATGGCATCACTCATCATTGACGGCTTTATGGATGTGGAATCCTCCTGGGAAACCTACTACGATGCCCTGTTCAAAAGCCTGTTGGCAGGACTGGTCAGCAAAAAGGTCACATTGCTCTCTACGCTTCCCTTTGCGGAAGGGATGCTTCAGCCAAAGAGTTAAAACAGTCAAACCATCCGTAAAATAGAGAAAATGCAACTAAAGTCACATCTTTAAAAATCCGTTTCATGTTATAATTTAAACAAAAAAGGATCATATCGATGAGTCATAAACATAAAACAAAAATAGAAAAAGTATTTGAACATCCCACATCGGCAAATATTGACGTTAAAAAACTTATCTCTGCACTGGAACATTACGGAGTAAAAGTAGAAATCACAAAAAAACACAAAGCCAAACTCTTTTACGGGGAGAGAGAATTCATTCTTTCACTTCCACACAGTGACCATTTGTCAAAAGATGAAGTAGTACTGCTCAGACACTGGATGGAAGAAGCAGAGTTAACTCCAGATACACTGGAGTAGCAGAAGCCCCTGTGGCTTCAAATTTCTATAAAATGTTTTTTCTTTTCAGATTCTACCTATAAAAGATCAGGAGACGGTATCGACTCTTGACTTTCTGTCTAAAAATACATAGGTAATGATCGCAGCTGTCGGCAGAGCCAGTATCATCCCTATGACACCATAGAGAACACCACCACTTAAAACCAAAAGCAATACCATTACAGGATGGATATTGACATATTTGCCTACCAGTATCGGGGTGAGTACGAGATTGTTGAGGAATTCCGCCATAAAGATGGTCACCATCACGATTGAGAGCATAAACAGGTCTCCAGCCATAAGAGAGAAAATGAATGCCGGCAACGCCGCCAGCAGAAGTGACGCAAAGGGGATGGTACAGATAAGGCCGGCCAGAATACCCAGCGGCAGAGCAAGAGGAACATTTGCAATCTCATAGCCTATGGAATATACAATCCCCACAACCAGCATCACAAGCAGTTCTCCATGCAGAAATCGGCGCAGGATATAACTGCTTTTTGTTAGCATGATATCAACAGAGTCTCTCTTTTTCTCAGGGAAAAACCCCAGTATATCCACACTTAAATTCTTCCAGTCATACAGCAGATAATAGGTGACGATCGGCACGATCATGATATCCATCAGGAACTCTAAAAAAGTACTTGCCGTATCTAAAATATGTTTGGGGCCGGCCAAAAGTTCCGTACCCAGAGATTCCAGATGATCGGCCATAGCCGATAAAAATTTTGTCGGCTTGATATTCAGATGCTGGTCAAAAATAGCAACCGTATTATAGGCACGCTGAGAATACATCGGCAGATTCTCTATAAAGTGGTTTATCTGGTTTTCAATATGGGGAAGCAGCAGTATCACAAAAAGAATGATCAGAAAAATGATCAATGAAAACAGAAGAGATATAGCAAACCATTTGGGAATGAACCTCTGCATATATCGAATAATAGGATAAAACAGAAAAGCCAAAACCCAGGCAATAATAAAGGGAGTTAAAATACTTTTTAAAAGGTAGAACAATACACCAAAAATAAGAATATTGGCCAAAATAAAAAATAAATTACTGTTATATTTTTCCATAATGGCCTACTTTTCTTAATTGACTGATTGGAAATTATGCTTCGTCTTCCTCCAGAAGTGCAGCTTCTGCATGTTCTCCACTGTCCATAGCACGAAGTTTTGCCGGACTGTTTTCTTTGTCAAACAGTTTGAACATATCTGAAAGTGTCTGTTTCATGCTTCCTCTATCTACAACCATATCGATCAAACCATGCTCAAGCAAAAATTCAGAACGTTGAAAACCCTCCGGAAGGTCTACACCTACAGTCTGTTTAATGACACGCTGTCCTGCAAATCCGATGAGTGCACCGGGTTCTGCAATGATGATGTCTCCAAGCATTGCAAATGAAGCGGAAACCCCTCCCATTGTAGGATCGGTAAGAATTGAAATAAAAGGCAGTCCTTTATTATCAAGACGTTTGAGTGCCGCAGAGGTTTTACTCATTTGAAGCAAAGAATAGGTACTCTCCTGCATTCTTGCACCGCCAGAAGCACTGACAATGATAACCCCACACCCTTTTTCGATGGCCCTGTCAACTGCACGTACGATCTTTTCACCCTCAACAGAACCGAGACTTCCACCCATAAAAGCAAAATCAAAGACCACAAGTTCAGCAGGTTGACCATTGATGGTACAGCTACCGCTGACAACAGAAGAAGTTTTACCTGTTTTGGCTTTTGCCTCTTCAAGACGTTTCTTGTAAGATTTTTTATCCGTAAATTTTAAAGGATCAACCGGTGCCAGATTTTCATCAAACTCTACAAAACTTCCCTCATCTGCAATCGAAGCAATTCTCTTATCTGCATTGATTCGAAAATGATGATTACATTTCGGACAGACATTCTGAATAGCTTCTACCTCTTTGTAGTACATTAAAGAGGTACATTTAGGACACTTGATCCACTGATTCGTCTGCTCTTCTTTTGCTTTCTCTTTACCAAATAAATTACTAAACATTGTACCAAACTCCATACTTATTCTTCCTCGTATACACTAACGACGGCTTCTATTTTTTCAAGCACATTTTTATCTTTTGATACTATAACATAATCTTGCTCAACGATCACTTCAAGTCCCTCACAAAGTGCCAGTCCCGCTGCAAAATCATAAATTCGAAACATTCCTACAAAAAGAACATACTCAACTGTATGTGCATAAGCAAGGGAGAGGGCAATGGCCCCCGGAGCTCTGAATTTTAATCCGGCATTTCCAAGTGCCGATACCAGAACAGGATGTTCATAGGCTTTTTCAAAAAGCCCTATTTCCGAAGCGGGAGAGCTTGAGACAGGATGAAAAAGCGAATTGAAAAGTTTTCCCTGCCGTACTGCTTCGTTTTCGGATTTGATAAAAATATCTCCATTGGCAAGATTGCAGACCACCGCCGTATCCAAAAGACCCGAAGCATTTATACGGGCAACTGAAGTACCGTAATAGGGAAAATGGGAGAGAGCATTGGAAGAACCGTCAATGGGATCGATGATAATCTTCACCTCACCCTCACCCATAATACCGGACTCTTCAGATTCAATCTGCCCAAAAGAGGAAAGGTGTTTAAAAAACACCTCTTCGGCAAAGAGATCGAGTCGGGAAGAGACATCTCCCCCTGCTCCCACTTCGGTCTTTTCGTACCAGGAATCTTGAAAACCCATATTTATAGCTTTGGAGATTTCTTCATTGGCAGCGATACAGGCCTGGATAAAATTGTTCAAGGGGTATTCCTTTTAATCATTAAGAAGGCAGGAACCAGGAGTTTAGTCCCGTTTAAAAAATGATTTATTTTTATTAAGACAACATTGAAGTCCCGGTTCCAATGGTTACATAAAAAATGAAAGAAAAGTGATAAAATCACTCTCCCTTTTTGTCGATGATCATTGTAGGTCTTGCACCTCTTGGTACGACCATCCAGAACTTACGCACGGCTGTTCTGGCATTGTCAAGGATCTCCTGCGCTTTCTTGCTGCCCGTTTTGGCAACATAGTCACGCAGCAGTCTTTTGAGTTCGAACATTTCATAGTCCCACTCATCTGTATCGATACGGAGTGCTTCTACAAGTTCAGGGTTCACTTTTTCATAGAACGTTCCCTCTTCATCATAGACAAAAGCTTTACCGCCTGTCATACCTGCACCGAAATTAATACCTGTTTTGCCAAGAATCACGACCACACCGCCTGTCATATATTCGCAAGGGTGGTCACCCGTACCTTCAACTACCGTAGTGACACCGGAGTTACGTACAGCAAAACGCTCACCGACCTGTCCATTAATGTACACTGTACCGCCGGTTGCACCGTAAAGACAGGTATTTCCGCCCAAAGCAAACTCAGGACCCGATTTCTCGGAAGTAATCACAATACGTCCGCCGTTCATTCCCTTACCGATGTAGTCGTTACCCGCACCGTTGACATTAATAGTCACCCCTTTGCTGAGGAAAGCACCCAGAGACTGTCCTGTCACCCCTTTGACATTTAGGGTAATGGTATCTTCAGGAAGTCCTGCATTACCGTGAATGGCTGCAATTTCTCCCGAAATTCTCGTACCGAAACTTCTGTTCAGGTTGCTGATCTCTTTATTGAGTACGATCGGTGTTGAAGGATCTTTAATCGTTGGCATCAACTCTTTAATGATCTCTTTTTCATATTCGTTTTTGTCATACGGCTCATTGAACGGTACCTGACAGGTATCGATACCTTCTACTTTTTCAAGGAATTGCTCAAAATCGAATTTTTTGGCAAACTCATCATCAATGACTTTCAAAAGCTCTGTTTTACCAACAATCTCTTCAAGTGAACGGTAGCCCAGAGAAGCAAGAATCTCACGTACCTCTTCGGCAAGCAGGGTAAAGTAATTTACTACTTTTTTCACATTTCCTTTGAAACGTGCTCTCAGGTGAGGATCTTGTGTTGCCACACCGACACCACAGGTATTGAGGTGACAGACACGCAGCATCATACACCCGACAATGACCAGTGCACCGGTACCAAAAGCATACTCTTCCGCACCGAAGATCGCCGCTTTGATAACATCAAGCGCCGTCTTCAGTCCACCATCTGTCTCCAGAGTCACCTGTCCTCTGAGATTGTTTGCTTTGAGAGAGTTGTGTGCTTCAAAGAGTCCAAGTTCCCACGGGTTCCCCGCAAAACGGATAGAACCGATAGGTGCAGCACCCGTACCGCCGTCCCCGCCGGAAATAATGATCTTGTCAGCATAGGCTTTTGCAACACCCGCTGCAATGGTTCCCACACCTGCGGTTGAGACAAGCTTGACTGCAATTTTTGCATTTGGATTGATCTGCTTCATATCGAAGATCAGCTGTGCGAGGTCTTCAATTGAGTAGATATCGTGGTGCGGCGGTGGTGAAATAAGTGTCACACCCGGCTTGGTAAATCTCAGTTTCGCGATCAGAGGAGAGACTTTGCTGCCCGGAAGCTGTCCACCCTCACCCGGTTTTGCTCCCTGAGCTACTTTGATCTGGATCTCTTCGGCAGAACGCAGATACTCCGGTGTGACACCGAATCGTCCCGAAGCGATCTGTTTGATCTTGGAGTTTTTGATGGTTCCGTAACGTGCAGGGTCTTCACCACCCTCTCCCGAGTTCGATTTGGCACCAATGGTATTCATCGCTTCGGCAAGTACTTCATGCGCCTCCTGGGAAATGGAACCCATAGACATCGCTGCTGTGGAGAAACGTTTGAATATCTCGTTTACCGGCTCTACCTCATCGATGCTGATCGCTTCTTTTGCAGAGTTCAGCTCAAAGAAGTCACGAATGAACTTCTTGTCTCTTTTGTCGATCATTTCTGAAAGTTTTTTATAATCCTCTTTGCTTCCGGTTGCTGCGGCAGTCTGAATAGCCGTAATCACCGGTCTGGAGAAGTCATGGTACTCTTCGCCTTTTTTATATTTGTAAAAACCGCCTTTATAGAGTGCATTCTTCTTGCCTTCAAAGGCATCTGTAAAGGCACGTTTATGGTAGGTATTGAGACGCTGGTCTATATCTTCATATCCCAACCCTTTGAGCAGACCGTGTGTGCCGCTGAAACATTCACTGACGATCTCTTCCCCCAGACCTATTGCATCGAAAAGTTTGGAGTTTCGGTAAGAAGAGATGGTAGAAATACCCATTTTTGACATGATTTTCAACAATCCTGCACCCATCGCACGTCTGAAACGTTTGAGATTCATCTTCATATCGTAAACATCTTCTGAGAGCTGTTCAACCGTATAATAAAGCAGGTACGGATAGATCGCTGCGGCACCGTAACCGATCATACAGGCTGCCGAATGAGGATCGAAAACCTCTCCTGTCACCGCAACAATACTTGTCAGATGTCTAAGCTCTTCTTCAAGCAGTACCTGACTTAAACGCCCTATCAGCATCAGCATAGGAATTGCTTTGGTTTCACTATTTAACGCTCTGTCATCAAGGATGATGGTTCTGACACCCTCATTGCGTACATCTTCAACAATCGTATTTACAAGCGTATTAAGACTTTCTTTCAGTTCTGTAGTGTAGGTCGTGTCATAACATCTTGCTTTGTAAACCGGGTCATATTTTTCATTACTCTCATCACCAAACTCTTTGAGAATGGCAAATTTTTCAGCTGACATCACCGGCAATACTGTTTTGAGGCGTTTTGCATGTTCCGCATCATCAGAGAGTACATTTCTGATCTCACCGAAACCGGTGTTGAGACTCATCACGGTTTTTTCACGGATAGGGTCTATAGGGGGGTTGGTTACCTGTGCGAACTTCTGCTTGAAAAAATCTGTAAAGTTTCTCTGTTCTGTAGAGAAAGCCGCGATCGGAGTATCGTCACCCATCGCACCTGTTGTCTCTTTTCCTTCACTGATCATCGGCTTGATGACTTCTCTCATCACTTCAAGCGTATAGTTGAAGTAACGCTGTTTTGCTTCCATCTCTTTATGGTCTTTGGATACTACATCTACCTTGGCTGTAGGTACATGCTCCTGAAGGTAGCTCATATTCTGACTGAGCCACTTGTTGTATGGATACATAGATTTGAGGTAGTCATCGATATCTTTGGATTTCAATACCCTTCCGTACTTGAGGTCAACCCCCATCATCTCACCTGACTGCAAACGTCCGCGTTCAACGATCTGCTCATCAGGGATCCCCAGTACTCCGTACTCGGAAGTGATCAGCAGTCTGTTATCTGTTGTAATCACATATTTGGAAGGTCTCAATCCGTTTCTGTCAAGTACACATCCAATATATCGCCCGTCCGTCATACTTACCGCTGCGGGTCCATCCCAGGGTTCAAAACAGGTAGAAGCATACTCGTAGAAAGCTCTGAGATCTCCGTCCATCTGCGGTGCATTGTGCCATGGTGCAGGAACCAAAGAACGTGCCGCCTTGAAGAAATCTACACCGTTGACTCTGAGAAACTCCATAAAGTTGTCAAGACTTGCCGAGTCACTCATACGATCCTGGATCACATCGGTAAGACGTGCGATCTCTGCATCGGTAAAGACTTCTGATTTCACTGCGGCCATTTTGGCCTTGACATTGAAACGGTTGGCGGTCACAGAGTTGATCTCACCGTTATGTGCGATCATGCGGAAAGGCTGTGCCAGTCTCCACTCCGGAAGTGTATTGGTAGAGAAACGCTGGTGAAAGAGACAAAAAGAGATCTTGAAGTTCTCATCGGCAAGGTCCTTATAGAACTCTTTGATATGCGTAGGCATCACGAGTCCCTTGTAGGAGATCACTTTAGCTGAAAAAGAAGGAATGTAGAAATCTCTGTCATTTCTGAGTTCATGCTCTATCTCTTTTCGAGAGAGATAGACCAGTGCTTCAAAACGCTCTACTGCTACAACCCCCTGTGGTGCGACAAAGATCTGTTTGATGTTTGGAAGGGTTGAAAGTGCCTGTTCTCCAAGTGCCTCGGTATCTACCGGTACGGTACGTTCATAGACAATTTTAAGGTCATTGTTCATACAGATACGTTCGATGACTTTGAAATCTGATTCGTTACGGGAGAAAACCATGGCAACCGCATAATTTTCCGGAAGTTCAATACCGGCTTTACCCGCTTCGATCTCAAAAAAACTTTTGGGAAGAGAGAGAAGAAGTCCCGAACCGTCACCCGTCTTGCCGTCTGCTGCAATTGCTCCTCTGTGCATCATACGTGACAGCGATGTAACAGCATCTTCCAAGTTTTGATGGGTAGGTGTATTGTCGATGGAGCAGAGAAGTCCAAATCCACAATTGTCCTTGAACGAGGTAAATAAATCTCTCATAATTCAACCTTAAAATATATAGTATAGTAGAACAGTCTATAGTGCAACTACAGGTGTTCGAAATGGGGATGATTATACTTAAATATACGTTAGATTTTAATTAATATTTGTTACTGCCTACTCTTCCTCTCCCTTACTGTACGCATTTTTTAACACCATTTTTACTATAATTCAAAGAAAATAAAGGGATCTTTTATCAAAGGGTTTATACTAAGCGTCCGAAAAGTAAAAAATGAAGACTCCATTGCCGTGGTGCTTACCTCCAAAAATGTCAGAACCTACTACCGGTTTTTTGGAGCAAGACACTCTATTCTTCAGCTTGGCAATCTGGTTGACTTTGAAGTAGAAGGGGAAGACGGCAGATTTCTTCCACGCCTTCGCGCACTCTCACACATCGGATTTCCATGGCTTTTTGACAAAAACAGACTTCTAATCTGGCACAATTTCATCAGACTTTTCGAACCACACCTTAAAGATACCCGGGAGCTTGAAAGTTTTTATTATGAACTGTTGCTTGAGGCCGCCAAAAAGTGGGACAGACAGAATCCAAAACGACTTGTATGCGAAAGTTACATGCAGCTTCTCTCTTATGAAGGAAGAGTACATGATGAGGAAAATTGCTACATCTGTGAACAGCCTATCGGAGAGCAAATGTCACTTATGCAGTCCTTTATCCCGGCTCATCCCGAATGCCTCTACACTACAGCACTGCCAAAAGAGAAGATTGCTATGTTCTTTAAGACACAAAAAACCATACACCTTGAAGACGATGAAGTAGCATATTTGTTTGATGTTGTCATGAAGGGTCTGTAAATAGTCATAATTTTAGGAAAGATAAGTTATGCTTTTTATTATCAAGATAAAGGATTTTTATGAAAATGTTATTTTATATGCTTACACTCTCCATCCTCATGACCGGATGTTCAGATATGCAGTTTCAAACTGAAACAAAAGCACCGGTAAGCAAAACGGACAAACTTGTCAAAGCCCAGCAACAGGCACTTCGTGAACAGGAAGCAGCCGCACAGAACAGTTACGGAGATCATTAAAAAAACGTATCATTTGTTTAAACAAATGATACGTTTATAGTTTCAGTCGGGGAAACCCCATATCTTAAAGACAATAAAACTGTAAAGCCTATGCCTTTTTTACAAACTCCTGTTTGAGCTTAATGGCACCGACACCGGGAACTTTACAGTCAATATTATGTCCGTCACTGCCTTCAACAAGACGAATTCCTTTGATCTTTGTTCCTACTTTGATCCCTCCGCTGCTTCCTTTGACCTTGAGGTCTTTGATAACCGTAACCGTATCACCGTCTTCAAGAATATTTCCGTTGGCATCTTTTACGACCAGACCGGCATTCTCTTCTTCAGATGCATCTTTGCTCCACTCATACGCACACTCGGGACAAATATAGAGATTTCCGTCCTCATAGGTATATTCGCTTCCGCATTTTGGACAATTTGGAATGTTTTCCATGGTTTTTCCTTTAATATATTCATTACGAGGCGTATTTTACTCTTCTTTTTTTAAAGACAAATATTAAAATTTGTATCCGCCTATAAGTCTCAATGCGGAAATTTCAGGCTGCTGGTCAAGATCTACATATTCGTAGGTACCTGTAAAATAGTAACCCGACGGATGGTTGTAACTGACCCTGAAACCGTAATTTTTCTGAAAATCCTGTCCCAGTCCTGTTGAAGAGGAGATGGAATACTGGGGATCAAGGTCAAAATAGGTATATCTTGCCCCCATCCATAAACCGTCAATCCCCTGTTTGGCAAAGTCATATCCAAGCTGTACTTTATAGCTGTTTGCATTTCTTAAACTGCCTGCTTCAAAAAAGTGAAAGATCATTCCGTTGGCAAAATAAGGATATCCACCCCATGCACCCAGGGTATCGCCTGTTCCGTCACCGTTTGTATAGAACGATGCCCCCAGTGCCACATCTACTCCGCTGTCATGCTTTGCATTGAAACGCAGTGAGTAGATACTGTAATCGATCGCCCTTCCGTTCAATACAGTGCTGTAGTAATCTTTCAGACCGCCAACCCCCTGAAAGTCAATGAGCTGCAGACCGGCATCATAACTGAACCCTTCGGCTTTTCCCGTATAGTCATACTGGGCAAAAAAAGTATTGTAGTAGTCCTGCATATAATAGTCCCAGACCTGTAGGTTATGTGTCTCATCAGAATACTGGAAAACCGCTGTCCAGACACCTTCATCTCCTGCAACTTTTTTATAGGTACTGTCTACAAAACTGGCATCTGACATGGTATGCCACTCGGTACCGTTGGCACCGCTGTCCCATACTCCGGCCATTTTATAAAAATACCCTCCTGCAAGCATAATATTTTCAAAACTCTTGTTCAGGTAGTAGGCTCCCTGAAAACTGTTTGCCAACATATACCAGTCATCGGCATCGACCATCGGTGTGACAATCTCTTTGGCACCGACAAGAAACTGATGCTTGCTGTCTGCCGTTTTGTATGTCATATACGCTTCCTGCAAAATAGCAAACGGTTTTCTCTCCACCGGGTCAAATACAAAGTTCCTGCTCTCATACAGCGGATCATTCATACCAAAATCTGTCGCCCCTGCCCCTGTGATCTTAAATGAAAATCCATTTACTTCGGGAGAAGAGAGAGAGACTTTGGGGATCACATAAAAACCGCGTGAATCTACATGCCCTTTGTTGATATCGGGGTTGACTCCGACAATGCTGCCGTTACTGCCTATATGTGAGGGTTTATTGCTGTAATTATAATTGAGATACCCTGCTCTGAGATCACCTGTTACCTTCCACCCGTCACCAAAACCAAACCCCTCTTTTTTTTCATCTACATGTGTCACACTCTCATAGGCATGATCATCATCGACGGTTTCATTTTTGCTATTGTCTATTTTTTCAGATGCAAGAAGAGCCGTCGACATTGAAGTGGCAAAAAGCAATGCCACGGTCAGTTTGGAATAAGACATTTTCATCTTTTATCCTTTTACTGTGCCAAAGGGTTGATACCCAGATGCTCGATAATATAGATTGCCGCTTTCTGGCCTCTGACAGAGTTGCCATACTTGTCCAGCGGAGGAGAAACCACACCGATACCCAGTTTACCCGGAACAATGGCCAAGATCCCCCCGCCGACACCGGATTTGGCAGGTGTGCCTGTCATATAGAGCCAGTCACCCGCATTGTCATACAGGCCTGCGGTTGCCATGACTGCAAGAATTTTGGGTACATACTTCCGGTCAAGCACT
>Ga0256843_1003370_pt1 | contig 11130 bp, 15 predicted proteins | sample AlvinellametaG_FD_191572 | JGI IMG/M metagenome (GOLD analysis project Ga0256843, IMG submission 191572) | Pompeii worm associated microbial communities from hydrothermal vent at the East Pacific Rise, Pacific Ocean - Alvinella | ecosystem: Host-associated > Annelida > Integument > Unclassified ... | reverse complement strand
CATGGGAGGCCAGGGCCAGGAACGCTACCCCGATCTGCCCCAGTGTCGAGTAGGCGAAGATCCGTTTGAGATCGCGGCCGGTGAGTGCCGAGAACTCCGCGACGGCAAAACTTGCCAAACCGGTCAGCATCAGGAACATATAGACATCCGGCTCCGGTCGGAGCGCATAGAGCAGACGGAAGAACAGGAACAGATACGCCTTGGAAAGCACGGCGCTGAAAAGCGCGTCGACGCGGGTGGGCGCGGCCTGATAGATATCGGCGACCCAGAGATTGAACGGAAAGATCTCCGTCTTGATCCCGAACCCGACAAAGAGCAGCAGCAGGATCAGATACTGTGTGTTGCGGGGAAGGGTCGCGAACCGTTCGGCAATGGCCGGGAGGGTAAGGTAGCCGATGTTGAGATAGATGAGCATGGCTGCCAGAAGGAGGAAGATCGAGGCGACCGATCCGATGATCATGTACTTGATCGCGCCGGCGTACCCTTTTGGGTCCTGACGCAACGCGGTGAGGAGGTAGGCGCTGATGCTGGCGATCTCGAAAAAGATATAGAGGTTAAAGAGATCCCCGCTAAGAACCAGCCCCAGTGTCCCGGCGAAGAACACCGTACGGACCACGAAACAGGCCGGATCGCTTTTGTGCTGTAACGTATAAAGAGCGGTCCAGAGCATGATCCCGATGAACATTCCGGCAAAGAAGAGCGAAGCGGCGTCGAGGAAGAACACGATCCCAAGCGGCGAAGCGAACGAAACGTATTCGACGATCGGGATCCGTACGGCCAGTATGCCGAGCACGGTGGCCAGCGCAAGGGAAAGGAGGAGCGAGACCATGGGGAGACGGTCCCGGTAAAACGGCGTCAAAAAGACCGCCAGCAACGGCAAAGCGATAAGGGAAAGCAGGCTCATGACGCGTCTCCGAGTTCGTCCATCCGGTCGATACGGATATGGCCGGAGAGACGGTGGTAGCGCACCACGAACGAAAGGGCCAGTGCCAGCACGGCGATCCCGATGACGATGGTCGTGAGGATCATCGCCTGAGGGACGGGATCGACCATGCTGTCGTCGAAGAGGGTGAGCGTGTCGGTGGCGATCGGGGCCTGTTTGCCTGTCGCATAGTGGCTGCCGATAAAGAACAGGAACAGCGCTGACTCCATCAGGGAGAACGAGAGAAAGATCTTGAAAAGATTTTTTTTGCTCAGGACCCCCACCAGTCCGATGGCGAAGATCACGAACGACCCTGTGGTCACGACGGCATGAATGAACGGAGTCTGGTCAAGCATCTCGAGCATCGTTCGTCCTTATGAAATATTCGATCAGCAGGGTGATCTCGGACGCGACCTTGAGGCCGACAAAGAGATAGATCACGCCGATGGCGCCGCCGCTGAAAAGTGCGCCGATTCTGCCCAGCGGGAGAGGATTGCTGAGGAACAAGCCTCCCAAAAACACTCCCAGCACTCCCAGCAGAACGAATCCGGCGCCGCTGAGCGCTTCGAAGAGGCTCATGATTCGATGATCGAGATCGTACGCATCCCCTTCGGCCAGGAACATCAGCAAAAACGCGCTGGCGATCACCACGCCCCCCTGAAACCCGCCGCCGGGGCTGAGGTGGCCGTGGAGGATGATGTAGGCTCCAAAGAGGATCATGACCGGGAAAAGCACCCGCGCGCCGATCTTGAGCAGGGAGTTGTCGTAGTGGAGGATGGTGCGCATCCGATCGGAACGGTCGATCCCGATTCCGATCCCGAAAATACTGAGGAAAAGGATCGTCACCTCCCCAAGGGTATCGAGCCCGCGGAAATAGGTAACGACCGATGTGACGGCATTGGCACTTTGGGTCTGGGCGCGGTTGAGTTCCAGCAGGTGACTTCCGAGGGTCGGCTGGACGGGGACAATGTGCACGATCACGCCCAGAAGCGCGATGGTGAGCGATGAGACCATCAATGCACTCAGCACTGTTTGGAGACGTACGGTTTTTTTTAGGTTCATCGCTCATCCTCCCGGGTCTGGGTCTGCAGCAGCGAAACGAGGAAAACCACGCTGCTCACCCCCGCCCCGATCACCGCTTCGGTCAACGCCACATCGGGCGCACTGAAAAGGAAATAGAGCACCGTGCTCCCCAGCCCGAACGCCATATAGTAGATCACGCTGCCGGAGAGATGGGTGTCCGAGACGATCAGAACGGCCAGAACGATCAGCATCAGAAAGGTTCCGAGGACCAAAAGCCCGATCATGGCTTCTCCTTCAGTTCGTCGATACCGCTCGGATGCCAGAACCCGTGCCGCAGATAGTCACTGCGAGCGAGGATGGATGCCGAGAGCGGGTTGGTCAGGAGGACAAAAAGGCCCAGTAGAAAGAGTTTGAACCACAGATGGGGCGTGATGAAAGCCGCGCCGACCATCACCAGAAGGCTGCCCAGTGTCGAGGCTTTGGTCGCGGCATGCATCCGGGTGAGGGTATCGGGCATCCGCAGCAGACCGATACCGCTGATGAGCAGCAACACACCGCCCAGCCCGATCCACACCAGCCCGATGAAGGAGAGAAGATCAGACATCATCCCCCCTCAGGATATTGAACCGCGCGAAAACGATCGTGCCGATGAAACCGATCAACGCGAAGACAAAAGCAACGTCAAGGTAGAGCGCCGATTTGTAACGCAATGCGAGGAGGATCAGCAGGGAGATCGCCATGATCCCCATGGTATCGAATGCCACGACACGGTCGGCCAGTTTCGGTCCGATCGCCAGTCGAAGAAAAGCGATCATCATCGCTAGACCAATCAGTAAAATCATGTAGTCCAAAATGAACTCCTTAGTGCAACACTGCAATGATATTCCTCTCTTTATTCTACCCAGTTAAAAAAAGGCAGAAAAGTGAGAAAAATACGAAAAAATCGGTCTTTTATCTTATTGTTATTTTAAGGAAGAAACTCCGGTTATCGCTGGAGCGTAACGGGAATGATACAGACATATTTATGGTAAAGAGATCTTTACCAAAATAATTTTTTCTTTTTTTGACAAAGGTTGTTTTTCACTTGTGATACTTCTGCTATAATACTTCAAAACAATTTTCAGGGGGTCAACCATGGAGATCAAAAAGTGCCACTCTCTCGAAGAGGCCCGCGCGCAGATCGATGAGCTCGATGAGCGGATCGTGGAGCTCATCGCCGCACGCAACGCCTACATCAAACAGCTGGCGCATTTCAAGAACAGCGTCGACGAGATCAAAGCCGAGGACCGTATCGATGACGTGATCAACCGTGTAAGAGCCAAAGCGATCGAACTCGACCTCTCTCCCAACCTCATCAACGACCTCTATCTGCGGATGATCGACGCGATGGTCGACAGCGAAGTGGCGGAGTTCAAGAACGCGAAGAACTATTGACTTTGATATGAGACGAAGAAAACATTCCGATACTATCGAGAAGCAGCTGGCAAAAAACATCTCTTTTTACCAAAAGCTCAATCCAAAAGAGCGCGATGAGCTCTGGGATCTTCTCAACGATTACGAGCGGTATCGTGTGCTTCTGAAAAATCAAAAACGTGTCGGTTTTGGCAAAGACAAATTTACCCTGAACGAGTTGGGAACCACTGACAAGGATTTGGCAGCATATGCGAACCTAAAAGAGTGGGACGAGGAGCAGTACACCTACCAAAAAGCCCACGGACAAACGCATCTTGACAAGCATTACAAACTCTATCTGTACGGAGACTGGTGCCGACTGATCGAAAACAAAAAACTCATCTATGGTGAGATATATTCGGTCAGCTCATACATTGCAGACAATGTTTCCGAACGACTGAGCAAGTTCAAGCAGGGGCTGTACCCTCATACTACCCGATTCAAATTTGTCAAAACCGGGAAAAAATCCAAAAATCCTTTCACGGGAAAAAAAGAGCATCTCTACACCATGAAGACCAAAACAAAAGCATACGGCAAAGAGAAGGAGCTGGAGGCTTTTGGCACATTCATGATGCGGTTTGAGTATGAGATTCTTCGCCCAAAAATCAAAAAATACGTCCTGAAACACATGAGCGACCGAACCTACCGGATCGTCAATAAAAAAGAGACGTTTGACAACTTTCATCAGTTCTTATTTTCGGACAATGTTGCCTTGGAACATTGCCGATTTGAGACGTTTCTGGAGGATTTCAACCGGCTAAGACGCAGCAACGACGAACTCAAAGCGGTTGAAAAGCGGTTTTTCAAATATGCCAAACAATATCTGATGGAGCATTTTGAGTATCGCCGATGAAGGTTCTTGGCTTGTGATTTGGCTCTTGAGATAAAAGACAAATATCAAGGACAGAGATGCCGAGAGATTCATGGAACAAAACTGAAAAAAAACATGCACGGGTGCTGTTTGACCGGGCATTGGATCGGGAATATCAAGAATTGATCAGTGAGATCAATGCCCTGCATATCACATCACGTGATGAGGTTTGGGAACTTCTGGATCGTCTGGAGAAAAAAGCCAAAGAGATGGATCGTATCTACGATTACCGGTATTCGCAATTGATATACGTTTTTGCCCAGTTGGTTCATCGGGGGTATCTCTCACGCGATGAGCTCAACGAACTTGGCGAAGAGAAAGCCGCCTCCATCAAACAATTGCTCGATTCTGCACAATGAACATTTCTCATTAAAAGCTCCCTGAAAAGTCATTCCTACTTGTCGGTGAGCAGATCGTGGTGGCACAATGTCGTTATCACTATTGATCCCCATCAATTAAGACAATTTTAGTCCTATTTAAACTTTCTTCTGATACACTGCCGGCAATCCAACCGAAAGGATGTGCATGGCACAGCAGGAACTGCAGGGTGCGATCTCGGGTGAATACCATCAGGGGTGGGAGATCGACATCGAAGCCGATACCGTCCCGCCGGGGCTCGATGAGGGGGTGATCGCTTTCATCTCCGGCAAAAAGGACGAACCCCGATGGATGCTCGATCTCCGCCTCAAGGCCTACGCCAGATGGCAGCAGATGGAGGAGCCCCGCTGGGGCAAGCTGGAGTACGAACCGATCGACTATCAGGCGATTTCGTACTTCTCCGCCCCCAAACAGGCTCCCCAGAGTCTCGATGAAGTGGATCCGAAGATCCTCGAAGCGTACGACAAACTCGGGATCCCTCTCGAGGAGCAGAAACAGCTCCAGGGGATCGCCGTCGATGCGGTGGTCGACTCGGTATCGGTGGCGACCACGTACAAGAAGGAGCTTGAGGAGAAGGGGATCATCTTCTGTTCCATCTCCGAGGCGATCCGGGACTATCCGGAACTGATCCAGAAGTATATGTTCAGCGTCGTGCCGATGAACGACAACTTCTTCGCCGCGCTCAACTCGGCGGTCTTTACCGACGGGACGTTCGTCTATATCCCGCCCAATACCCGCTGTCCGATGGAGCTGAGCACCTATTTTCGGATCAACGCACTCAACACCGGCCAGTTCGAACGGACTCTTATCGTCGCCGACAAAGGCTCCTACGTCAGCTACAACGAAGGGTGCTCCGCCCCCACACGGGATGAGAACCAGCTCCATGCCGCGGTGGTGGAGCTCATCGCCCTTGAGGGTGCCGAGATCAAGTACTCCACGATCCAGAACTGGTATCCGGGTGATGAAGAGGGCAAAGGGGGCATCTACAACTTTGTCACCAAGCGTGGCCTGTGCGAAAAAGATGCCAAGATCTCCTGGACGCAGGTGGAGACCGGCTCGGCGATCACCTGGAAGTACCCCAGCTGTATCCTGAAAGGGGACAACAGCGTCGGGGAGTTCTACTCGGTAGCGGTCACCACCCTCGCGCAGCAGGCCGACACGGGGACCAAGATGATCCACCTGGGCAAAAACACCTCTTCGACGATCATCTCCAAGGGGATCAGCGCGATGAAGGGGCAGAACACCTACCGCGGTCTGGTGAAGATCGGAGCCAACGCCCAGGGGGCACGCAACTACTCCGAGTGCGATTCGCTGCTGATCGGCGATCAGTGCGGGGCGCACACTTTTCCGTACCTGGAGTCCAAAGACGCGCACGGGCAGGTGGAGCACGAAGCGACCACCTCCAAGATCTCCGATGAGCAGCTCTTCTATCTGCGACAGCGGGGGATCGACGAAGAGAATGCCGTGAGCATGATCGTACACGGGTTTGTCAAGGATGTCTTTGCCAAACTGCCGATGGAGTATGCCGTAGAGGCCAGAGCACTGTTAGAACTTACACTGGAAGGGAGCGTAGGATGAGTATCCTCGACATTAAAAACATCAAAGCGAATATCGGCCAGAAGGAGATCCTCAAAGGTCTCGATCTCAGTCTGGAACCGGGCAAGGTCCACGCCATCATGGGGCCCAACGGCGCGGGCAAATCGACCCTGAGCAAGACGATCGTGGGGCATTACGATGTGGAGGTGACCGGCGGGGATATCCTGCTGCGGGGGGAGAGCATCCTCGAGATGGAGCCGGAGATCCGGGCGCTGGAGGGGATCTTCCTCAGTTTTCAGCATCCGGTGGAGATCCCGGGGGTCTCCAACGCCTACTTTCTCCGCACCGCGGTCAACGCCAAGCGCAAATATCAGGGCAAAGAGGAGCTCAACGCCGCGGAGTTCCTGCGGGAGATGAAAAAGATTGCCAAAGAGCTTGGGATGGCGCCCGAGATGATCACCCGCTCGCTCAACGAAGGGTTCTCCGGCGGAGAGAAGAAGCGCAACGAGATCCTTCAGATGCGGATGCTGCTGCCTGAGGTGATCCTGCTTGATGAGATCGACTCGGGGCTCGACATCGACGCGCTGCGCGCCGTGAGCGAGGGGATCAACGCCATGAAAGACGGCCAGCGCACCTTCCTCGTGATCACCCACTACAGCCGGATCCTCGACTACATCGAGCCCGACTATATCCACGTCCTCAAAAACGGCCGCATCGTCCACACCGGCGGCCCCGAGCTGGTAGAACAGCTCGAAAAAGAGGGGTACGAAAGCATCGGAGAAGGGTGATGAGACTGTTGGATCTAAAAGGGAAGAGTGCCGGGCAGATCGCCGGGATCCTGGGGGCGGATGGGACGCACCCGGAGTATCTCGAGCGGTTCGTCGCGCTCCCGTTCCCGGACAAAAGAAGCGAAGCCTACCGCTACGCCGATCTGGAGAGCCTCTGGGAGCGGGACCTGCCGCTGCACCGGGGCGAGCCGGTCACGCCGCGGGCGGGCAAATGCATCATCATTACCGACGGGATCGTCACCGTGGCCCCTGCGGCGATCTCGGTTCGCTATCTCGACGAGACCGCCGCCGATGACGAGCACTACGATCCGCTCTACTATCTGAGTCATGCCCTGAGCCCCCGGATCATCGAGGTGACGCTGCCCGAGGGGGAGCGGCTCAATATCGAGCACCACCTCCACACCCCCGGCGCGCTGATCGCGTATCGCATCGTCCTGCGGATGGAGTCCAATACACAGGCTACCGTTACCGAAAAGTTCGTCGACATGGCCGGGGAGGCCAGCTGGCTGCTTTATGGGTACGATGCGATCGTCCCACGGGATGCGACGCTGACCTTTATCAAAGACCAGACGATCCGAGCCGATCGCTACACCGTCGTCGCTTCGCATGCGATGAAGGTGGAGGAGAGCGGTACGCTTCACTTTGGCAGTTTCGACTTTGGCCAGGGGCGCGGCCTGCAGCATCTGCGGATCGTCCTGGGCGAGCGGGCGGAGCTCAAGGCCTCCCATCTGCTCTACGGGGCCGAGAATGCCCGCCGGGGTACGGTCAGTCAGATCGTCCACCGTGGCGCGCACAGCATGAGTCAGCAGATCGCGAAGAATATCCTCAAAGAGACCGCCCGGGGGATCTTCGATGCGATCATCCTCGTCGAGCCCACCGCCCGCTACACCAAAGCCCACCAGAACAACAAAGCGATCCTGCTAAATGACGGCGCTTACATGGCGAGCAAACCCCAGCTGGAGATCCACATCGACGAGCTGGAAGCCAGCCACGGATCGACCACCGGCCAGCTGGACGAGCGGCAGCTTTTCTATCTGCGATCCCGCGGCATCGCCAGAGAGGAAGCACGCAAAATGCTCATTTTAGCGTTTGCCAATGAGATTATTGATACCATTGCGGATGCAAAGATCCGTGAGCAGGTGCATGTGAGCTTCGAGAACGCCTACTACGGGCACGTGCAGCTTGAATGTCTCGAGAGCTGCCACGGGTGCGAGTAGTTTTGAATTAGGAATTAGAAGTTAGGAATTAGAAATTTAGGTATGCTTTTCTATGAAAAGCTTTTATTGATAGATGTAGGGGCTCCCCTTGTGGGTGCCCAGACGAAAACGCAGCATAACACAAAAAAAGGAACCCCATGACAGCAATCCCCCTGAAAATGAACAAGATGGAAAGCGCCATCAGCCCGATGTTCGGCCACGCCAAATGGTTCGCATTCGTCAGTGATGACGGTGATATTCGGATCGAGAAGAACCCTTACGACGGCGGTATGCCGGTGATCAACTGGCTGTTGCAGAACGGTGTCGATACCATCGTCACCTCCCACATCGGGGCGGGTCCCTTCCGCTTCCTGCTCGATCAGGGTGTGCGGGCCTACCATCCGGGCGAGGGGCGCGTGGTGCTCATCGAAGCGCTCGACAAACTCCGCGAAGGGCAGTTGATGCCGATCACGATGGAGAACATCGCGCAGTTCGCGCAGCACGGCGGCGGGCATCATCACCATTGAGAATTAGGAAGTAGGAGTTAGGAATTAGGAATTTTGGTATGCTTTGCTGTGCAAAGCTTTTATCTGTGATGTAGGGTGCGCTTGCCAGCGCACCAATTTATGACAAATATTCCGTCATTCCGGACCCTGATCCGGAATCCCTTTGATTTTACAGGGAAGTTGTGTCGTTCTTGGCAGATAAGGGGATCCTGAATCGAGTTCAGGATGACAGGATAAAATTCGTAACACGTAGCACGTAACACATAACACGAAAAAAAGGACCCCCCATGACCGTCATTCCCATCGTATCGAACACGCTGGATACCACCATCAGCACCCGTTTTGGCAAGGCGCCGTGGTTCGCGTTTGTCGGGGAGGATGGGACGATCCGGATGGAGCCCAATCCTGACATCGGGACGATGAAGATGCTGGGGTGGTTCCTCGAGCACAGGGCGAGCCGGGTCATCACCGCCCACATCGGCCCCAAACCGTTCGCGATGTTCGAGGAGAACGGTATCGAGGTCTTCAACCCCGGCCGGGGCAATCTCCCCCTCGTTCAGGTCCTCTCCCAGATGGAGATCGGCAAACTCGAACGGATCACCCGGGAGAACCTCGACCGCTTCTATACCGACAAAGAGAAAAAGAACCAAAATTCGTAACACGTAACACATAGCACATAACACGGAAAAGGACCCCCAATGACCATCGCCGAAAAGATCGCCGAGTACCGCGAAGATTTCGACCTCTTCGAGACCCCAAACGAGAAACTCGAATACGTATTTGATCTGGGCAAAAAGCACACCACGCTGCCGGAGGAGGAGAAGAACGACGCTACTTTTATCGTCGGCTGCTCCTCCCCGGCCTGGCTGGTGGCCGAGTGTGAAGATGGGACACTCCATCTGCGGGGCGAAGGGAGCAGCGAGATGGCCAAAGGGATGCTCACCCTCCTGCTCGATATCTTCAATGACCGCCCGGCCGAAGAGATCCTCGCCTTCGATCCGGCCGGCCTGAACGATCTGGGGATTATCGAGCTGCTCTCCCCGGTACGTCAGCAGAGCATGGAGGCGTTTGTGAAGAAGTTATATGGATATGCGGAGCGGTGCGCGGCTTCGGATAATGAGGAATGAGGAATTAGGAATGAGGAATGTTGGTATGCTTTGCTGCGCAAAGCTTTTATCGATGGTGTAGGGTGCGCTTGCCAGCGCACCGATTTATGATAAATCATTCCGTGTAGTTGGAAAAAAATCGTAACACATAATACATAACACAAAAGGACATCCATGACACCCGACGAACTCAAAACCAAAGTGATCGAAGAGGGGCTGCGGCAGATCTATGATCCGGAGATGCCGGTCAATATTTACGATCTAGGGCTGATCTATGACGTCACCTGCCGTACCGAGGGGAAGAACCACTGTGACATCACGATGACCTTCACCTCACCCACTTGCTCGATGTCGGATATCCTTCTGCAGCTGGTCAACTCCCTGCCGATGCGGATCGAGGAGCTCGACAGTGTCGAGGTAAACCTGGTATTCGATCCGCCCTGGGACCAGTCGAAGATGAGCGACGAGGCGAAGCTGACGATGGGGTTGCTCTGATCTAATACCGAAACGGCAGGCGCAGGCGGACATCGACGGGGTCTGTCGGATGGGGGTAGCGGTGTGCGGCTTTGCGGACGGCGCGCAGGACATGGCGGTTGAGCGCTCGCAGGCGGCTGCGGCGCTGCAGGTGCAGGTCGTGCAGGGCCCCGTCGGGCATCAGGCGAAACGCCACGACGATCGTACTGCGGCCGTGTCGCCGGGTGTGCAGGCGTGGCGGCGGCATACGGCGCAGGGTGCGGTTGGTGATGGCCCGGATCCGATCGATGAGCGGATGGTGTGTGCGGCTTTGTGCGCTTGGGGTGGTGGTCTTTGCGGGTGTCGAGGGGGCTGTGGCGGCTGCGGCCGGTGCGGAAGGTACCGGGGGCTGGGTGTCGTGTGGCGTGTCGGATCGCGGTTTTGGATCAGGCTTCGGTTCGGACCGGGGTTTGGGTTTGGATGTGAGCTGTTTTGTTCGGGACAGCTTCGGCTTTGGGGTGCTGACCGGTTCGGTGGGGATCGCAGCGGGTGTGTCGGTCGGCTTCACCGGTGCGGGCGGCGTCGGATCGGTGGCCGGAGTGGCTGGTTTGGGAGATATCCGGCTCTTTGGCTCCGTGGAGGCCGGTATCTTCGCCGCGGGCCTGTTCGGAGTCGGACGGGTGGCGGCGTGTCGGGGGGCGGCCGCTTTTGGGCCGGGCTGCGGCGGTGCGAACAGGCGCAGATCGAGCGTGTGGGTCTCCGGCTCGGCATGGTGGATGTTTTGCAGGGTCTCCCTCCCCAGTCCGACAAGGAGAAGGAACGCCGCACCGTGCAGTAACAGTGAGAGAAAAAACCCCAGTGTAAGTCGGATAATAGCCCCCGAAAAGTATAATATCCCG
>Ga0256843_1003369_pt1 | contig 11132 bp, 10 predicted proteins | sample AlvinellametaG_FD_191572 | JGI IMG/M metagenome (GOLD analysis project Ga0256843, IMG submission 191572) | Pompeii worm associated microbial communities from hydrothermal vent at the East Pacific Rise, Pacific Ocean - Alvinella | ecosystem: Host-associated > Annelida > Integument > Unclassified ... | reverse complement strand
TCTGTCAGGAGAGATATTTTTTGAAGCAAGTGCTACCAACATATGGTATGTCAGATCAGCTGCTTCATAGACCATTTCACCCTCATCATTGTCTTTGTGCGCAAAACAGTACTCACCGGCCTCTTCTACAACTTTTTTTAAAATTGTATTTTCACCTTTGCTTAAAAGTTTTGCAGTCCATGATGTTTCAGGATCTGCATTTTTACGTTCTTGGATCGTATGATAGAGTGTATCTATGACACCATATGCTTCTTGTGTATTAATTTCAACTTCAGAGTTAATATCACCACTTTCAAGCTCTGTAAAGAAACATGATTTACGTCCGGTATGACAGGCAACACCATGCTGTCTTACTTTTATCAGCAGTGTATCATTGTCACAATCAATAAAAAAAGAGTCTATCTCCTGCGTATGTCCACTACTTTCACCTTTTTTCCAGATACGCTGTTTACTTCGAGAGAAATAATGTGCTGTTTTTGTCTTAAGTGAAAGTTCAAGCGCTTCTTTATCCATATATGCCATCATCAAGACTTCATTTGTAGAGCTCTCCTGTACTATGACAGGAAGAAGTTCTTGTTTATCCCAATCAACTCTGTTTAGAATTTCATCCATTACTATTTAGCCGTTGTTCTTTGTTTTGCATTTTTCATATCTACCCAGATATTTGGTGTAGATCCGCCAGGTGTTAAGAATATTTTTGCATCTTTATTCACTCTCAGAGCATCATTGAATTTTCCTTGAATTTTCATCTGTTCAAGTTCTAAAAGTTGTTTTGTCAACGATTTAGCAATTAGAAGATTCGCTTTTGCCTGTGCATCTGCATTAATTGTGATCGCATCTGCTTTACCTTGTGCCTCAATTCTTGCTTGATCTGCTACACCTTGTGCTTCTGCTGCACGTTTGAGTGCTTCTTGTTTTGCACGTTGTACTTCTTGTTCAGCACGTTGCACTTCCTGTTTTGCAAGCTGTACACGTTCGATTTGATCTTTTACCTTTTTTGGTAGAATGATGTCACGAAGTTGGATAGACTGTAATATAACAGGAGAGTTTTTCAGACTTTTTACATTGTCTTGAATCCCAAGTTCAATCGCAGTTGCTATTGTATTACGCATCACAGGAATAGATTCTGCATCATACTTTCCGACAACATTACGGACAACATCACGGACAACAGGGTTGATGATTTTATCTTCCCAGCTAAAGCCCCAGTTTGAAATAGTCTGTGCAGCAAATTGTGCATTAAGTCTATACTGAACAGTAAGCTCGATTGAAACCGGCAGACCACGTTTGTCAAGTACTGTAATAGCCGGTTTTGTAATAATACCAGATGCATTAGAGTTTGTCTCAATTCTGTTAGCATAGTTGATGATACGTACTTTTGTATCAACAATATAAACTCTTTGAATCACTGGAACGATAAAATGCAGACCCGGAAGAAGTGCTTGGTCTTGATATTTTCCGTTTGTGCTTAAAATCCCACGCTCACCCTCTTGAATGATCGTAAAAGGTTTTGCAAGAACAAGCATAACTACTATGGCTATCAATACATAAATAGCTGCAGCTTTTCCACCGCCAAAATTAAAATCCATATTTGGCATTTGAGGCCCTTTAGGACCTCCACTGTTACCGCCGCCTGAGTTAGACTGTTTATAACCGCCGCCCTCACTCTTTTTTTTGTTAAAATAGTCATTCATATCTGATGCCATTAATATATTCTCTTTCAAATTTTTCCCTTCTTTAGTCAATATACGTTAAATAATGCTCGTATTTTTTATCTCTGCCAAAAACAATATCAAAATATCCACTTTGAATTTTTTCAGTAATTGCACCACGTGATCCTGTACCTATCTCTCTTGCATCAACAAGTGCTATCGGAGTGATTTCTGCAGCTGTTCCTGTTAGAAATGCTTCATCTGCAACATATACCTCTTCTCTTGTAATACGACGACGAGTTACAGTATAACCCATATCCTCTGCCATCTCAATAACCATTTTTTGTGTAATGGAAGCAAGTGCATTATCACTTGGAGGTGTTATAATTTCACCATCTTTTATCATAAAAAATGCTGCTCCGCTCGCTTCTGCAACATAACCTTGATCATCCAAAAGCAGTGCTTCATCATATCCACAGTCTATCGCTTCATATTTTGCCATTTGAGAGTTTAAATAGTTTGCAGTTGCTTTTGCTTTGCCCATGTTCGAAGTATTTGCAGGGCGTGTCATTGAAACTATTTTGAGTCTAATACCTTTACGCATTCCCTCTTCTCCGAGGTATGCACCCCACTCCCATGCTGCAACTGCAGTCTCAACTGGAGCATCTTTATGGTAGAGTCCCATAACACCATACCCTAGAAAAGAAAAAGGACGAAGATATACATTATCTCCCGTAAATTCATTTTTACGTACAAGCTCTATCTGCGCTGCGTTTAACTCTTCAACAGTGTAAGGAATGTCAATAAGTGTCATCTTTGCAGACTCTTTAAGTCTTTTTGTATGATCGTTCAAACGAAAAATCGCATATCCTTTTTCAGTTTTATATGCTTTTGTTCCTTCAATCACACCATTTCCATAATGAATTGTATGTGTCAATACATGCACTTTAGCATCTTCCCAAGCTATAAATTTTCCATTCATCCAAATATATTTGGCTGCGTCCATTAAAATCTCCAAATTGTTATAATTGTTGCTATTTTATCCAAATTGATATTTAGGTTATATTAACTATTAAGTGAAAATAGATTATAATCCCACTTAATAATAACTATTAGGAAAAAATGTGAGTCAATATACACGATACGAAGATGTAGATCAAACGCAGCTACAAAAAGATATAGATGCTATCAAGCAGACAATAAAAGTGGGACAAGAAGATTTTGAGCATCTTCTAAAATTAGAAAAGTGGGGAAGGTTTTCTACAATTAGTGGATTTATACTTATAGCTATAGTGACAATAATGAATACATATGATTCAGGAATGTCTACACTTGATTTTTGGCTGTTTGGAATTTTAGGTGCCTTTTTAATCGGTGTTGGCAATGTAACACGCTGGTCAAATGTCACACACCCGATCTTACACGGTGCATATGATAAAGTACCAAACATCCCACACAGATATACAAAAGCAGGCTTTGCAAAAGGAAAAAGAAGATACATCGACTGGTTAGACTGGATCAAACCCGATGCATGGGCATATGAGCACAATATCATGCATCATTACCACTTGGGAGAACTTGATGACCCTGACAATGTTGAAAAAAATCTAGAATGGCTACACAATGCAAAAATACCAATGTTCTTCAAATATGCTGTTGTTTATCTCTTTGCAGGTATCTGGAAACTTGCTTATTATGCACCAAACACTCAAAGAATTCTAGAGAATAAAGACAACAAAAGTATGAACGATATCAGAAATCAGAGTTATGACTTCTCTCCGTTTACAGCAAAGGGACGAGAATTATGGAAAGAGTATCTTTTACCATATGGTCTTTTTCAGTTTGTTTTTCTTCCACTACTTTTTTTACCATGGGGTTGGAGTGCAGTAGCAACTGCGTTTGGCTTTTTACTGCTTGGTGAATTCTTTGCGAATCTCCACTCATTTTTAGTGATCGTTCCAAACCATTCAGCAGAAGATATCTACCAGTTCTCAACACCACATAAATCACAAGGGGAGTACTACCTTCGTCAAATTATGGGAAGTGTGAATTACAACACAGGAACTGATTTTATAGACTTTTTACACGGGTTTTTAAACTATCAGATAGAGCATCATCTTTTCCCAAATATGCCAAGCAGCTTCTATCAAAAGATGCAGCCTATTGTAAAAGATATTTGTAAAAAGCATAACTTGGAATATCGTCAAGAATCTGTATTTAAAAGAATTTTTATGACTGTTGAATTGATGGTTGGAAATACGAAAGTTTTAAGAGTAGAAGGAGTTTAATACTTCTTCAACTCATTATTTATCTGCACATACGCCTCTAAAATCCCCGTTTCAAAATAATTAATATTATGTTTTTGCGCAAATTCTTTTGTAATTTTTTGTACTTTTAAAAGATTGAATCTTGGTGCTTTTGGAAAAAGGTGATGTTCTATCTGAGTATTTAAGCCTCCATAGAACCAGTGTACTATCATGCCACCGCGAAGTGAACGTGAACCTCTCATCTGCAACTCCATCCAAGAGAGCTTACTTCCTATCTCATTATCAAAAACCTCACATCCTAAATGATTTGTAATAAATCCAAACGCAAGCCAAGGAGAGAGTGTAAAATTAAGTGTCAATGCAACAATGATCGCTTCACTGAAGGGAAGAAAATAAAAAACAGGACCCCAAATAAGAGGCCAGTGAAGAAGCATTAAAGCGAACTCACCCCATTTTTTTCTAGTAATTACAAACTTGTATGATTGTGCGATAAACGCAGGATACATAAAGAACATCGCACCCCAGAACACAAGATATTTACTCTTGCGAAGCCATGCTTTATCACCTTTTTTATGTGTAAAAGCTCCATCCATTGCGTTTATATCTGCATCTTTCTCGACTATATTACACCATGTATGATGGTTTACATTATGTTTATAATCCCACCATGAAGAGGAGTTGCTTAAAATAATCGCAGAAAAAGGATAGCTTAATTTAAACGAGAGCGACTTATCTTTAAAATATTGTCTATGAAGAATATCATGAGAAACAAATACCGCACGGGTAAAAACAAGACTCATAAAGAGTCCTAAAAGAATGCTCTTATACGGGTATGCAATATCAATCGCATTCCAATGAAACTCTGCGAAATAGATAAGTCCCATACTTACCATAATTGCGATCATCTCTATGCTTCCCCGAACAGGTACTCTCTCCAAGAGACCAGCGTCTCTCACCTCTTTTTTTAATACTTCAAACATCTCTTTTGACATAACACTATTCCTATACTTAATACAGAATGATAACTTTTATTTGCTGAAATTATAGAGATAAGAGGGAGAAAAGGAGTATTTTATATTTTACAGCTTAAAAAAGCTGCAAAATCTTGTTTTAGAATTTTACTTCTGCTGTTAGCATATATGCTGTACCATTGTTTGCATATTTTGCACTTCCTTTTTCATTATCAGTGATGATAACATTCCCTACCCATTGAACATTACGATTTTGATCCCAAGCTGCACCAAGGATATAACCTGTGTCCTCTTTTTTAGAAGTTTGACCAAGTGGTTTTCTTTGTGGTGTCCATGAATCATAACGAGCAAGTAATCTATACTCTTTTGCTTCACCTAAGCGGTACTCAGCATTTACACTGTATCCCGAACCTGCTTGTGCAGATACTTTTGAAGTGACAGGATCCGCTGTAGTTCCTGTCGTGATCTGTTTACTACGTGTATCTAATGAATAAACATACTGCGCAGCAACAAGGAATGACGGTTGATTATAGACAGTATGTAGGCCGCCAAATACTAGATCTTCATTCCCTACTTCAAGACCATTGAATGTTAACTCTTTGTGTTTTTGGTTATATTGTCCAAAGAAAGAAGCATCCCAGTAAGTTTTTTTAGTCTGTTTGTCTTTTCCGTTTACACCAAGAATGTGTGCAGTTGTTCTCCACTCAAAACTAAGTCCGTTTTGTGCATTTTGAAATGCATGATATCCTTCACCGTTAAATACACCGATATCGGCATCAAAATATTTTGTTCTTGTTTTTGTCATAATACCAAAGTCAGCTGAGTTACTTAAATCAGGACCATGATCTTTATCTTCTATAAGAATTTTTGAAATACTACGGTAGTACCAAGCATTATGTTCTTCATAATCATGCCATGGACGGTGTGCAAGACCGATCTCAACGCCAGTTGCAGGTAAAATAGCATTTAAATAGAGATACGCATATTTGGCACGGAGTTTTTCATCGCCTGTTACATCTTTAGACATATCAAAAGTCACACGATAGTACGATTTAGGATCATCTAAAAGATATGCTTTTAATTGAAAATATGCACGACGAATTTCCATTTGTGCTGTTGTCTCTTGATCATCGCTGTAATCTTTAACATTTATACCTATATATGTTAAACCTGAAAATTTTAGTTTATCAGCTTTTGCAAAGACTGGAACTGATTTATCTGTAATAAGTGTGCGTCCCTCGCCTGCTTTAGTAAAAACTTGACCATTTGCATCTTGATATAATTTTAAAGCACCTGCATTTGCAGCTACAGAACCTAAAGTAAACGCAGCCAAAGCTGATAAAACGATTTTTTTCATTTGTTATTTTCCTTTTTTATTTTTGCTGATGGAAGTATAAATAAATTAGATTACGAAATGATTACAAAACGACCCATCTCTTGTAACCCTTTTGTAACCTGCAAAGTTTATAATTTCTACACATATAAGTCATATATATGAAAAGGAGAGAAGTACTATGCAGCCGTTAAACAGATCAAGAATCTTACTTGCACTAGTCCTTGTTCTATGTATCTTTTCATTTTCCACTACTACCTATATAGAAGATTCTTCGCAGCTTTATTACGAATCGATGCTTGATGACAATGGTGAATCTGATGATAAAGAAGAAGAGATTGAGAAAAAACTTTTTGCTTTTTCTTACAGTTTTTCATCTTACACACTTGAACTTATCTCAACACTGCCTTGCTTTGTTCAAAAGACATATATCTTCACCCCCAAAACCCCTCATTTTCGTCCTCCCATATTTTCATAAATAGTACCAATCCTCGCTTTAACTTTAAAATTATTATTTAGGAAGATATTTATGAAAAACAACATTTTTATTACAGGACTTTTAGCAACAGGTGTGCAGTTATTTGCACTACAAGACAATGGTATGAGCATTATTGATAAAAAATCACCTGATTTTTTACTAGGAAAGCAGACACATATCAATATGAAATTTACTCCCTATGATGCACCCGATATGTGGTTCAAAGCAGGTATCCGTGTTCAAGGTACATTTGAGAGTTTAAATACAAAAAAATACAACAGTGACGGCTCACTTGCTTCAAATACAACTATACAGGATGCTTATCTGCGCCGTGTACGTTTAGAAGTTGCTGCAGGCTTTGGCAAACATACCTCTTTTGTTATGGATATTCGTAATGACAAATCCAACAAAGGTATAGAAAATGATGAGGGAAGTTTCAATGTAGGCGATGCCTATTTAAAGATAAAAAAGCCGTTTAATAACTCACTTGTGAATTTTAAATTCTATCGTGCAAAGATAGATATCTCAAGAACAGAGACTGTAAAGTCAGCTCGTGTCATTGTTTATGACCGACCATATGTTGCTGACGCTGCAGCACAATACATCTCATTTAACCGTCGTGCTTCAAATGCTCAAATCTATGGAGACTACAAACAAAAGATACATTATCAATTTGCAGCTGGTTCAGCCTCGTCACCCGATAAGATCATAGATGCTACAGGAGCAAAAGCAACAGCACAGGGTATAAGTATAGATGAGCAGAGTTTCTTTTATGGCGGTAAGATCATTTTATCACCTTTTAATGGATGGGAAGAGACAAAAAGAACAGAAACCTATTTTGCAAAGGGAAAACATTTCTCTGTGGGTGCTTCTTACTGGGCCGTACCTAAACTCTCAGGTACAACAGCAGGAGGTGCTGCGTTTGATCTCAATCGTGAACTTATAAATCTAGAAGCTTCCGCACACTACAAAGGCTTATTTCTTCAAGGTGAATATTTTCAATTTAACGATATGGTACAAGAGTGGTCCGCGACAACAGATGTGCAAACAGGCAGATCTACCGGCTGGTATATTACCGGTGAATACGTTATGCCTGCATTTAATTATATAGCACCTTTTGCACGGTATGAAAGCTGGGACAGATTTGAGAGTGCCAACGGCTATGAATTAACTTCTACACTTGCAGGTATCAACTGGTACCTTCGCGGTAATACTACAAAAGTGGGTTTTGTCTACCAAAAAGATGAATATGGCGTAAATACAGGCAACAAAGATGTTACTTCCATGCGTATAACTTCACAGTGGTTTTTCTAAAGCGCTTGTGAAGATGTAATCATTTTGTAACCAAATTATTTTATACTTTCATAACTTAAAATTAAAAAGGTAAAACAGATGACAAAAGTAATTAAAATTGCTCTCGCTTCTTCAGTATTGGTAGCTGGTCTTAGTGCTAATGATGTAATTAAGGGTAGTGGTGCTTCTTTTCCATACAGTGTATATCAAAAATGGATCAAAGCATACAACAAAGAGACTGGAATTAAAATCGACTATATCAAAAAAGGTTCTTCAAAAGGTATCAAAGATGCTGAATCTAGACAAGTTGATTTTGCCGGTACTGATAAACCTTTATCTCCTAAAACATTAAAAAAACATAATCTTTACCAATTCCCTGGCGTTGTTGGTGCGATTGCAATGGGTTATGATATTCCAGGTGTAGACAATTTAAAACTTTCTCGTTCAGCTATCGTTGCTATTGCCAATGGCAGTGTCAAATACTGGGATAATCCTCTTATCGCTAAAGAGAACAAAGGCATTCATCTTCCACATAAGAAATTAACATTTGTTCACCGTGCTGATGGAAGTGGTACAACTTTCAACTTTACTTACTATTTATCAAAAGTTTCAAAAAAATGGAGAAAAGCATACGGTGCAAAAAAATCTCTCAGCTGGCCGGGAGACCACCACATTGGCGGTAAAACAAACTCTGGTGTTGCAGCACTTCTTAAACAGACTCCTTACTCTGTAGGTTATATCGACTATGCAGATGCAAAGAACAACAACATTGCTATGGCAACAGTTGAAAACCGTGCAGGAAACTATGTTAAACCTGAATTAAAATCATTTCAAGCAGCAGCAGCAAAAGCAAACCTTAACCCTAAAAAAGATTTTTACTCTGTAATTGCAGATCCTAAAGGTGCAGATTCTTATCCGATCGTAGCAGCAACTTTCATCCTTGTTCCTGCAGAAAAACCTGAAATGGACAAAAAAGTAACAACATTTTTCAACTGGGCCTATAAAAATGGTCAAGAACTTGCAAAAAGTTTAGGATATGTTCCTTTACCTGCTAGTTTAACTGCAAAAATCAATAAATACTGGGAAGAAAAAGGTATTAAATAAGCTCTTCTTTTCGTAACAAATTTCATTTATTCTCATATGCTTCTCTTTTTCTGAGAGGCATATCCTCTTGTGAATTCTCTCCTCTGTAATCTCTTTGTAATCAAATTTCTATATAATTTCATTATTAATTTATCTTAGGTGTCTCTATATGGAAAAAATCTTTCAAAAGCTCTCACTTACGAGTGCAACATTAGTTTTTGTACTCTTAATTGGTATCTTTCTTACCTTGTACAGTGCTGCAAAGCCTGCTATTGAGGAATTTGGTTTACACTTTATTGTAAATCCTGCGTGGAATAAAGAAGTACCTCTTACAACAACTCCAGACACAAAGATCTCTTCAACTGTAACAACAGATGATCAAACTGTGGAAGATGACACTATCGCTGATGAAGATGATGATATGATCTTAGATGATGATGAAGAGGGAGATACAGCTACAAAGACCATTTATGGGGGACTTGTTCCTATTGTCGGAACGCTGCTCTCAACACTTATAGCACTTGTATTTGCACTGCCAATAGCCATGGGAATCGCAGTCTTTTTAGCAGAAATCGCACCAAAGAACATCTCCAATATCGTCGGTATCGCGATTGAGCTGCTTGCTGCTATTCCAAGTATTATTTTTGGTATGTGGGGTTTGTACTATTTTGCCCCGATCATTGCAGACATCGTAGGGGGTTATCAGGTTTCACTGTTGACTGCAGGACTTGTCCTTGGTGTTATGATACTTCCGTTTATGGCAGCGATAACACGTGACAGTATGAACACTACACCTGCAGTTTTAAAAGAGTCTGCTTATGCTCTGGGTGCAACAAAATTTGAAGTGATCAAAGATATTATCTTTCCATACTCTAAAGTCGGGATTATCGGTTCTATCATCTTAGCTCTGGGGCGTGCGCTGGGAGAGACGATGGCAGTTGCATTTCTTATCGGCTCTATCTTTGAGCTGCCAAAAGCGATCAACTCTCCTACTATCTCCATACCTGTTGCAATGGCAAACAATTTCGGTGAAGCGAGCGGACTTGGTGAGAGTGCACTTTTTTACCTTGCACTGATTCTTTTCATCATCTCATTTGCGGTTATTTCACTCGCAAAATTCTACTTTTTGAAAAAGGCTAAATAATGAGACTTTTAATAAATAAGATATTTTTAGCACTCTCTATTTTGTCTGCAGGTATCGGTCTTGCATTTTTGGCATGGATTCTCATTACACTTTTTATGAAAGGTTTAAGTTCATTTCACTTTTCACTCTTTGTAAATGACCTCATAGACGGCGGTCTTCGTAACCTCATCATAGGACAAATGATACTTGCAGGTTTAGCATCACTTATCGGAATTCCTTTAGGTATGACTGCGGGAATCTATATTCAAGAGTATGGTCAAGGAAAGTATGCATCACTAATCCGTGACCTCTCAGACATCATGATGTCGGCACCTTCTATCGTAATCGGTGCTTTTGTCTATGCTGTTGTCGTTGTGCCAATGGGTGGTACAAGCGGATGGGCAGGAGCGATCGCACTTGCTATTATGATGATTCCGGTTGTTATCAACACTACAGACTCCATGCTTTCACTCGTTCCTCGTGAATTAAGAGAAGCGGGAATCGCACTGGGTGCTTCAAAGTACAAGGTTATTCTTGACATTGTCATCAAAGCTGCAAAAGTTGGAATCATGACAGGTATATTACTTGCATTTGCCCGTATTATCGGAGAGACTGCACCACTGCTCTTTACATCAGAGACAAGTAACTATTTTAGTCTCAATCTCAATGAGAGCTTTCCATCATTGACAGTAAGTATCTATGATCTAGCCAATGAGCCTGAAGAAGCAAGCCGCGATCTTGCATGGGCAGCATCATTTATTCTCACTGTTTTAGTACTCATCATCAACCTTACAGGTCGATTTATCACAAGAAATAAAAAATAAGGACGAACAATTATGCCAGTAATGAATATTAAAAATTTCTCTTTTACATACCCTGGGGTAGAACATCCCTCTTTAAAAAATATCACACTGCCAATTGAGAAGAATAAA
>Ga0256843_1003368_pt1 | contig 11134 bp, 10 predicted proteins | sample AlvinellametaG_FD_191572 | JGI IMG/M metagenome (GOLD analysis project Ga0256843, IMG submission 191572) | Pompeii worm associated microbial communities from hydrothermal vent at the East Pacific Rise, Pacific Ocean - Alvinella | ecosystem: Host-associated > Annelida > Integument > Unclassified ... | reverse complement strand
TTATTGAAAAAGCTCAACTTCTTAGAAAAAAGTATGGCATCAAAGTATCAGCTAGTAAGTAATAAATTTTACTGTACGGACAGTGATGTACCTAGAAACAAATTTAACATCAAGGACACACAAACTGCTCCGAGAAGAGGCTTATGCCATCTTTTTCAATGAACTTAACGAAGGTACGCGTTTTGATGAAGAATATTTTATTTCACTCCACAAAAGAACATTTGAATCACTCTATGATTTGGTTGGACTATACAGAGATTTCAATATAAAGGTGAATCTCGATTTTGTCAGGGAAAATTTCTAAAAAGCTCATCTCAAAAAATATTTGCTGAACTGATAAATGAGAACTATCTCAAAGACTATGCAACAAAACCAAAATCAAAATTTGCTAAAAAACTAGCATACTACAAATGTGAGCTCAATGCTTTACACCCTTTTTATGAACTTAATGGAAGAGTTACTCGTATGTTTATAGATATAATAGCTGCGTATAACGGCTATCAGTTTATAGATTACTCACATATCTCAACAAAAGAATATATTGGTGCTGCTATTGAATGTGTACAATTTGCAGATAGTACTATATTTGAAGAAATAATTTTTGCTGGATTATCACAATAGATACACAATATTTATAACTAAATAAATTAAAAAAAAGGTATAATTTTTATCTTTTTCAAATTAGAATAAAAGGAAATTTTTATGAAACTGAGACAATTAGGGGTACTTCTTTGTACTATCTCCATCTTCAATGTAGCAACACTGACGGCAAAAGAAAATAAAACTCCACATATAACCGTCATTAAAAATATTCAAATATTTGACGGGGAACACAACAAACTTATTCAGGGAAAATCAATTCTTATAGAAAATAATCTTATTAAGAAGATTGACACCCTTGCCAAAATTCCAAAAAATGCTACCGTTATTGATGGAAAGGGAGAAGTGGCTATTCCGGGACTTATAGATGCACATACCCATTTAATGGTGACAGACAGTTTTGAAAATGTCATCTATAATCAAGAACAAATTTATGTCGGTGCAGTCGCAACCAAAGCGGCCAAAGCGATGCTGCTACGTGGATTTACAACTGTTCGTGATGCAGGTGGTCCGGTCATGGGACTCAAACGTGCAATTGACAAAGGTATTATTGCCGGACCAAGAATCTTCCCATCAAATGCCTTTATTTCACAGACTGGCGGACATGGTGATTTTGATCCCGCTATGAGCTATATCTCTCCATATTTCAGTCATTCTCTTGACAAAGCAGAACTCTACGGATGGGTAAAAATTGCAGATGGTGTACCCGAAGTACAAAAAGCTGCAAGAGAGGTATTACGTTCCGGCGCTTCTCAATTAAAAGTCATGGCAAGTGGCAGTATTACAGGTGCACATGATCCTATTGATGTTACAGAATACACATTCGAGGAGCTCAAAGCGATTGTAACAGAAGCAAAACACTGGGGAACCTATGTCATGGTACACGCATATTCTGACAATGCCGTAAGAAATGCCATTAATGCAGGTGTATTATCTGTAGAACATGGACTTATGGTAAAACCTGAAACACTCAAACTTATGAAAAAGAAAGGTGTATGGCTTTCAACACAATGCATCAACTATGGTAAAGAGGCAAAAGATCTCGGTATTGCCGGAACACCAATGGAAGCAAAATTCAACGAAGCAAAAAAAGCAGCTGAACAGACCTATCGTCTGGCTAAAAAATATGGTTTAAAACTTGCATGGGGAACAGATACTTTTGGTTCACTCGAACTACAGGCGACACAATCGCAAGAGTTTAGTATGCGTGCAAAATACTTCAGTAGTTTTGAGGTGCTCAATCAGGCAACAGGACTTAACGGACAACTCCTTGCACTCAGTGGGAGAAGAACACCCTACCCCGACGGAAAGCTTGGTCTCTTGGAAAAAGGTGCTTACGCTGATATTCTCATTGTAAAAGGTAATCCACTCAAAGATGTAACACTTTTATCTGATCCGAAAAAAAATATAGAGTTTATTATGAAAGATGGTAAAATCTATAAAAACAGTCTCTAAAAAAATGAATAAAAAAACTCTTTTTTATCACTCTGTTTTATGTGCTGCACTCTGGTGTAGTACATCTTTTGCTTCAGAATATCCAAATAATCCATCCAATTACTACACAAGTACCGATGCAGTAGAAAATCTTTTAAAAAAGAGTAAAAAACCATTCAAAGAGCAGACAGGTATTAATATTTCAGGCGATTATATACTCTTAGGTATGCAGGCCAGCCAATCACCTGCAAAAAAAGAGACAAGCAGTGGTGTTGCCAGACTTTATGGTATTTTTTCACCGGATAAACTGGGGTATCATACCAACGGAGCGTTAGAGTTTAAATTTGAACACCGTCACAGTTTCACTCCCGTCTCTCCTATTGATTTTGGTCTCAATCTTGGTTATATCGGTCTTGTGCAGTCAACATACAGTGATCAGGGTGCCAGAGTAACAAACCTCTATTGGAACCAAAAACTTTTTAACAATAACAGCAGTTTTTGTATAGGATTTTTAGATACCACAAACTATGTAGATGTCTATCTTATGGCAAGCCCATGGGATAGTTTTGGAAACCTTGTATTTGCAACGGGTTCTGCTACTATTGCAGGGCTTCCTGATGGTGCATTTGGAGTAATGCTGGCATCTTGGCTTACAAAACAGCTCTATGTTGTAGCAGGTATTACAGATGCAAACGGAGATGCACATAATATTTTAAACGGTCTTTCAAATATGTTTGACAATATGGAAACGTTTAAATCTTTGGAGTTTGGTTGGACACCGACACAAAAACAGCTTTTTTTGGATAATTTTCATATAACGCTCTGGCAAATTGACAAAAGAGAGGCAGCAGACACACCAAGTGGCTATGGCGTCAGTTTCTCTTTTGTATCAACATCCTATATGAAATGGTTTAGTTTTGTAAGAGGAGGCTGGAGTAAAGATGGCGGCACTCTTTTAAAAAATTCTCTCTCTATAGGACTTGGGTACCATCCAAAAGCTGAAGGGGATATTTTTGGCTTAGGACTCAATCGATCACAACCAAATGAAAGAACCTTTCAAGATGCAACAAAAACACAATATACTGCTGAAATATTTTATAACTACAAACCATTTTCCCATCTGGAAATAACACCAAGTTTACAATACCTTGTTCATCCTGCCTACAATACCCAAACTAGAGATATTGCAATAGGTTCACTTCGCATACGTGCATACTTCTAAAGAGAGTCATACCCCTCTTTTTGCAATTGTGCTTTTTTTGCCATAATCTTGACGCTTTGCGTTAAATTTTCATGTGCTATTTTTGAGTGCTCATTAAATTTTTCCAAAGAGAGATCGAGCTTTTGAGTAAGCTCTTTTGCTATAGTCTCTATCTTCTCTTGCATCTTTTCATACTCTGCACTGCTTTTATGTTCTATTTCATGCGATATCTGTGTCAATTCAGCCTGTGCTTTTATATAATCTGATTTTATCTTTTCAAACTCTTGCTGCATCAAAGCCACATCATGAAACGGCAGCAGCAATTTTTCTGCTTCAGAGTGTAACTCTTGCATTTTATTGGCAGAGAGTCGCATCTGTTTCATTATCATTTCACTTTGCGATCGGATTGTAGCTAAAATATTTTCATCTTCATAGAGTGTTGTTTTCAAACCTTCAGAGTGAAGTTTCAAAGAGAGAATCTGCGCTTCAAACTCTTTGGTATAAGTTGTCAGTTTTGTATATGTTTTTGTCACTATATTTTCTGAAATATCATCAGAGAGATGTTTTACCGATGCCAAACTCTCTTGTAAATTCTCAATCTCTTTTGCAATATCAAAACGACTCTGCACCGCTTTTTCCAAAAGTTTTGTCAATTTATTATAGTGATCCTGCTCTGCAACACGCAACATATCAATATGTTTATGCACAACATTGTCAAGCTCAGGCAGTTGCACCTCTGCAAAATGTTTAAAAGCATCATTAACATTTTTATTCCACTGCTCAAGATCTTCAAACTTCTTTGTAAACTCTAACTGATTGGAGTATATGGCATCCAAAGATTTAATATCACTCTGAAATTTCTTTTGTATCTCCTGCTGTATTGCTCTATCTTCTTTGGAGTACTCTGTCATACGTGTCTCTAACTCTAAAATAAACTCTTTTAACTGTGTAATCTCCTCCACCAAGACACGAGTAAAGCGATCATGCAGTTTTGCATTTTCAGACTCTTTTGTCTGATTTAAAACATTCATAACAAGATAGAGAATCATTGCAACCAAAAAAGGCATCAGTGATTCACGTAAAAGAAGAATAACATTAGAGGGATCAGGATGGATCATAAAGTGGATCAACGAAGCAATAACACCTATTGCAAGCATTAAAGGGGCATAGTTAATCTTATTTTGTTTTTTTAAAATTGCGACATGACGCAAAAAAAGCAGTGCCATAAATCCGAGAGCTATGAGTAAATCTATATCAAACATAGCAATATTGTAGCATAAGTTTTTATAAAACTATATCGAGAATCTCTTTTGGAGTTTTTACAACCGTAGAATATTCTCCATCAGAAGAGAATCCCCATGTTACAAAAATTGCCTCTATACCTGCTCTTTGTGCACTCTCCATATCTTTTGAGTTGTCTCCTACCATCCAAGCACGATCACGCTCTTGATTGTAACTGTAAAAAGCAAGTATTGCTTCAATCATATCAGGATTGGGTTTGGAAGCCTTGACTCTGTCTGCACCCATAATCTCATCAAAGAGATCCGCAACATTTAGATGTTCCAGCATTGTTCTTGCAAAGAGAGAGGGAGCATTGGTTGCAACAGAGAGTTTTACTCCATTTGCTTTTAAAGTATGCAGCATCTCTTCCACACCCTCATAGAGATAAGGATTTTTTATACACTGCTCTTTATAATGCTTCTCAAAAAGATCTCGGTCTCTTTGCTCATACGTCTTAGTTTTATAAAAAAGATATGGCAGATTTCGCTCATGCATATTAATAGCTTCAACAATAAACTCTTCTGAGAGAGGCGGAAGCTTATGGTGTACTTTTCGGACATGATTAACAGAGATGGTAATATCTTTTTTGGAATCAATCAGCGTTCCATCCATATCAAAAATAACTATTTTTTGCATTACTTCATCTTCTCATAGATCTCTTGGAGTGCATCCACAAAAAGCTCACTATCATTTGGACATTTTGCCACTCTGTACTCTTTAAAACCAAGTTCCTCGGCTATCTCTCTATACTCCACATCAAGCTCAAAATCAGTCTCTGAGTTATCTATGGTAAAAGCAATAGGAAAGATAACGACACCACGATTACGTACAGTTTTGAGTTTATCTTCAAGTGAAGGGGTAAGCCACTCCATTCGCCCTACTTTTGATTGATACGCCAGATGAGAAGCATGAAAATCCATTCCCTCTTTTTCCATCATCTTCTCTAAAATGGCAACATGACGATTGATATGTTTCTCATACACATCACCCGCATCGACTATCTTTTTAGGCAAACCGTGTGCGGAGAAAATAATGTCAAAATCTCTATACTCTGCATCCTTCATCACCTCTTTTATTCGCTCTAATATAGCTCTGTTGTAGTTCTCATTTTCAAAAAAGTGTTTGATCTCAACAAGCAGTGCATCTTTGCCTTTGTCATGGTAACAGGCTTCAAAATCTTCCAAAGAGGATTTTGTCGTTGTTGTCGAGTATTGCGGATAGAGCGGAATAAGATAGATCTTCTCAATATCTTCTTCATTTAAACGCTCTACTACTTCACAGGCAAAAGGAGGAGTGTATCGCATAGCAAAATCAACAATTACATTCTCACCCAAACGCTCCTGCAACTTCGCTACAAGCTTTTTTGTATGCCCTACTATGGGTGATTTTCCACCAAGCTGTTTATAGATCTCCTGAGAACTCTCTGTACGGGTAAAGACGATCATCCCCCCTACAAACTTTCGCAAAAGCCCGCTTTTCATAGTCAAAATATTTTTATCTGCAAACATATTTTTTAAAAAAACTTCAACCTCTTCAAGATTATTCGGTCCACCCATATTGAGTAGTATTACTGCCTCTTTTGCCACTTTGTTAATCCCTTTTTTCATCATAAATATAGACTGCCAGCCAAACAACAACTTTTTTTGTCTTTAAAAGTGTATGAGCTTTATTGGCAGGTATAAAGAGTGTATCACCCTTTTTAAGTTTATAGACAACACCATCCATCTCAATTTTAGCACACCCCTGCAAAACAACAACCCACTCATCACACTCTTGCGTGAAGATTTGTGGAGTTGAGAGTGTATTGCTGATGATTGTTTTTATCTCTACATTTTTACTCTTGAGTTGTCTATAAAAATTTTCACTATCAACCGCAGGCAGTTCAAAATCAAATATATTACTCACTCTTAACTCGCAGACTCACATCATACATAAACTGCTGCAATGGAAGCATATCTTCATAGATCTCATACAAAGTATCTATAAACTTCTCCCCATCTTCTATGATGTGCGGATCTAAAATCTTATAGGTTGCCATACCTTTGTAGAGTGAGAGATCAGCATACTCCATCTCTTTATCAAACCCTTTTGGATAGCGTTTATACCCTTTTTCAAGATGTGTATAACCTTTCCCCATCCCTTTGATTTTCGTCAAAACATCCCATAACTCTGCACGTTTTGCATCATTTTTGATAGTCTCACGAAAAGCATCCAACATCGGTTTTTCAAACCAGCGTACACCCGTTGCAACATAGAGCTCTTTTGGAGAGAAGTGCAGATAGAAACTCGAACTCTGCATTCGCTTGAGAGATCCTTGCCAAAAGATAATGCCAATACGCTCTTTCATAGGCATAGCAAGTGCATTTGGACGACGACTGTCACGGTAGATGCGGAAAAGAGATTTATTGATCTTAGGAGAGAAATTGATGGTAGGTTCAAGAGCTTGAAGATGTTCCCCAAACTCTTCAACAAAGGCACGAGAAGGCTCGAGTATGAGTGTTTCATACTCTTTTTTATGCACTTCAAACCACTCTTTGTTGTTATTTTTAGAAATAGCGTCTAAAAACGGAAGTGTTTTTTTACTAAAACCTTTAAACTCCATAGACGCCACTCCTTATGCTATTTTCCTGTTTCTGTATGCAAGAATAATAATTACAAAAACAACTGCATAACTTACAGGCACAAAATCAGGAATCGGAACCGGATCACCTTTTGCATAGGAGTGCATACCTGCAAGGTAGTAGTTTACCCCAAAATATGTCATCAGTACCGATGTAAATGCCATCAGTGAGATCACGGCATAGTTAAACTGATTGTAAATTGATTTAATAAATCTTAAATGCACAACAACCGCATAGACAATAATAGTTACAAGTGCCCATGTCTCTTTTGGATCCCATCCCCAGTAGCGTCCCCAAGACTCATTTGCCCAGACACCGCCTAAGAAGTTACCGATAGTAAGCATAATAAGACCAATCAAAAGACTCATCTCATTAATAGCATTTAACTCTTTAATGGAGAGTGCGATCTGCTCACGGTTTGCTCCATTTCCAAAGATATAAAGCAGAAGTGTAATGAAACCAAGCAGTGCCCCAAGTCCCAAGAAACCATACGAAGCGGTAATCATACTTACGTGGATTGAGAGCCAGTAAGAGTTAAGTACAGGCACAAGATTTGTAATCTGTGGATTCATCCAACTTAAGTGTGCTACAAACAAAATAAGCCCTGCCAAAATGGAAGTAGATGCCAGAGTGATCGGCGATTGTCTTGAGAAGATAAAGCCGGCAAGAACTGTTGCCCATGCAATGTAAGTCATAGACTCAAAACCGTTTGACCATGGAGCATGACCAGAGATATACCAACGCAGTGCAAGCCCTGCCGTATGCGCAACAAAAAAGATCCCAAGTAATATAAGAGAGAGCTTTGTTACTTTATCCATTTGAAATTTCGGTTTAATAATTTTAATAAAACTAAGCACCAAAAGTACAAAACCAACAATAAAATAGAGTGGCCATAAGATTTCAAATACATTTGAGTGATTGTAAAAGATCTCTGCTTTTATTTTGCCTTCAGGAGGATAAACAGCTGCACCATACTTTTTTTGGAATGCTGCAATATTTGCTAAAGCTGCATCACTTTTACTCCAATCTCCACTTTTTAAAGAGGCATCAATATTTGTAAAATATGTTAATGCCAAATTTCTAACTTCTAAAGATTTATCTTTTGAAAACTTTTGTAAAGCATCTATTGTTGCATACCATTTATTGTTTACATCATGTGGTTTTGGCCAAATTTTTAGAAGGGAACCAGTAAAAACCATATAAACAACATTCACACGTTCATCAACTTTAAGTGCATCTTTATCAGACTGATCTCTATCACCCGGTGCTTTTCTTGCGGCATTATCAACAATAGAGGCTAACTTATACCCTTGCATATTAACCGGATCAGTAAAAAACTGTGAAAAACTTACATATTTTGTATTCTCTGCAACACCAATAGCTTTATTTACACTTTTATAACCTGTACGAATAATTTTAAGTTCTTTATAAACATCAGGACGAATCATCATTCCTAAGATAACTTGATTTGGTGTTAACTCTTTACCATCTATACTTAAAGAAGCACTTCTGTGGATCTTTGCAAGGATCTCTGTAGAGAGTGTATCTATTGGTTTCATTCTTCCTTGCGTATCTTGAACAATTAAAGCTCCAAATTTTTGGGCATGTGCTTTAGAAAACTTTGTAACTATAACATCAGAAGCACTGTTTTGCGCTGCATGTGAAGGTGTTGTTACACCAACTAACAAACCTAGCATTAGAAGTGATGCAACAACTTTTGAATCTGCAATTTTTCGTGCTTTTTTAGAAAGCTGCCCAAATCTATACTTACGAGAGAAGAGAGACCAAAACATTCCAAATGCCATGAGAGCATACCCAATATAAGTAGGGAGTGTTCCAGGATCATGATTGACAGAGAGAATAGTTCCTTTTTCATCTCGGTCATATGATGATTGAAAAAATCTGTAGTTTTTATAATCTAATATATGATTCATATAAATTCTGTATTTCATATCTACTCCGTTTTTTGGATCAAGGAGTTCTACTTCACTTGCATAAGAAGCAGGAGACATTGAACCAGGATAGCGATCAAGTTGAAAATCAAGCAGTTTTAATTTAAAAGGAAGATGAATAATTTTTGCACCATATGCAATGGCCACATTGACACCATTAAGTACAACTGTACTTGGACGACCGGGTACTCCTTTTTGACCATAAACTAAAAATTCACTACTTTTACCATCAACATTAACTTTAAACTTCAAAGCATCAACACCGGAAGAATTCATACGCATTCTTCTGTTCATACTTGAACTGTCACTACTAACAATCTCTCTCTTTGCATGGAGCATAAAATTACGTAGCACAAAACCACCCATAGTTGTAGAGTAAAGCATTCTCTCGGAAACAGCATCCTGATCATTAGGAACAAGTTCACCACTTGTACGATCTGCCATTTTCAAGAAAGAGAGCTTCATACTATGTTTCATATAAAGTTTTCCATCTTTTAAGTAGAGTGTAATTCTAGGTTTATTAAATTTTATACCCGAATTAAAATCAAGTACAAAATTTCCTGCATCATAATATCTTCCTTCTTGTAACACAATCGGTTTTCCAGCTCCACCACCAGTAATCATCAACTTTGCCATAGCTTTTCCGTTTTTATCAGCAACAAGTCTATCTACAGCATTAGGAATATAATCAAGAAGTGTAACTTCTACATCTTTTTTACCGACATTAAGTGTATGAGAAAAACTATTATCTCCTCTTTTTGAAAGATATAAAACTTTGTCATATTCTGCTTTATTTTTCATATCTTGTGCATCTATAATAAGATGAGGAGCTGAACTGAGCATTGTTGAAGCACTCTCTCCTTCTCGTATATGCATTGTTCCTTCATAACCAACATAACGTGTAATTGCAGCACCTATAAGCACGATAATAAAAGAGACGTGAAATATAAAAATAGGTGCTTTTTTCAGCGTGTACATCTTATAATGAAAAATATTGTAAATAAGATTAATTGTTAAGAGTCCAAGCAGCACTTCAAACCATTGTGCATTATAGATCTCCGCCTTAGCCGTCATTGTTCCATAGTCATTCTCAACAATTGTTGCATACCCGATCGATACTGCAAAAATCATCATCAAGATTGCCATCATCTTCATGGAACCTATGAAAGAGAGGAGTTTTTTCATACGTAATATCCTTTTTTTATAGAAAAGCTTATTTTAGTCAAATTTAACTAATAGAGAGTATATAAGGAGAATTTTTTTCCTTATGAGATAACTATAGTAAAACATTTTGTTTCACTTTTACAAAGTGAAACAGTACCGTTATGGGCTTGAGCTATCTGTCTTGAGAGAACAAGTCCTAAACCATTACCCTTTAATTTTGTACTTTTAAAAGCCTCAAAGAGCTCTTTTTTATTTTCAATAGCAATTCCGCTGTCATATATCCGAAAAATATGTTTTTTAGCTCTGTTTTCATAGACTATTTTAACACTACCACTCTCACTTTCATCTGCTTCAATAGCATCAATAGCATTGGCAATAAAATTTGTAAAGAGCATCTCTAAGAGATCTCTATCACCTACAATAGTAAAATCATCATTTGGAAACTCAAAAGTGATCTCTTTACAATATCCATAATAGTCAATAAAATCTTCCATAGCTTTTCTTAGTTCACTCCATAAAAAAGCTTTTTTATTGGCTTGGACTCCTTTGGAAAAAAGCAGTGTTGCTTTAATAATTCGCTCTATACGGTGAACAGATCGCTGGATCTCCTCAACAATGGGAATATTTTCAGGAATAACCCGTTTTTTAAGTGTTGAACTCATCAAAGAGATAGCACCGATAGGGTTTCGGATCTCATGAGAAAGGTGTGCTGCCATCTGCCCCATTGTTGCCAGATTCTCTTTACGTTTTTGTTCTGTAATATCTGTTGCGGAGAACATTATCTTATCTTTATAGGTCGAACTTTTTATAAGATAGGATCGCTGCTCAAATTTGAGCTCATAATCCTCCTCTTTATACTCCAACATCTTTAAGAGCTGCCA
>Ga0256843_1003367_pt1 | contig 11140 bp, 11 predicted proteins | sample AlvinellametaG_FD_191572 | JGI IMG/M metagenome (GOLD analysis project Ga0256843, IMG submission 191572) | Pompeii worm associated microbial communities from hydrothermal vent at the East Pacific Rise, Pacific Ocean - Alvinella | ecosystem: Host-associated > Annelida > Integument > Unclassified ... | reverse complement strand
AATATGAAGAGGTTGTGGAGATATTTTCAAATTACTATGATATAGAGTTTCAAAGAGAATTTTATAAACTTTATTTTGAAGACAATATTTCAAAATTTAGATATATCAAAAAAAGCGGTGTTAGCGGCGGAGTAAAAAGACTTAGCTACAAAGAGACTAAAAGGTTGATAGATGAATATCCTCTTGAGTATCTTGAGTTTGAAGTTTTGTATATAAAAGGGGATAAAAAGCTATCCCCTTAAAATCAATCTCTGTTTGAAAATATGCCTAGTATTTGAAGTAGAGATATAAAAAGGTTTAAAAAATCCAAATAGAGCATAACTGCAGCTTCGACCGGTGTCTCTACATTTCCTTTTATGATATTTTGAGTATCATAAAGTATAAATGCTGAAAATAGTATTGCTCCCACGCTTGCGATACCTAGTTGAAGCAGAGGGCTTCCTAAAAATATATTGATAACTCCCGCTACAATGATAACTATCAATGTAACAAATAGCATCTTTCCCATAGCGGAAAAGTCTCTTTTGGTATTCATAGCAAATATAGACAAACCTCCAAAAGCAACCGTTGTCAACACAAATGCTTCGGTTATTATGGATGCGCCGCTTGGCATCATCAGATATGCTGAAAGCATAGGGGTTAAAGTCAATCCGCTAACAAAAGTGAAGGCAAAAAGTAGTACTAGATTTAGCCCCTCTTTTTTCTTTGCTGCCATAAGCCCGAAAAGCAAGATAAATTCAACTATCACAAGTCCCCAAAACCAACCTGCAACGCCTGCTTTTCCGTCCATTCCCACTTTAACCATAGAATTTGCAAGATAGGCTGTGCCTATGTATGCCCCGGCACTTGCTGCAAGTAATGATGCTGCGAAAAGTTGATATGTCTGTTTTATGAAAACAGCCAAATTGCTTTTTGGTGTGCTATGTGCACTTGAAATGTTTTCATCTGTTTTATTTCTTATATACTCTCTATCATATAGAGCCATTATATCCTCCTGTTTTTTGTCTAAATGTTGTAATATAGTTTGATATTATACCTGCCAAATCTTAACAAATAGTAAATAAGAAATATTAATACTTGATTAAAATCAATGCTAGATAGATTTTAATTTGTTACAATTTAATAAAAATTTAGAGGAACGGCTGATGGCTAAAAAGTTTTTGAACGCAAACAGTAAGTATAAAGATATCAAAGAGAATGAGAGTGTACTCTCCGCACTCAAAGAGGTTGTTAAAACTAATGGTATAGAGTTTGAGCCTAAAGATGATATGAGTCTTGAAGAGATCGCAAAGATATTAAAAGTTGATTTGAATGATTTTCTTTTGATAGTAAATGAGAAAAATGGAACAGGAGAGGAGTTTAAAAAGGCTTATCCTGTTATGAATCTTAAGAGCAAATCATCTGCTCGTCCAGAATGGTTGAAAGAAAATGAGATTTTGGATTTGGATGTTAGAGAAAGCTTGTCAAACGGCATCGACCCATTTGGTATGATTATGAAAACCATAGCCGGTTTGAATGGAAAAGTTTTGCATATTATAAATACTTTTGAGACAGCTCCACTATATGCTGTGCTTGGAAAACAGGGGTTTGAGTACTATGCTGAGGAGGAGAACGGAATTTGGCATATCTATTTTTATAAAAAATAGTTTAAATTAAATCTTTATATAATATTATTTTAATACTAATTAAGTTACAATTTATATCAAAAGGCTTTAATTTGACATAAAAGCGAGGAGCTTCTTTTGATTTTTTATGATGAGTACGATAAATTTTTAGGGGCTGACAAAGCGAGTCTTGAATTTTTTAACTGCAGAGACATTTATGATTTTGATGAGAAGATTGGAGATGTAGCAAATCTTTTTGTAAAAAAAGAGGGGTACATCTATAAGTTTGAGAATTATAACTGGATAGACTTTGTAAACTATTCTGAAGAGCCTATCAAAAAAGTTTTGATATCCATCGATGATGCAATCTATGAAGCGGAAATAAAGATCAGCGAAATCTTTCCCATTATCAATATAAACGACTCATCTGTTATTTATGGTATAGAGTTTAAAAATCCTACAAAAGTCAAAAACGATGATGTGGAACTTGGTGATGTTAGCAAGATCGAGACCATTGATGAAATTACTATAAACAGTACAAAAGAGTTACCTCCTGTAAATACAAAAATCTCAATAGATATCAGCAAAAATGCCGAGGCGATAGAGGTTGACGAAGAGCTTTACAGGGATCTTTTGTCCGATTTTGTTATAGAGAATGCCAAATATATAAAAATTGCAGAAGATAGTATTAAAAAAAGTGACTATAGCAATATCGGATATGTTGTATCTGTTTTAAAAAGTATCAGTATAAATTTAAAATTGGATGATTTGATTCCGGTGCTTAATGCTATCGATAGAGATGTCAGAAATAAAAATTATAAAAATATAGAGAAGTTTTTGGAGATTTATAAAAAAGAGGTTGATTCAATAGAGCATTTTATAGATAAAAATAGTTAAAGGATTCCTATGAGACTAAATTCTAATACCAGTTTAAAGCTGATAAGTCTATTCCCGCTTATGTTGCTTTTGTCTTTATCGACATATTTTATGTATACTTCCTATGTAAAATACCAAGAAACGGTAAAATTACGCTCAACTCTCCAGTCAAATAAAATTTTAAAGAATCTATCTATAAACTTGGCTGTCGAAAGAGGTCTCAGTGCGACATATTATGGAGGAAAGAGCAAAAAAGTCGTAGCAGCTTTAAAAAAGCAGAGAGTTAAAACCAATAGAGCCATAAGAGAATTTAATAACTATTTTAAAAATAAAGAGTTGGATCCCACTTTAACAAAAGTTTTCAAAGGGCTTTTGAAAATCACATCTGTTAGAGCGTCTGTAGATAAAATGAAAATGAGCTTTCAAGATATGTTTTTCAACTACTACTCAAAATTGAACTCTCTTATATTTGATGAGTATCGAAAGGTTTTGAATAACCAACTAACGCCCACGATACTTTCTGAAGTTACTTTTGAAACGGATTTGTTAAAAAGGATTGAAAAAACCGGTCAAGAAAGAGGTTTTATCTCCTATATTTTGGCCAAAAAAATGCCTTTTACCGTAGAGGAGTTTACGGATTGGTTGAAGCTTTTTACATCTTCCGATTTGACTTCAATGGATATCAGGGTTACCAATCAAAATGTCAGAAATAGACTATTTGTTCTTTTTCATAACTCAAGAGCGAAAAAATTATACAATCAAATAACAAGAGCAAAGATAAATATCATTGACGGTAGTGATATAGGTTATTATCAAATAGAACCATCTACTTGGTTTAATTTGATGACAAGAAAGATAGCGCTTTTAAGTAGCGCAGACAATCTTGTCTCCATAGAAGTTGGAAACGATATAAGAACTTGGTTTGAAAATGATGTTAGACCTAAGCTAACCATAGCAATGGGTGTTTTCTTGATGACCATATTCTTGTTGATAATAGGATTTTTTATCGATAGGTATATTAGAAGAAGTATCAAAGAGTTGGAGAAGTTGTTTAGCAAGGTTGGACAGCTTGCAGATATTGATGAAGAGATCGATTTTCAAACTACGGAGGGTATCGAAAAGGGTTATCGTATCATAGAGATAGCTATCGATCAGATCCAGCAAGATAAACAGATAGCTCTTGAAGCAAGTAAAGCAAAGAGTATATTCTTGGCAAATATGTCTCATGAGATAAGAACGCCACTAAACGGTATCATAGGTTTTACCGAACTTCTAAAAAATACAAATATAAGTGGTGAAGAGAGAGACTTTGTCGATATCATTGAGAAAAGTTCCGAAAACTTGCTTGAGATTATAAATAACATTTTGGATCTTTCAAAGATAGAGAGCGACAAGATAGAGATAGAGGAGATACTCTTTTCTCCTATAACCGAATTTGAAAATGCAGTGGAAGTTTTTGGAGCTAAAGCTGCTGAAAAAAATATAAGACTTTCGTTTTACATGGATCCAAGCCTTAACAACTATCTAAATGGTGATCCCACAAAGATAAAAGAGGTGCTTATCAATCTTTTGAGCAATGCTATCAAATTTACTCCTATTGATGGCGAAATTGATGTAGAGATAAAAAGAGTGGGAAATGTTGATGCTTTCGGTAGAACAAAGGTCTATTTTTCTGTTCAAGATAATGGTATTGGAATTTCAGAAGATAAACTTAAAACGATATTTGATGCCTTTTCGCAAGCTGATTCTACCATCACAAGAAAGTATGGCGGTACCGGTCTTGGGTTGACCATTTCATCTAAATTTATAGCTTTGATGGGTGGAAAGCTTGAGGTGGAGAGTAAGACCGGAGAGGGAACCAAATTTTTCTTTACACTGGAGTTTGATGAGTCTCCTTCAAGTGAATTGAATTTCCATGATAAGTTTACAGAGTATAGGTGTGCACTTCTTGCAAGTGAAAAAGATAAGAAAAACCATACGCAATATGTGTATGATTATCTAAAATATTTTGGTTGTGATGTAGTGTTCTTCTATAGTTATAAAGAGATAAAAGGATTGATGTTTAGGGAAAATATCAACTTTATGATTTTAGATATAGACTATATTGAAGAAAATGAGATAGAGGATTATAAGACTATTCATATTCCGTCTATCATAATCCTAAAATCATCAATGCAATCAATATCATCTAAGTATACAAACGATTTTATAAAACCTTTATATGAACCCGTAAATGTTACCAAATTGGCTAATATTTTAGAGAAGCAAAGAGGTTTTTTACCAAAGATAGAGCACAAAAAAGAGGTTATAAGCGAAGAAGAAGAGAGTATTCCGGTTAAACAAGAGGAGCAAGAAACCCAAGAAAGCAAACTACAGATACTTGTGGCCGAAGATAATGAGATAAACAGAAAGCTAATTAAAAGAACTTTGGAAAATTATGGAGCGGAAATAACTCTTGCAAATAACGGTGAAGAGGCTTTGAATGAAGTAAAAAATAAAAAGTTTGATCTTATATTTATGGATATTGCTATGCCTGTAATGGATGGAGTAGAGGCGTTACACGCAATATTAAATTATGAACTCAATAAGGGAGTAAAACATACTCCGGTGGTTGCTCTTACGGCAAATGCCTTAAAGGGAGATAGAGAACGATTTTTGAATGAAGGATTTGATGAGTATGTTACAAAACCTATAAAAAGTGAAAGTATAGAGTCTGTTTTATCTATGTTTTTGAAAGATAAAGTATTTTTGTCCGATGGTGAAGTCGACTCTAAAGAAGAAGCTAAAAAGGATGAAGAAGATATACAATCATATGATTTTGATGACAAGAAAAATGCAGATGTTGAAAATCTTGATGATACAAAGGATGAGCAAAATTCTGGAGAAGATGAAGAGGTCAGTGCAAAACTAAAGATAAATTTAGATGAATATGAAGATAACTTTTATATAGATGCACAAGAGGATGAAGATGATATTGTAGATAATGGTGAGCCATCTTTGCCATCTTCTCAAGAAGTGGAAAATATCACACAGAAGCAAGATGAAAATAGCGATTTGATGCCTGATGATGAAGATATAGATATAGGCTTGAGTGATCTTGAAAAAGAGCAAAAATTGATGGATGAACTTTTTCCTCAAGAGCAAAAAGAGGAAGATGTTGATATCGATAAGCCGGATGAACAAGTTGATATTGAGAGAGAGGTTCTTGATGATAGTAAGTCTACTGAAGATAAAAAAGAGAACTCTTCCCAGATTAGTACGCTAATAGCTGAAGACAATGTAATCAATCAAAAACTTATTGAAAAAACATTGCATAATTTAGGTTTGAAAGTTGATATAGCAAGCAATGGTGAAGAAGCTGTTGAAATGTTTAAGAAAAAGAAATATGATATAGTATTTATGGATATCTCTATGCCTGTGATGGATGGCATAGATGCAACCCACGAAATCTTAGCCTATGAAAAAGAAAAAGGCATTGAACATACTCCAGTTGTAGCTCTTACTGCAAATGCTCTTCCCGGCGACAGAGAAGCTTTTTTGAGCGAGGGGCTGGACGAGTATATATCAAAACCGTTAAAGAAAGAGGATTTGATTAAAGTTCTAAAAATATTTTTAAACTATGAAAGCTCAGAAGATCCAAAATTTGAAAATATTGAGGAAGAAGATGATAATGAGCATTTTGGTGCGAATATCCTGGATGAAGATTTGCCAAGCTATGTTAAGGAGGAGAGTGAGGATGAGCCTTTCTTTGACCTTGAACAGATCAACGAACAAGCTAGAGGGGATGAAAGTGATGTAGAAGAGAAAAAAGGTGATATATTAATATTTAAGAATAATAAAATCGAAGCAAAGATTCTAAAAAATATGATTGAAAAATTTGGATTTTCTGTTGATATTGCAAATAGCTATGATGAATTTGTAAATAAAACACTAAACATAAGATATAAAGTTATAATGATAGACAAAGAGATAGAATTTGTTGATACTAAAGAGATCATTTATGAGATCCATGCAAAGGATCAAGCAAGAGAGGAAAACAGTGTAATTATTGAGTTTGTAAGTGTACAAGACTCTAACAAGAACGAAGATTCCGCTATTGTTGATGAAGTGATCGATAATGTTATCAACAAAGGCAAGATCAAAGAGATCTTGGAAAAATATATAAGGTAAGAGATGAAGCAAGAATTGAATATACTTTCTGTTGATGATGATTTTATCAACTTAAAGTTAGTTGGCTCTATTTTAAAAAGAAATAGGCATGTGAAGAAAGTTATCGAGGCGTCAAATGGTCTCGAAGCGTTGGATAGATTAAGAGAAAACCCTGATATCAATTTGATACTATTGGATTTGGTTATGCCGGTTATGGATGGGTTGAAGTTTTTAGACAACCTGTTTGCAGAAGAAAATTTTAAAAATATACCAGTAATCGTGCTAACCACAGATGAGACAAAAAAACACAATGCGTTTGAAAAAGGGGTTTATGATTTTATAGTTAAACCCGTTAGAGAGCATGTCTTAAATGAAAAGATCGATAAAATAGTGGAAGTTTTTTATTCATAAATGTAGGAGTTGTTATGTTGGTTGAAGAGGAGTCATCAAGTTGTTTACCTAATTTTCTCGTTATATTATCTTTGCCGCTATTGATATTTTTATCAACGATAGCAAGCTATTTTGGATATCTATCTTTAAAGGTTGAGATACATACTCTTGTTACATTGGGATTGATATTTTTTATCTTTATCTTTTTTATAAAGCATAATGCAAACTATGCAGCTTGTAAGTTCAAGAACTCTTTTTACGAAACAGGCGATAAGATAAAGATTTTTCTAAAAGAGAATGAATTTGAAATCAACGGCACCAAAAAGTCATTGACAGATATAGATGAATTGCTGCAAAAAGAGATCAAGGATTTAAGAAACGATAATTTTGCCAGTGTTGCGCCGACTATTTTCCCTATGCTGGGAATTCTTGGAACATTTGTGGCGATAGCTATATCCATGCCTAATTTTTCCGTACAAAGTACTGAAGCGCTTGACAAAGAGATAACCCTTTTACTTAGTGGTGTGGGTACCGCTTTTTATGCTTCGATATATGGAATTTTTCTATCTTTATGGTGGATATTTTTTGAAAAAAGAGGCATAAGCAAACTAAATCATACGATAGATTATATAAAAAGCGTCTATTCTAAACATATCTGGGATAAAAATGAGTTAGAAAGATATAAATTAGAGTCAGATCTAAGTTCAAATAACGAATTGGCTGAGAGTTTAAAAGAGATATTCAATATAGATATGATCAAAAGTCTAAATCAAAGATATCTTGAAGACTTTCAGGTGATCGTTGATAAAACTGCCAACACATTTTCCAAAATAACTTCAGATATGGAAAATGCTACAGCGGGATTTGAAAACTCCTTAAGAGAGATATATAAAAGTGAAAATGCTTTAAAAGCTACTGTTAAGATAGATGAAACATTGAAGGATTTTACAACTGCGACAAATGATTTAAAAGAGACCATTGATAAGATAGACAGTAAACTAAATGTTAGTGTAGAGAGAAACTTTGAAAAGGTCGATAAGGAGATAGCGGAAATTGTTATGAAGCTTGCAGATTTTGGATTTTTGCTTGATGAACAGGTGGAAAAGGTGTTTTCCGTAATCGAGCAATATCACAAAGAAGTTTTAAGACAATCAAAAAGATAAGAGATGGATTTTTTTAAAAAAGATGATGAAAATACAAATTTCTGGGTGTCGTATGCAGATCTTATGGCGGGACTCCTTTTTGTATTTATTTTGCTCATAGGCGCAATCGTCACAAAATCCATACTTTTAAAAAGCGATCTATTATCCAACAAAAATAGACTCAAAAAAAACAAAACGGCACTTGAGCTCAAAAATGATGAGATAAAAAGACTCAAAAAACTTCTTTTGGAAAAAAATACACAACTTGTCTCATTCAGTAAAAAAGTTATCATTTTGCAAAGTGTTATAAATGATGCAAATGCCTCTTTGCTTGAAAAGGAGAGGAAATTGCAGGATTATGAAGGCAAAGTGCTGGTTTTGTCCAATGAATTGACCGATGAAAAGAATAAGTTAAAATTAAAAGATGATCAGATAGTAAAACTACTTGATACCATAGGAGAGAAAGAGACAAGATACGATAGGCTTGTCGAGCAGATGAGAAAGACAAAAGACAGGATCAAAAACCTAACCGGTATCAGGATAAAGGTTATTGCTGAGTTGAAAAAAGCTCTTGGTAAAAAGATACAAATAGATCCTAAAACCGGAAGTATGAGATTTTCCGCCTCCATTCTTTTTGATAAGGCAAAAGCAAAGTTAAAGCCCGGTGCGAAAGAGGAGTTAAAGAAGGTTTTTTTACAGTATGTAAAAGCCCTTATAGAAAATCCTGATATAAAAAAACATCTTGATAAGATTATCATCGAGGGCCATACGGATAGTGACGGTAGTTTCTTGTATAACCTGCAGCTTTCTCAAAAAAGAGCTTATGAGGTTATGAACTATCTTTTAACCCTTGATTTTGTAAAAAAACACAATTTGAAAAATATCATGATTGCAAGCGGCAGAAGTTATCTTGATCCTATTTTGGATAAAAACGGCAAAGAGGATAAAGAGAAATCAAGAAGGATAGAGATAAAATTTACTCTTAAAAACCAAGATGCTATGAAAGAGATAGAGAAGATTTTGGATAGTAAAAAATGAGTGATAAGTTTGAGCCGATATATCTTCAAGATGCCAAAAGACATATAGATTGGCTATATGACAAGATCAAAAAAACAAGCCATTTAAAGCAGATAGAGCAACCCAAGAGATCTCTATTTTCTAGAGTTATCTCTTGGCTAAAAGATGTTTTTTAGTCCGGATTTTCATAAAAGATATAACTTGTCGAGTAGTCGCTAAACTCAAAATATACTTTCTTTTCTCCCTCATCGACTTTATAGTTGTAATTTGTGTCTATATAACCATATCCATATCTATATGGTCTTGGTTTATTGTCGTTCGTTCCGTAAGCAGTTGATATCTTGTCAATCTTGATAAATCTTTTTACCAGTTTGTTTCCCGCATAGATATCTAGCACTCCGTTTGTGCCTGTCCAATTTTGAATACTTCTTCCTATCTTGTTTTGCGTCTCCTGAGTACAGCCGACCATCAACAAAGAGAGTCCGATAAGCACTAAAATATTTTTTTTCATACTACACCTTTTGTTTTATATTTTTCCTTTTACAATTATATCAAGTTTTATTTGATATAATAGACTATTAGATACTTAAGATTATATGTGGGTTATATCATGCAAATAGAATCACTTTATGGCAAAATACACAGAGCAACGGTAACGGATGCCAACTTAAACTATGTAGGGTCGATCACCATAGATAAAAAATTGATGAAAAAAGCCGGATTTAGTGTAGGTCAAAAGGTCGAGATAGTCAATATAAACAATGGTGAAAGATTTGCCACATATGTTATAGAGGGAAAAAAAGATAGTGGAACCATATGTCTAAATGGTGCAGCTGCTAGAAAAGCAGAAGTTGGAGATAAGATCATCATCATAGCTTATGCCTCTTTTAGTAAAAAAGAGTTAAAAAAGTTTAAACCTAGAGTTGTTTTTGTGGATAACGACAATAAAATCAAGGAAGTAAAAAGATATGTTTGAAAATATCGATTTTAGCAAAATGGGCGAAATGTTACAAAAAGCTCAAGAAGAAGCTAAAAAAATGGAAGAGAACAGTAAAAATAAAGAGTTTACGGCCAAAAGCGGAGGAGGGCTTATAAAAGTTACCGCTAACGGAGCCGGAGAAATTATAGACATAGACATAGATGACTCTTTGCTTGAAGATAAGGAGTCTATGCAGATACTTTTAATAAGTGCCGTGAATGATGTTATCAAAATGGTAGAAGAAGATAAAAAACTTGCGGCATCCCAGATGCTTGGCTCTCTCGGCGGTTTTGGTCAATAGGAAAGTGACATGATAAAAAAGATAGCTTTTATTTTCTTTGCCTCTGTTTTGCTTTTTGCGGACATACAGCCCATCAAAAAAGATTTTAAAGCCTGTTTTAAAAAGAGCAAAACATCTTTTTTAAAGCTATCCAAAAGAGATTTTATAGCGGTCGGAAAACATACGGCCATTACCTTTTCAAGACGCTACATAAGAGGATATATAAAAAGAGACCCATTTTTAGGGCTATATCTCATAAAAGTTTCAAAAACCCTTTCTCCTGTGCGTTTTGTTTCATTTGATAAGTTAGACAGCACAAGAGTCGTGGCTACGGTTGATAGCAAAGATTATCGTTTAAATCGTGTCGTATCTTTTGGAAACGGTTTGAACAAGTTTGCCAAATTGAATAAAAAAGTCAAATCAAACTCTTTGATAGAGTGTGTTTGTTGTAGAGATTTTGGGTTGAGTGTCGGAGGAAAAAGCTTTATTGATAGCGATTTTATATTGAGATTTATCAAAAACAAGAGAGTCGTTTATGCCGATAGCGGACTTAGGTTTGGGCAAAAAGGGAAAAAGATATATATAAAAGAGATAAATCCTTTTTTTCACACATACGGTATAAATATTGGAGATAGAGTAGTAAGTATCGATGGAAAAAGCTTTGATGATGTGAGTCTGCTTAGTAAATATATCCTATTTTTCG
>Ga0256843_1003366_pt1 | contig 11142 bp, 8 predicted proteins | sample AlvinellametaG_FD_191572 | JGI IMG/M metagenome (GOLD analysis project Ga0256843, IMG submission 191572) | Pompeii worm associated microbial communities from hydrothermal vent at the East Pacific Rise, Pacific Ocean - Alvinella | ecosystem: Host-associated > Annelida > Integument > Unclassified ... | reverse complement strand
ATCAAATTCTGGAATCACTAAAGAAGGTGATGGTTTCTTTTTCGGAACTGATTTTTCATCATCGTCGAGTTTAGGAAAAGGTGATATCAATTATACTTTTGAGTATTATAAGCAACAAACTACCAACAGGGCAGGTGAACCGGGAGTCGCCGACTTGCCGGCGCCACCGGATCCAAACGATTATCCGGGTGGAGATACCGATCCGGATTATATTCAAGAATTGGCTTACTATAATAATGTATATCAATGGGCTACCGATAATCCTGATTTGGGAATGATGGTAGGTGATCCAGAATTGGAAAAATTCAGCACTTTGGTTAATATAACTTATCCTGTTGGTGAAAATGCCGAATTTTATACCTTTAATACGTTTACAACCCGTAAAGGTAAGAGTTTTGCTTATTACAGAGCTCCTTATTGGCGAGAAGATGTGCATGAAGCAGAATTTTTTGCGCCTTATACCGAGTTTGTCGGCTATCATCCTACTTTTGAAACCAATGTTTATGATAATATGAATGTGGCGGGAATTAAATTTGATGTTTTCCAAGATGTAAAAACAGATTTTAGTGTGACTTACGGAAGAAATGCCGTTTATTATACGGTTAACAATTCGGTCAACAGAGATTATTTAGCCGATCACGGTTGGTCTCCCAGAACTTTTCATCCAGGTGGTTATTCTTTTGATAATGTTATTGGAAACCTTGATTTTAGTAAGAATTTTTCTGATGCCGTAAGTACCTCTTTCGGATTTGAATATAAAGTAGAACATTATAAAGGTTATGAAGGAGATCCTTTTTCATACTATAAAGGAGGTTCGGATTCTTTTGCAGGTATTAAACCTGCTGAAGCAGTTGATGAAGATCGTAACAGTTTTGCTGCTTATGCAGGTGTCGATTATGATGTGAATAAAAAATTATTGATAGGAGCAGCTGTCCGCTATGAAGATTTTTCTGATTTTGGAGACAATGTTTCGTGGAAAGCTAATGCGCGTTATAAAGTTACCGACAATATATCTGCACGTGCTTCTTATAGTACGGGTTTTAGAGCGCCTTCGTTGCATCAAAGATATATTCAGTTGACACAATATATCGTTATTCCTCCAAATCCGGATCCGCAATTACAAGGAACATTGCCTAATGATCATCCGGCAGTACGTAGTTTAGGAGTCCCCAATTTGCATGCTGAAACTTCTGAAAACTATTCATTCGGAGTGACAGGTAAAGTGCAAAATTTGAACTTTACGGCAGATTTTTACAATATCAAGGTAGATGACAGGGTATTGTTTACTTCACAAATTAAACCGGTTGACGGTAATTTAGACGGTTCAGATCCGGTTGAGCAAATATTGATAGACAATAATGTTTTGGCTTTACAGTTCTTTATCAACGCCGTAAATACCAAAACCCAAGGAGTAGATTTGGTATTTGACTATCCAAATGTGGCAGTTGGAGAAGGTAAAATGGGCTTTAATTTAAGCATGAACTTCAATGAAACAACTATTGAAGGCGAAGTAGCTAATCCGGATATATTAAAAGATAACGGATACGATATCTTTAATCATCAAGAAGAATATAGGATAACCAAAACCCGTCCTAAATCTAAAATTTTGTTCGGAGTAAACTATAAAATAAACAAATTTAGTTTTGCTTTGAACAATACACGTTTTGGTGAAGTAACCGTAGCAGCTCTCGATCCTGCCGACGATCAGGTTTTAAATCCTAAAGTAGTAACCGATTTCAACTTCGGATACAAGTTTTCAAATAAATTTGATGTGGGTTTCAAATTTAACAATATATTTGATGTGTACCCCGACGAGTTGGTTGACGGACACCCGATGTCTGCCGGTGGACGCTTTAAATATTCTACTACGGTGCAACAAATGGGTATTAAAGGGGCTAATTATGCCGTATCATTAAATTTTAAATTCTAGTAATTTTTTACTTATAATTTATTATTTAAGCTTTAAAGTTGAAGAAGTCGGATTATTTTTCCGGCTTCTTTTTTTTATATAAAAAATATTTAATAGAAATTTGTGTTTAATAGAAAAGTTTAAAAAAGTTAAAATATTGTAAAAGCGATAAAATTTAATTTTAAAAATGATGTTAATCAGTTTTTTAGACTTTTTTATCTTTTAAATTTACTTTATTAATCAAAACAAAATTTATACATCAATGAAAAAACATAATTTTTATGCAGGCCCTAGTATATTACCGCAATATACCATAGAAAAAACCATTGAAGGCATCAAAGATTTTTCAGGGACGGGACTTTCAATTTTAGAAGTTTCTCACCGTAGCAAAGAGTTTGTTGCCGTTATGGAAGAGGCACAACAATTATTTAAGGAATTGTTAAATATTCCTGAAGGTTATTCCGTATTGTTTTTACAAGGAGGAGCCAGCACACAGTTTGCTATGATTCCTTTTAATTTGTTAGGCAAAAAAGCCGCTTATCTCGATACGGGAACATGGAGCACCAAAGCGATCAAAGAAGCCAAAGGTTTTGGAGAAGTAGAGGTGGTAGCCAGTAGTAAAGATGAGGGATATAATTATATTCCCAAAGATTTTAGCATCCCTGCCGATGCCGATTATTTTCACATTACTACTAATAATACGATTGCCGGAACCGAAATAAAATTTGACATGGATAGTCCGGTACCTTTAGTAGCCGATATGTCTTCGGATATTTTTAGCCGTCCGGTTGATGTGTCCAAATATGCCATGATTTACGGTGGTGCTCAAAAAAATCTCGGCCCTGCCGGAGCCACTTTTGTCATTATCAAAAATGATATTTTAGGCAAAGTGGACAGACATATTCCCACCATGCTCAATTATCAAACCCATATTGACAAAGGTTCTATGTTCAATACGCCACCGGTATTGGCTGTATTTTCGGCTTTGCAAACTTTAAAATGGTTGAAAGAAAACGGTGGAGTAAAAGCCGCTCAAAAACGCAACGAAGAAAAAGCCAAATTGTTATACGACGAAATCGATCGCAATAAATTGTTCAGTGCGGTGGTTCCCGCCGAAGAAGATCGTTCGTTGATGAACATTACTTTTGTGATGAATGATGCATACAAAAAGCACGAACAAGACTTTTTGGATTTTACCGCTCAACGAGGAATTGTAGGTATCAAAGGACACCGCTCGGTAGGTGGTTTCCGCGCTTCTACATACAATGCACTCCCTAAAGAAAGTGTGGAAGTGTTGGTAAAAGCCATGCAAGACTTTGAAAAATCGGTGAATTGATAATATGATTAATTCTAAAATCTAAAATCTAATTTCAAGAATGAAAATCTTAATAGCAACTAAAAAACCTTTCGCTCCGGCGGCTATCAAGCAAATGAAAGAATTGGTAGAACAAGCCGGTTACGATTTACAAATATTAGAAAAATATGATGATCAACAAGTCTTAATCGATGCGGTAAAAGACGTCGATGCTTTGATTGTCAGAAGTGATAAAGTAACACGCGAGGTGTTAGACAACGCTCAAAATTTGAAAGTAGTGGTGCGTGCCGGTGCCGGATATGACAATATAGATTTGGAGGCTGCCACGCAAAAAAATGTGGTAGTGATGAACACTCCCGGACAAAACTCCAATGCCGTAGCCGAATTGGTGTTGGGCATGATGATTTATATGGCACGTAACCGTTTTAACGGAACAGCCGGAACCGAATTAAAAGGAAAAATCTTGGGAATTCACGCTTACGGTAATGTAGGTAAAAACGTAGCGCGTATTGCCAAAGGTTTTAATATGCAAGTAGTGGCTCATGATCCTTATGTGTCGTCAGAAATTGTTGAGCGCGACGGAATTAAGGATTTTGAAGAGGCGGAAGATATGTATAAATATGCCCAATATATTTCGTTGCATATTCCGGCTACCAAACAGACGATTAAGAGTATCAACTACGATTTGTTGAAAAACATGCCCGAAAATGCGGTGCTGATCAATACGGCCCGTAAAGAAGTCATCGATGAAGACGGCTTATTGAGATTGATGGCCGAACGCCCCGATTTTAAATATATTTCAGATATCGCTCCCGATAAAAAAGCGGAATTTGAAGAAAAGTTTGGCGACAGAGTTTTCTTTACCCCGAAAAAAATGGGTGCCCAAACCGCCGAAGCCAATATCAATGCCGGGGTGGCAGCTGTTAATCAGATTGTCAATTACTTTAAAAACGGTGATATCAGTTTTAAAGTGAATTAATACTTTTAACTTTAACCTTTTAACTAAAAAATTATGGCAAAAATAAAAGCATTTAAGGGCGTAAGGCCTCTCAAAAATATAGCACAAAAAGTTTCATCACTTCCGTATGACGTCATGAATTCGGAAGAAGCAGCCGAAATGGCAAAAGGCAATGAAATGTCGTTACTACGAATTACCCGGGCGGAAATTGAAATCCCGGGTTGTCAAGACATTCATTCTGAAAAAGTGTATAACAAAGCGGTTGAAAACTATCAAAAATTTAAAGAAAACGGATGGTTGGTGCAGGACGACAAACCGCACTATTATATTTATGCACAAACTATGGACGGCCGGACGCAATACGGTATTGTAGGCGCTGCTGCCGCTCAAGATTATTTTGACGGCGTCATCAAAAAGCACGAGTTAACCCGACCGGATAAAGAGGAAGACCGCATGGTATTGACGCGTTTTTTAAACGCGAATATCGAACCGGTATTTTTCTCATATAAGGCAGTGCCGGAAATCGATGCTATTGTCGAACGCATTGTCAAGGAAAACGAACCGGTATATGATTTTACGGCTGATGATGGTTTCGGACACCATTTTTGGGTGGTGGAAGATGAAGCCGACAACCGCGAACTTGAGCGGTTGTTTGCCGAAAAAGTGCCTTATACTTACGTAGCCGATGGTCATCACCGCACAGCCGCCGCCGCTCGTATAATGGAAGAGAAAAAAGCTCAAAATCCGAATCACACAGGCGATGAAGCATACAATTATTTTATGGCGGTTCATTTTCCTGATAACCAACTGAAAATTATTGATTATAACCGTGTGGTAAAAGATTTGAATGGACTGTCAAAAGAAGAATTTTTAGAGAAATTACAAGAAAAATTTGTTGTTAAAAAACAAGGAAAAGAAGCTTATCGTCCTTCCAAATTACACGAATTTTCCATGTATTTGGACGGTGATTGGTATCAACTCACGGCCAAAGAAGGCACTTATGACGACAATGATCCCATCGGACAGTTGGATGTTACCGTTTTGTCAAATTCCGTATTAGATCCGGTATTGGATATCAAAGATTTGCGCACCAGCAAACGCATTGATTTTGTAGGAGGAATCCGCGGATTAGACGAATTGAAAAAACGGGTGGACAGCGGTGATTATGCCGTGGCTTTTGCCTTGTATCCCGTTTCGATGCAGCAACTTATAAATATTGCCGATACCGGCAATATCATGCCACCGAAAACTACGTGGTTTGAACCCAAACTTCGTAGCGGATTGGTGATCCACGAATTAGATTAATCTTTCTTTGGGGGCGGCTTCGCCGCCCCCAAAGAAAACAATAAATATATAATTATGGCTAGAATATTGCCCACCAAAATTACCCATCCTTATCGTAATAAGGTGTGTATTTTTCCAACCGAAGAAGCTTGTGATATGTCGTCGAGTGATGTCAACAGCATCATCAGACGCAATCCGTATTCGTTTAACAATATTCTTTACAAACCTTATATCAAACGTTTGGAAGGGATTAAAAAATACAATGCAATACGCCGGCAATATTTAAAGTTTAAGAAAAACAAAATTATCCGGGTGGATGAAAATCCGAGCTATTTTATCTACAATATTATCGATAATGAAAAAAATGAATTTGAAGGAATTATTGCTAAAATTCCGCATGCCGAATTTGTCAGCGAACAAGTGATAAAAATGGAAAAATCGGATCCGGATGTGGTGGAAGAAAAGTATCATATGTTGAAAAATACCGGATTTGTGTCAAAACCCATAACTGTTTTACACGATGAAATTCCGGCTATTGACGAAATAATAGCCAAATACAAATCTAAAATACCGCTGTATGAATTTACGCGTAACAACGGATTTATTCACGAAGTATGGCAAATATTAGATCCGGAAGATATTGCGGTGATTAAAGCGGCTTATGATCAAACCAAGCGTTTTTATATCGTTGATGACAATGATCGTTTTGAAGCTTTACACCGGATTTACCGTGAACAAACGGATCTTTATCAGGATACTCATACCGGATTGGAAGCTTATAACTTTTTTCCGGCTTTTTTAATCAGCAAAAATCAGGCAAAAATTCACGAATATAAAAAAGGTATTCCGCCGGATTATCCTAAAAAACTCCATGAAGTTTTGGCCATATTACAAAAAGATTTTGATTATGAAGAAATCTTTGACTATAATCAACCTGAAAAAGGAGAGATTTTATTGTATTCGTTAGGAGGAAAATTTAAGTTGAAACCTAAACAACATATTCCGGCCGGCTTGCCCGATGCAGTGGTGTTTGAACGTTATATTCTGCCGGCTATGTCTTCAGAAAACAAGCTTTTACAGGCCAATTCTTTAAAATATTGTAGTGGAAATAGAAGCACCAAATGTGTCGAAAATCACTTGAATAAGGGTAATTGTAAGTTTGGTTTTATCATTAAACCTATTGATTTTGAGGGGATTAAAAAAACAGCAGAACAGAAAATAAAAATACCGTATAAAAGTATTTATATAGAACCGCGTTTGTTGCGCGGACTGTTTATTTATGAGATTTGATATTAAAATTTGAAATTATATTTTAGAAGTAAGAAAAGTATAGATTAATACCTAAATCTTTTGCTCCCGCGCCAATCCTTTCGTGTGGGGATACTAAAGGACAAATAAAATGGCTAGGGACTAAGAATATAACACTTGTCTATGTCTCGATACATTCCGTTCCCAAAGTTTTGGGGAACGGAATACTTGACATGACAAGCGTCTTGTTTGAATCCTGTATGTGCGAAATTACTCGACATGATAACTATGCTGTCGTGCGTCCCGATACTTCGGGACTTTCGCGTGGGTTATAGAAATGACAATCTCATGAATTAAGAATTAAAAAAAGAGAAAATTAGAATGACGGATATTTGTAAAAACATTGAGAATATTAAAAAAAATATACCCCGAGAAGTAACTTTAGTAGCGGTGTCCAAAACCAAGCCGGTAGAAGATATATTGACGGCTTATCATTGTAAACACAGACATTTCGGTGAAAATAAAGTGCAAGAATTGGTAGGCAAATATGAAGCTTTGCCCAAAGATATTCATTGGCACATGATTGGACATTTGCAACGCAACAAGGTAAAATATATTGCTCCTTTTGTTTATTTGATTCATGGGGTTGATAATCTGAAATTGTTAAAAGAAATAGAAAAACAAGCAGCTAAAAATCAGCGTGAAATAGCTATATTGTTGCAGATAAAAATAGCTGAAGAGGATACCAAATTCGGTATGAATGAAGAAACTTTACGTGACATAGTTGATATGTATCAATCCGGCTCTTTTCCGCATATTCGTATCAAAGGATTGATGGGAATGGCAACGAATACAACTGATAAAGAGCAAATTGCGAGAGAATTTCAATATCTTCACTGTTTATATCAAAAATATCAACAAGAATTGCCCGGTTTTCAATATTTATCTATGGGCATGAGTGGTGATTATCCTATCGCCATTGCCAATGGCAGTAACTTGATCAGAGTAGGTTCGGCTATCTTCGGAGCTCGCACCTATTTGCCAGCTCAATAATTTTAAACTGATAGAGCTTTTTACTAAATGTTTTAGCATCGATTTGGAATGGATAGATGACAATGTGTGTTATTGTATAATTTCACGTATATTTGCAATTGTATCAATAATTAATTTCCGATGGATTTTTTTAAATTTTTATTTAGTAAAACATTTCTTCAAAACTTGATAGCCGCAGTCGTGTTAATCTTGTTGATTGTCTTTGGTTTAAAGCTTTATTTGAATGTTTACACCAATCACAACGAGTATCATTTGGTTCCCGATTTAACCGGGAAATCTTTTGAAGAGGCTCAAAAAATATTGAAAGACAGAAAGATGAATATCGTAGTGATTGACACGGTTGACTACAATCCTAAATTTCCGAAATATGCTATTGTTGAACAAAATCCGCTTAAAGACGACAAGGTAAAAGTAGGGCGTAAAATCTATGTTAAAATCAACAATAATGCTTTTGCCAAAGTGTCTCTGCCGCATATCATCGGTAAAACCAAACGTCAAGCGATAAGTTTGATTAAAGCTTCGGGTTTACAAGTGGGTAAAATAAAGACACGTCCTTATTTTGCCGAAGTGGTTTTATATGCCATTCATCAAAAAGATACACTTAAAAACGGAAGCAAAATTCCGAAAACTTCTAAAATAGATCTGATTATTGGTGATGGAAAACGTCCTGTGGATGCCGGTAACGACGATAATACGAAAGCTTCTGCAACACCGGTTGATAAAAATATTCAAAATGTTTTAGACGATGTGCTCGGAAAATAAACCTATTGAAGAAGACAAACTTTTTGAACATTATCGATTTACCGTTGATAAAGGGCAGGGGAGTGTGCGTATCGATCGCTATTTGACGGATAAAATAGAAAATTTAACCCGTAACCGTATTCAAAATGAGGCCAAAGCGGGCGGTGTTTTAGTCAATGGCAAGCCGGTGAAACCCAATTACAAAGTAAAACCTTTGGACGAAATAAAAATTGTCTTGCCTTATGCTCCTTACGAAAATTTATTGGTGCCCGAAGATATCCCTATCGATATTGTCTATGAAGACGAGGATTTAATTGTGTTGAACAAACCTGCGGGAATGGTAGTGCATCCCGGACACGGAAATTACAGCGGAACTTTGCTCAACGGTTTGATTTATCATTTTGATAATTTGCCCAATAATGCAGATAACCGTCCCGGATTGGTGCATCGAATCGATAAGGATACCACCGGATTGCTGGTTGTGGCTAAAAATGAAAACGCTTTGACAAAATTAGCCCAACAATTTGCCGAAAAGACTTCCAAGAGAAAATATGTGGCTTTGGTTTGGGGTGATTTGGAAGATGACGAAGGAACCATAGAAGGAAATTTGGGACGCAATCCGAAAAACAGGTTGCAGATGATTGTCTTTCCGGAAGGTGATTTCGGCAAACATGCCGTTACCCATTATAAAGTTTTAGAGCGTTTCGGTTATGTTACTTTGGTAGAGCTGGAGTTGGAAACCGGACGAACGCATCAGATAAGGGCCCACATGAAACATATCGGCCATCCGCTTTTTAATGATGCCCGTTACGGGGGAGATAAAATTTTAAAAGGAACGACTTTTAGTAAGTATAAACAGTTTGTCGAAAATACTTTTAAAGTATTGCCACGCCAAGCTTTACATGCCAAAACTTTGGGATTTGTGCATCCATCGACAGGTAAGTTTATGGAATTTGATTCGGAAATCCCTTCCGATATGCAACAAGCCATTGAACGTTGGCGAAACTATGCCAAGCACCGGAAAGAATAGTTTTTAGAGACTCAAAAATTCTTTTTGAGGATATTTTTCGGATAGATTTTCCAGCATATCTTTTACCATGGCATCCAGATCATAACGATGTTGCCAATTCCAGTCTTCGGATGCGACGGAATCATCGATACTCTCGGGCCACGATTCGGCAATAGCTTGTCTAAAATCGGGTTGGTAATCGATGGTAAAATCGGGAATGTATTTTTGAATGGCTTTGGCCAGTTCTTCCGGCGTAAAACTGATACCGGCAATATTATATGAATTGTGAATTTTTAAGTTTTCTTTGTCGACATCCATAATTTGTATGGTTGCCTGAATGGCATCGGGCATATACATCATCGGAAGACGGGTATTTTTATCTAAAAATGAGGTATAATGTTGTTTTTTTAAAGCTTCGTGAAAAATTTCAACAGCATAGTCGGTGGTGCCGCCACCGGGCATGGTTTTCCAACTGATAACACCCGGATATCGCACACTGCGCACATCGATTCCGTAATGTTCATTATAATATTCTATCCACCGTTCGCCGGCCAGTTTGCTGATGCCATATACCGTGTTCGGATCCATAACGGTATATTGAGGAGTGTTTTTTCGGGGTGTATGCGGCCCGAAAACCGCTATGGAGCTGGGCCAAAATAATTTTTTGATAAAACCCTCCTTGGCCAGTTCCAAAGCATTAAAAAGCACTTTCATATTGATTTCCCAAGCTTTGGCAGGTATTTTTTCGGCATTGGCCGACAAAATAGCTGCCATGAGATATACTTCGTCAATTTCATAATCCACTAAAACTTTTTCAACAGCTTTTTTATCGGTAGCGTCTAAAAGAGTGAAATAAGGATCGGGTTTTTGAGAGGCTCTTATATCGGAAGTAATAATCTGTTCGGGTGTATATTTTTGACGTAAAGTTGGCACCAAATCCGTTCCGATTTGTCCGTTGGCACCAATAATTAATATATTTTTCATACGAATATTTCCGTTAGCAATTAAGCAAATATAAATGATTTAATTGTAAAAAAATATTAATCATATCATAAATTTGATATTAAAATTCATTTTTTTTGATTAATTTGCAACTATGAAGAGATTAAGCCTTGTTTTTTTAGGAATATTGTTATTAATAAATTCAGCTTGTGAAACCCAAACTGGAGTTTCACAAGAAACTGCTCAAAAAGATGCAAAAAAAAATATCATTGTCATAAAACGCACTGTTAAACCTTTGACACTTGAAGGCTTGAAAGATGCTACCCGTAAAAATCCGGGATTTTTCAAACTTGTTGAAAGTTTGCAACCGGATACTTATTCATTAGAAGAGTTGATAGATTTAACAGAAAAGAATTTGAAATTTTTTAACCAACTAAAAGTCAGGAAATTTAAAAGTAAAATAGATACGGCAGCAGTTAAAAGTCGTTTGATACTAGCGGAAATCAATACCAAAAAGTTAGATTTTTTAATTCATAAAAAACAACCGCAAGTCGATACCATAACCAAAACTTTTAATGCTATTGTCAGAAATATTAATTCGGTAATCGAACAAATGCGTATTTACAACACCTCTTATGATGAGTTTGAAGAAATATTGGTGCGAGACAGTTTAGCGCAGGCTC
>Ga0256843_1003365_pt1 | contig 11145 bp, 10 predicted proteins | sample AlvinellametaG_FD_191572 | JGI IMG/M metagenome (GOLD analysis project Ga0256843, IMG submission 191572) | Pompeii worm associated microbial communities from hydrothermal vent at the East Pacific Rise, Pacific Ocean - Alvinella | ecosystem: Host-associated > Annelida > Integument > Unclassified ... | reverse complement strand
AGCTTGTCTGTACGTACAACTAATATATTCATAAAGTTATTTTATCTTAAAGCTGATATAATTCCCCTTATGAAAAAACCGTTTGCATGGGATGACTATTCCGACCAACCAGCACTACTTAAAGAGAAAGCCTATAAAAAAGCGATGCGAAAACGTGAGAGCAGCTCTTTATTGAAAATGCTCTTGAGTGCGCTCTTTTTTATTCCACTCTCACTCCTTGCTACCATCTTTGTCAAAAGAAAAGAGATAGCATCACAAGAGTTTGTCTCTTTGGGTGTTGATTTTGAACGTGAGCGTGAGACAACACACCAACTCATAGAGGAGCTTGGCGTAGAGTCTCTTTTGGTGCGTCTTAAACTCTGGGAGATGGAGAAGCTTCCTCAATTAAAGAGCTTTCTTCTACAACACAAAGATAAAAAAATCACCCTTAAAATCCTTCAAGACAGAGAGCATATTGAGAATTTAGAACTTTTAGAAGAGGACCTCACGCAGATATTTTCTCAACTGAGCGATCTTGTCTCTCTCTTTGAGATAGGTTCAACCATTAACCGCGCAAAATGGGGATTTTTCTCGCCGCGTGAATATCTCGCTTTTTATGAGGTGGCATACAGAGTCAAAAAAGCAGACTTTCCAGAGATTTCACTTATTGGAAGCGGTGTGATTGATTTTGAGTTTCACTATACTGCAGCAACACTCTTTAACTTTTGCAAATGCCACTATGACGGCATAGCAGCACTTTTATATGTTGATAGACGCGGTGCTCCTGAAAACAGACAGATGGGCTTCTCTCTTATTGACAAGCTGGCACTTCTAAGCACTATGGTCTGGCTCTCTCCAAAAACAGCACAAAAACTCTACATTAGCGAAGTAAATTGGCCCCTCAAAAAAACGGCTCCCTATGCACCGACAAGTGAGTATGAGTGTGTAAGTGAGGAGGAGTATGCAAACTATATGCTGCGTTACTACCTTTTGGCTTTTGCAACCCAGCAGGTTGATTCTGTCAGTTGGCATCAACTTATCGCTCCCGGATACGGTCTTGTAGATAACAGAGAGGGCATTAGAAAACGAGAGGCATTTTATACCTTCGCTTATATGCAGAAAAATTTAAAAAATGCCCAGTTTTTACGACTTGATATCAAACGTGACTACTACACCATCCAACTCTGGGTGAATGAGCAGCTTTTACAGATTCATTGGTCTCTAGAGGCGACAACGCTTACAAATGAAGATTTTTTTGAAGCCTTTGACAAACAGGGAAGAAGGCTTCAACAAAAAGAGCTTGAGATTAATGAATCTCCTACCTATATTTTTATTACCAAAGAGGTAGGTAAAAAAGTCAATGCAAGTGAGAGAATAGAATGAAGATTTTAATAGTTCTGCCAAACTGGCTCGGAGATGCCGTTATGGCGACACCCGCCATTGAACTTGTAGCACAGAAGTATCCTCACGCAGAGTTTATTTTTGTAGGAAGTTATGTCACTATAGAGGCACTCAAACACCATCCTCTTTGCAAAAAAGCCATTGTAGATGAGACAAAGAAGGCATCTTCCCGTCTTTTGGCAACCTACAAACTCGCAAAATCAATAGGCAGATGTGATTTGGCCATCACCTTTAGAAATCAGCTCCACTCATCACTACTGCTCTACTTCAGCGCTACTGTTATAACCATCGCCCGAACCTCTTGGCACTCACGATTTTTACTCTCACACACACCAAAGATAGAAACAGACCAACATCTTGTCAAGCAGTATGCCAAACTTGCTATGGTGGATTGCAATGATTTTAGTGAAGATGAGATAGGTCCTCTAAAGCTCTACATAAAACCAAAGCAGTTTGAAAAACCGACACTTGGCATCAATGCAGGGGCAACTTACGGAAGTGCAAAACGTTGGTATCCCGAACGCTTTGCAGAGGTAGGTGCCTACTTTGCAAAAGAGTATGATATCGTTATCTTTGGCGGACCAAATGAAGTTGAGATGGCAGCAGAGATAGAGGAGAACCTGAAAAGACTCTCTATCACTAACTACACAAATCTTGCAGGTAAGACAAACATTGAAGAGCTCTGTGCAAACATTGCAGCTTGTTCTCTCTTTATTACAAATGACAGCGGACCTATGCACGTAGCAGCTGCCTATCAAGTACCTACTGTAGCCATTTTTGGACCTACGCGTTATAAAGAGACATCACAATGGATGAATAAAAAGAGTGTGATTGTACGGCACGAAATGGATTGCAGCCCGTGTATGAAGAGGGAGTGTCCGCTGAAACATCATGAGTGTATGACAACTATTACAGCCTCGGAAGTTATAAAGGCCGCAATAAGTTTGGATTTGGATTAAAAACCTATCTTAAATCCGACATACCAAAAAGAGTTGTAGTTAAAATCTCCACCATTGACACCATACCCTTTTGCTACTTTGTAGTTCGTGTCAAGTGAGCGGTAACCAAGAGTGAGTGCTCCGTTTTTAATAAGTTCTATATCATAAGAGAGTCTATACTCCAAAAAGTTATCTCCATCTCTGAATGTAAGTACAGTTGGTGCATAATAGAGCTCACCGTTAAGATACATCTTCACATATCCACGCAGTGGCATCTTATAAGAGAACTCAACTCCCAAAGGCATAGAGACAAAGTTTTTTGTGGCATTGAGCTTCATACCCAGTCCCATCTTCATTCCCGAATTTCCGATAGAACGCATCATAAGGAAGTTGGCCTCATAAAAAGGATCAAAACTTTTATATGTTGTATCTGCGTGTGATTTATCCGCTTTTAAAAACTTCAAACCTATAAATGTGGTATCAGGTTCAACAGCAGGATTCAACTGCCCTATATCAAACTTGGCACTCACTTCCAAATCTTTATCATTTATATTTATCTCACCGCGATTGAGTGCAAAGGCACTTATTGCAATAAGTGATAGAAGTAAAATCTTTCTTAACATACTTTTCCTTGTATTTTTTGAATTGTTTGTGTTGTACTTTTGCCATCGACAAAATCAACAAGTCTCAACTCACCAGCAAATTCAGTTCCTACAACCTCTTTACCTTCATAATCTCCCCCTTTTACAAGGACATCCGGTGCTATCATTTTTATAAGCTCATATGGTGTGTCATCTTCAAAAGGAACAACAAAATCAACAGCTTCAAGTGCCGCTAAAAGGTAGGCTCTGTCCTCTGCAACATTGACCGGACGAGTAGGCCCTTTGAGGCGCGATACTGAAGCATCTGAATTGAGCCCTACTATTAAAATATCTCCAAAGCTCTTGGCAATCTGCAGATACTTCACATGCCCCACATGCAAAATATCAAAACAGCCGTTTGTAAAGACGACCTTTTTACCCTGCTTCTTATAGCGCTCAACTATCGCATTTATCTCATCAAAACTCTTTATATGCGCATCAGAAGTACTTTTATGCAGACTTGCCTCATACTCCTCTATCTCATCCATCGTTACCGTTGCCGAACCAATCTTGCCTACAACAACACCAGCTGCCAGGTTGGCAAATTTAGCAGTATCTTCAATGCTTTTACCTGCAGAGAGTGCATAAGCAATAGAGGCAATAACAGTATCTCCCGCACCTGTTACATCAAAGACCTCTTTTGCAACCGTTGGAAACTTTTTGAGCGAATCATCAAAAATTGCAATTCCATCTTCAGAGAGCGTTATAAGTGAGATATCTAAATCACACTCGCTTTTTAGTTGTAAAAGTGCCTCTTGAAGGGAGCTGTCATCAACAATATCAATGCCGGTTGCCAGTTGTGCCTCTTTTTTGTTTGGTGTCAGCAGCGTTGCTCCGCGATATTTTGAAAAGTCACTCCCTTTTGGATCCACCAAAACACGCACACCATTTTGACGAGCAAGTCCAATAACTGCTTGAGAGAGCTCCTGCGTGAGCACCCCTTTTCCATAGTCTGAGAGAATCAGAGCATCATAACTGCTTATATCCTCACGCAGGTTTGCCAAAATTGTTGCAACAGAGGCAGACTCAATATCCTCTTTACTCTCTTTGTCATAACGGAGTATCTGTTGTGAAACTGCAATTACACGGCTCTTTTTTGAAGTTTTACGCCCTTTTTGTACAATAAGCTGACTCTCATCAACATCTATCTCACGCAACATCTCACGCAGCTCTTCGCCATTGGCATCATCACCGACAACCCCAGCAACGCTCACGTTTGCACCAAGTGCTTTGAGGTTGTTTATAACATTACCGGCTCCGCCAAGGACTGTTGTCTCTTTGGCGATATCTACTACCTGAACCGGAGCTTCGGGACTGATACGCTCACAACTCCCCCAAAGATAGTGATCTATCATCAAATCACCAATAACTAAGATATTAGGCTCTACCTCTTTTAAAATATTCATAACTACTTTTTCACTTCCGTTTCATAGACTCTTTTTATCTCAGGCACGTAAGCTTTTATACCCTCTTCCATCTCATATGCCGGTTCATAACCAAGGTACTCTTTTGTATCCTCAATCTCTGCTTGTGTAAAGAACTGATAAGAACCTACAAAGGGATTTGGAATATATTCACATTGTGCATCTGTTCCAAGTTCAGCCTGAAGAATATCTACTATATCTTGAAAACTTCTGGCTTTTCCTGTTCCTACATTATAGACACCGCTTTTTTTAGGGTGCATAGCTTTGATATTTGCCTGAATGATATCTTCTATATAGATAAAGTCACGCAGTATCTTGTCGCTTCCCTCAAATAGGCGTGGATTTTGACCTGCTAAAAGCTGATGTCCAAACTGCAGTACCATTGAAGCTGTTGTATTTTTAAAATACTCTCTTGGACCATATACATTAAAGTAACGAAGTCCTACTATGGAGATATCGCTCTCTTTCATATAATCATAAGCGATATTGTCCATCATCACCTTTGAGAAACCATAAACATTATTTGGTTCTTCGTGTCCTACTCTAAATGTATCACTACTTCCGTATGTCGCAGCAGATGAAGCATAGACCATATTTGCCTCGTGACGTACAGCCAAATCAAGCAGATCTTTAAAAGCATTGACATTTGTCTTTATCATCAAATCCTGCTCAAGTGCCGTAGTATCGCTGATAGCAGCTTCATGAAAGATATAGTCAAACTTATAATTGACCTCTAAATCAAGTAGTAAATCTTTATCATTGATATCCCCGCTGATAACCTCTCCTCTAAAACCCAAAAGATTTTTAAAGTGTCCAAAAGATTTCAGATTTCCATTTGAGAGCGTCTCACCGCTTCTAAAGCTGTCAAGTACTACGACATTCGTTGTCGGATGATTTTTTTGAAAGTAAAAAGCGAGGTTTGAACCTATAAACCCCGCCCCTCCTGTAATTAAAATTGTTTTGTTATCTAAATTTTCTTCAGTATATTGCATAACTTCACCTTTTTCTCACTCACAATAAAGTAATTTTAATAAAATGATACCTTTAAATTGATTAACAAGTATTTAAGACTTTACCCATTATAATGCAAATGAAACTTTAACTTAAGGAAATAAAATGAAAAAAATCGTAATCGCTTCAATCGCTACTTTAGCTTTAGTAACAGCTGCATCTGCTGCAGTAAATGGTAAAGCTTGTGCTGCATGTCACGGTGCTAACTTTGAAAAACACGCTATGGGTAAATCTAAAATCGTTAAAGATATGACTCACGCTGAAATCGCTACTGCTCTTAAAGGGTACAAAGCTGGAACTTTCGGTGGTCCAATGAAAGGTGTTATGAAAGGTCAAGTAGCACGTTACTCTGACGCTGATTTAGAAGCATTCGCTCAAACTATCGGTAAATAATACTTCTGAGTTACCCTTTTGGGTAGCTCATCTTTCTCTTTTTATAAAAATTCTACAACTATTTTCAATTTTACTCTGGTCTATACTCTTTTTTCTTAATAGCATCTTTTTTCTTTGCCTCAAGTTTAACTGCATCATTGAGCTCATCAACATCATCAAAGAGAGCTGAATTTAAAAACTTCTCCTGATCATCAAACTGCCCTTTTTTAATAGCCCACATCAAAGCTGTTACAGCGATACTCCCTAAAAAAACCGATACTCCAAGCATCATACCAATTACCCAACTATCCATCTTCTAATCCTTATACCCTAATTTTATACGCATTGAATTGCCCACAACAAGCAAAGAGGAGATACTCATAGATATTGCAGCAACAAGAGGAATAACATACCCAGCCATCGCCAAAGGAATAGTAATACCATTATAGACAAGAGAGAGTCCAAGATTTTGTTTAATCATTCTAAAGGTTCTGCGTGAGATTTTAAAACTGTCATAGAGAGAGCTGAATGTATCATTTAAAAGAACAACATCACTTACCTCTATGGCAATATCACTTCCGTTACCCATAGCGATGGCAATATCACTCTGTGCAAGCGCTAAAATATCATTGACTCCATCACCTGCCATTACAACTGTTTTACCCTCTTTATGCAATTTCTCTATATATGCAGCTTTCCCTTCTGGAGTCAATTCTGATTCAAACTTCTCTATAGAGACCATAGAGGCTACTTTTTGCGCACTTTTTTGATGGTCTCCTGTAAGCATAACTACCGCAATACCCATCTTTTTAATTGATTCAATAGCCTCTTTTGCATCCTCACGCGGCATATCAAAGAGCTCATATTTTGCCAGGAGCTCTCCGCCATAAGCAAAATAGAACTCACTATGCTCACTTGAACTTGTAACATCCACACCAATTTTTTGCATCAGTTTTGCATTCCCGCCTGCAAGCATTTTTCCTTTATACATCGCACTCATACCTTGCGAAGCGATATTGTTAAAACTCTCCAAATCATAACAGAGCAGTTCATCTTTGTAAATATGAGTTGCAACAGCTTTAGCAATAGGGTGTTTGGAGTTTTGCAATAAAGAGTAGAGCATTGAGTCATCAAAATCAACAAATCTCTCCTCTTTTACAACCTCCGGTCTTCCTTGTGTAATTGTACCGGTCTTATCAAGTGCTAAAACATCCGCTTTTGCCATCGTTTCCAGCTGTGCTGCCTCTTTAAAGAGTATGCCGCGCTTTGATGCAATAGAGAGTCCGACAAGTGTTGCAACCGGTGTTGCAAGTGCCAAAGCACACGGACAGGCAATAACTATTACAGATATAGCGACCATAAAAGATTGCTCAAAATTTGATGAGTAGAAGTACCATCCTATAAAAGTAAAAAATGAGAGCAGTAAAATAGTTGATGAGAAGTACTCACTCAGCTTGTTTGCTATCTGCTGAATACGTGGTTTGTTATTCATAGCATTTTCTAATAAAGAGACAATATGACTCATAGTAGAGTTGGCATAATCTTTTGTAACTCTGTATTTTATGTCGGCATCTATACTGACCGTACCGCTAATGATAGCATCACCTTTTTGTTTAAATATCGGCTCACTCTCTCCTGTAAGGCTGGACTCATCAAAATTTCCACTTCCATCTACCACTTCACCATCCAAAGCAACTCTATCACCGCTGCTGACAACAACAATAGCATCGACTTTGACATCATTGACATTTTTCGTAACTATCTGCTCATCTTCAATAACTCTCACATCACTTACAAGATGCTGACTCATAATATCAAGTGTATCGGCAATGCTCTTTTTACTGAGTGCCTCCAAAAACTTCCCGACAAGAACAAAAGAGACTATCATCGTTACCGAATCAAAATAGGCCTCTCCGCTGCGAGTGAGTGTAATATAGATGGAGTAGATATAGGTAAGTAAAGAGCCCGTTGCTACCAGGGTGTCCATATTGACCGTTTTTGTCTTTATGCCATAGTACATCCCTTTAAAGAACGGCCAACCGCTATAAAAGAGAACTGGAGTAGAGAGTGCCCACTCTCCAAGATTGAGAATATGTTTTACCTCCGGCGAGATACCTGTAAAATACCCTGCGTACTGCGCGACCATAATCGTCATCATATTCATTGTGGCAAATACGGCAACAGCAATACGCAGATAGTAATCTTTTCTCTCTTTGTTCGCTTTTTCTTCCTGCAAAGAAGCATCATAAGGGTAGGCATTGTATCCAATGGCACGAATCATATCAATAATCTCTGAGAGTTTGACAACATCATCATCCCAGACGATTTTTGCTTTATTGTTTGTATAGTTGATATTTGTTGCGATTACACCATCCATATTAATCAGCGCTTTTTCATTAAGCCATACACACGCAGAACAGTGAATACCCTCAATTATCAAAGAGACCTCGGAAAATCCATCTCTGTTGAGTGTTACAAAGCGTTCATAAAATGCAGGGGCATTGAAGTTTGAAGAGTCCTCATACTGCTGTGAAGGCGGAGCGAGTTTTTCATCTCCAAGCTTCTTGTAAAAGGCATCAAGTCCCTGATCACTCAGCAGATGAAATACCCCTTGACAACCGTTACAGCAGAAGTAATGGCCATCATCTTCTATCATTACATCTTTGCTAAACTCCAAATGGCAGTGATCACATTTTATTTTTTCAGACAACTTGAAACTTCCCTATCGCTCTATTTTTTTTCAACTCTTGCCACGGTTTGACATAACCGTTCATACAGATATATACTCCGGCTATCTCCTGAGCCTCTGCAAAACCTATGGACATTCCAAGATTAAAACTCGCCTCTGATTTGTCAATGGAGTATGGCTTCATTGCACCGGTGAGAACAATTACCCTGTCATCAAAGATAGCATCTAAGAACTCTGCCGTCTCATCAATGGTATCTGTTCCGTGTACTATAACGAACTCAGCCTCTTGTGACTCGGCTATAATACTTGCAAGCATCTTTCTGTCATCTGTTGTCATATCAAGACTGTCTTTATAGACAACGCCTGCCATCATATAGTGATGCTTGATTGAAGCCATAATCTCATCTATGGCATCATTATCATATGGGACTTCCATCTCCCCGTTCTCTTCATTGTATCGTTTGTTAAATGTTCCACCACTGTTTAGTATAAGCATATCTACTTCCAAATCTCATCTAATTTATTTACTGTTTTTGTTGCTTTTTGGCTCTTTATGGAACCATCTTCATTAAAGAGATAGGTCTCACGCAAGCCTGCATTGATTCCTGCTTCTACATCTCTCTCTTTATCTCCGATCATAATCGAGTTAGCCAGATCAAGATTGAACTCTTTTGCAGCTTCAAGGAGCATTCCAGGTTTAGGTTTACGGCACTCACACTCTCCCGAGTATTTGGGATGATGTGGGCAGTGATAGACCTTTGTAATGGTAATGCCTTGTTGAGCGAAGGCATCATTCATCCACTGCGTGAGCTTCAAAAAATCATCTTCAGAATAAAAACCGCGAGAAATTCCAGACTGGTTTGTTACAATGAAGATCAAATAACCTAAATCTTGATAATGCTTGCAAAGCTCAAAGATACCATCAATAAACTCAAAATCCTCTCTTTTATAGAGGTACTCTTTTTCTACATTAATAACACCGTCACGATCAAGAAAAAGAGCCTTTTTTGACATCTTATGCACCTACTCCGTCACTAAAAACCTCTTTTTCAATAATATCACAGATAATATGACCTATTAAGATATGCGACTCTTGAATACGCGGTGTGGAATTTGAAGGAACAACAAGCGCATAGTCTGCCATAGCACCCATTTTGCCCCCATCACGTCCGACAAGCGCTACAGTTGTAATACCTTTTTCTTTGGCCACTTCAAAAGCTTTAATGATATTTTGCGAATTTCCCGAAGTAGAGATTCCAAAGAAGATATCACCCTTTTGTCCCATACCGGCAAGCTGACGTGAGAAAACTTGGTCATATCCATAATCATTTCCTATTGCGGTAAGATTAGAAGTGTCTGTTGTAAGTGCTAGTGAGGGGATAGAGGGTCTGTCAAATCCATAACGCCCGACAAGTTCTGCTGCAATATGCTGTGCATCTGCAGCACTTCCGCCATTTCCTGCCAAAATAGTCTTCTTATCACTCTCTTTGTAGAGTTTTACACAGAGTTTTGCTACGGCTTCAATCTTTTGCAAAAGTGCTTCATCTTCATAAACAGCCTGTTTTGTCTCATATGATTTTTTAATTTGATCTTTTATATAGTTTTTCATCTTATAAACCTAAAAATAGTATATAAAATAATAGCATAGAATTGGTTAGAAAAAGGTGTTTGAAATATCTTGTGGAGTAAATTTTAAAAGAAGCAGTAACCAAAGAGAAGAACTCTTTGGTTAAAAGATGTCAGAAGAGAAAATTAGTCGATTTTCTCAGCTTTTTTAACATCGTAAAGAATGTCATCCATTGGGTGACGATACATTGGCATTGCAAGACGTTTTTCATCAAGTACGTGACCAATGAAACCGATTGAACGACCAACGATGAAGAATGCATTAAGAGTACCAGACTCAATGAACTCATTGATCTCTTCTTCACTGTATCCAAGTGCTCTCCACATATCAACCATTAAGATACCGATAGTACCATCAACGTTAAGAATAAGGTTCTCTTTTTTACTTGTTGTAAGTGCTTCAACAGTTCTTGCATAGTCAAGAAGTGGTGTAGCTGGAAAGTGCTCAGCTGCATAATTCATAAGACCAGTTACACGAAGATCTGGATTTTTCAATGATTTGATACGGTGACCGATACCTGGAATTGGCACACCTTGTTTTTTCATATAACCCAAGAATTCAGCAGGAGTCATATTGTTGTCATCTGCATATTTGAAATATTTTGCAGCACCATCAATAGCACCACCAAAACGTGGACCAATAGTTAAAAGACCAGTTACAAGTGACTCAACAACGCTTTTTCCAGCACGAGCTGTTACTTTTGCATTGTGTGCACCAGATACTGCCGGACCATGATCAGCAACAGTTTTGATTACAGTTTCGATGAACTCTGTAGCCCATTTTGGATACTGTTTTTTGAACCATAGTAGTGAAATAACATCACCGATACCTTTACCAGTATCTGGAGTAGCAACACTAGAGATTGGGAAACCTGCGTATGTACACTCTTCACCACGATCATCAGAGATAGTACAGATGAACTGTTTAGGACGACGAACTTTTGGTACGATGTTAATCTCTGGCTCAGGAATTGGAGCAAGATTTAATGAAGTAAATACTTCATGAATTTTTGCTGGAAGATCATTGAATGTTGCAGGTACATGAATACCAGCTTCAGCCATTG
>Ga0256843_1003364_pt1 | contig 11146 bp, 14 predicted proteins | sample AlvinellametaG_FD_191572 | JGI IMG/M metagenome (GOLD analysis project Ga0256843, IMG submission 191572) | Pompeii worm associated microbial communities from hydrothermal vent at the East Pacific Rise, Pacific Ocean - Alvinella | ecosystem: Host-associated > Annelida > Integument > Unclassified ... | reverse complement strand
CTGCCCAAACCGGCCACGGCCAGAATGGCCATCCAGATTTTTTGCCACATTCTCGGCTCCTTATCTGGTGATCAGGGTGATCGTCGTGTTACGGTTCAGTCCCGTGATATCGATCGGAACCGTTCCGTCCAGATCCCAGCCTACCCGGTAGTAGAGGTTGGCGCCGGCACGCTGAACCCAGACCTTGTCGGTATAGACCTTGGGTCCGTTGGCTCCGTTACCATATGCCCCTTCAAGCGTGTAGTTGTAGAAGTTGATCGAGCCAAGACGATAGGCGATGCTGCCATAGGTCGTCTCCCGAAAATCCCCGGTGTTGTAGGTCATCGGCTCCCACTCGGAGCGTATCTGATTGGAAAGCAACACTGCCGCACCCCATTGGGCCAGCAGAGTCCCAAAACGCTCTCCTGTCGCCTCTTCGATCGCCTCCTCGTGCCCCTCTCCACCGTAAAGAATATCGTGCAATACTTTCGCTCCACCATAGTTGCGCAGCAAAAAGGCCCCGAAGGAGCTGACAAGCGAATAGTCCACCATGGTATTGCCCCACGAGGTCAAAGAGCGGTCATCGTAATAGTTGAACAGCGGATACCGCCCCAGCGTGTTGCCCGGACTGCCGGCACTGCCATCACTGGGATCGACCCCGCGCGGTCCGGTGTGACCGATCTTTGTCGCGACAAGATCCTCGGTCGATTCGGAGAGCATCTCGTTGATCCAGGTGTCATCCACGATCCCTTTTTTGATCTCTTTTTGATAGAAGTGGATCATGTGCTGAAACTCATGGGCCAGCGTGGCGAAGGTCTCTTTTTTCCAGTCGATCTTCGACGTATCGTCGTTGGCGAACATCACCGCGTCGATGTAGAACATGATCCGCTCGTTCGAGCCGCTCACTTTGGAGCGTTTGTAGGCATCTTTGGGATAAAAGTATCCCAGGACCCCTCCGTCCTTTTTGTTATCCTTGTCGATATCCAGCAGCAGGATATCGATCACGTCCTTTTCACCGATCACTTCACCATCGTGGCTTTGAGCATCCGCGCCCCACTCCTCACCATAAACGTTGGTTACCCAGTCGTAGATGTCGTTGTCACTGCCTGCTTTGAGGAAGTTATCCGCCAGCGCATCGATGTCGTCATCCTGAACACACACGGTCTTCCCGCAGTTTCCATAGCTGTCATCGGCTACCCAGACATTCAGTGTTTTGGCACCATACTGTGTCGCGACATTGGCCACTACTTTGCGCAGGGTTGCTCTGACCGTCCCATCAGATGATCTGGTCTCCAGGTAGAACGATTCACTCTCCCCTACTCCCTTGGCGGTACGGGAAAGGGCTCTGGCCTGCCGTTTGGGATTCGTTGTATCCGATGAACCGTTCTGCTCGGTCGATCGAGACGCATGCCAGTCGGAGATCCGGCGGGGTGCGGGGAGGATCGACGATCGGATCGGCGCCGACGTTTCGACCTGGCGACGTTCCGGCTGAGGTTCGACGGCGACCTTTTTGCCGTTGATGGTGATATCGGGCGTCGTGTTAAGTGTTCCGGCATTGCTGAGGACCAGATAGAGATCTTTGGGGGTATTCCCCAGGGTAACCTGGAGGTGTGCCTCATTTGCCCGGCCGACGATCTGCACAGCATCCATATCGTTTAATGCAATGTTTTTTTCGAGGATGACAGGGGTATATCCCTCCTCTGTCTCAACATCACAGCCAGTCAAACCGCCAAGAGCCAGTAGAACGGTCACTATCCAATATATATATTTCATTAATCACCTTTCCTTCGTATGGTTTCCATACACTAACATACAATTGTGGAAAAAAAGCGCCATAGAGAGAGTATAGACTATCAAAGTCATAAAATGATCAAACGGTAACCGCAATCACGTTCTATTCGATCACATAGGTTCGCCGATCCCCCGCCGGCATGATCGTCACGACATGAACCGCGAAGCCTGTCTGCCGCAGCAGCGCCTCGAGCTCTTCGCTCCCCCACTCGACGAAATGCCATCCGGGCTCCCCGAACGCTTCGAACAGCCCCAGCGCAAAAAGCTCCTCCATTCCGATGCGGTAGAGATCGTAATGGTAGATCCGGTCCCCGTACACATGCTGGAGTGAAAAGGTGGGTGAGGTGACATCCCCTGCGATCCCCTCGGCCCGGGCGATCGCCTGTGTGAGCGTCGTCTTGCCCGCCGCCAGGTCCCCCCGGAGGAAGACAATGGCATGGGGAGGAAGCATCCTGCGCAGCGGATCGACAACACGGTCCAGTTCATCAAGGGAGGCGGTGATGTGCATAGACAAACTATTCGGCTTCGATATCTCCGGCATGCAGAGCGATATAGCTGATCGTTGCGAGGAAAAAGGCAACTGTCGCCATAACAAGATATTCCATGATTATAACTCCCTAAGTTTTCTGATCTTTATTAAAGATTATACCATACCTCTGTTAACACATGCCGGGAACGGTGTTGTCGGGGGACAACACCCTACGGAAACAGCCCCCGTCATTCCGGACTTGATCCGGAATCCCATCGATCGTTCGGGAAAGTTGTATCGCCTCCGATAGATATGGGGATCCTGAATCCGTCATGCTGAACTTGATTCAGTATCAGGACGACAGTGGTGCAACAGCCTACGCGGCTTCACTTCGTTCCGACCGCTTCGGTTCCGACGCTACCAACGACAAGCAGTTGTCGTTGGCTTCACGCGTCTCCCATTCCGGACTCGATCCGGAATCCCATCGGAGCTCCGGCCAACATCGGGTTCGCGTAGGTCGGAATCCCCGATTCCGACAATCGGCGTTGGCCAACGGTCACGCACGATCGATCACGGAATCGTCGGGATCGGGGGAACCCGACCTACACCTGCCGGCTCAGGGTGACGATCCGGTCCAGATGGCGGGCCGCCTGTCCGCTCTCAATCGCCTCCCGTCCCATCTCCAGCGCTTCGGGAATGTCCCGTACCTGCCCGTCGGCAAAGAGCGCATAAGCGGCGTTGAGCAGGACGATGTCCCGCTGCGCGTCGGTCGCTTCGTTGGCGAAGATCGCGCGGGTGATGGCGGCATTCTCCTCAGCCTCACCCCCCAGGACCGCCTCTTTGGGCGCCAGCTTCAGCCCGTGTTCGCGCGGATCGATGATGCCGTGATCGACCCGCCCCTCGCTCACCCACGCAAAGCGTGTCGGTGCCGAGATGGAGATCTCGTCCATCCCGTCCTCACTGCTGACAACGAACGCCCGTTCGGTGTCGAGATTGGCCAGCACCTGCGCCATCGTGTCGATAAAGTCGGGGCTGAAGACCCCCATGAGGTACTTGCGGGCGCCGGTGGGGTTGGTGAGCGGCCCCATGATGTTGAAGACCGTCCGGTGGGGGATACTTCGGCGTACCGGCATGATGTGTTTCATCGCCGGGTGATGGTTCATCGCGAAGATAAAGGCAAAGCCGGTCTCTTCGAGCATCCGTACCTGCTGCTCTACTCCCAGCGCCAGATTGTACCCCAGTGCTTCGAGCAGATCGGCCGCGCCCGAACGGCTGGTAATGGAGCGGTTGCCGTGCTTGGCCACCACCCGCCCCATCGATGCCAGCAGCAGCGAGACGGTGGTGGAGATGTTGAAGCTTCCGCTCTTGTCCCCGCCGGTACCGACGACATCGATCGCACGCGCCCGCAGTTCCTCGTTCAGCGGCAGCTTGACCGAATGGGCCCGCATCACCTCCACCGCCGCGGTCACATCCTCGACGCTCTCCCCTTTCTCATACAGGCCGACGAGAAAGTCCCGCGCCTCCTCCTCGCTCATCCGGTTGGCGAACAGCTTTTCAAATTGTTCCTTGACACTCATCTTTTCTCCTTCTATCTTCTGACCCAAACCTCATCCACCGTTTACGCAACACCTTTTCGGAACGGATCCGGGATCTCACAAAAATCCGTTCCTCATTCCTAATTCCTAATTCCTAATTCTTTAACGTATTCCTCTTTTTTGCTTTTGGGGATCGTTTTGGTCGTCGGGATCGCGAGCACTTCGTAGTGTCGGGGTCCTTTGAGGTACTCGATGGTAATCCGGTCGCCCACTTTCACCTCTTTGGCCGGTTTGGCCTTGATGCCGTTGAGGAAAACGACACCGCTTTTGACCATGTCCTGGGCGACGGTGCGCCGTTTGACGACGTTGACGGCGCTGAGCCACTTATCGATCCGCAATGCCCGCCTCCTCTCCGGCTTTGATGAACTCCGCTTCGGCCTCTTTGGCCGCTTCAACGCCGAGCATCGTCAGACCGCTCCCGTCTACATACCCGCCGGCCCGCAGGTCGGCCAGTACTTGCTCCGCCTGCGGCCGCTCGAACATCCCGGTCTCCACCAGCATCTCCAGCACATCGTCCAGCGTTTCATCCGGTTGCTTCTTGAGGATCCCCAGCAGGGTCACGGCGTGAAAGACATCGAGGTTATTCATTGTTTTCCTTTGATGGGTTGCCCGTATTGTGATGGTCACACCATCCTTATCGGTGCGCTGGCAAGCGCACCCTGCCGATTTTTCGGTTCCTCATTCCTCATTTCTCACTGCTCATTTCAGTGAAGTTCTTCGTTGAGCTTCACCTCACGCGTACTGCGCCGCGCGATCACCTCGCCGGTGGTGGAGTCGACCCGGTAGTGGATACCGTTGAGCCCCTGAAGCTCCGCCCCTTTGAACGTCGTCTTCTCGGGCAGATCGGCTCCAGGGTTGGCTTCGCGGATCTTCGCCAGCTGATCGGGCGCGATGGCGACCTTGGTGCCGGCGAGGACCGTCACCCCCGCATCGACGATGCACCCGTCCCCCAGCGGGACACCGGTGACCGAGTTGGCCCCCAGCAGGGTGTTCTCCCCGATGCTGATGGGGTTGCCGTCGGTTCCGCTCAGCACACCGAGGATACTGGCACCCCCGCCCACATCGGAGCCGCTGCCCACGACCGCCGAGCTGGAGATGCGTCCCTCGACCATCACCGGACCGAGGGTCCCGGCGTTGAAGTTGATATACGAAGCGCCCGGCATTACCGTGGTCCCCGGAGCCAGCTGGGCTCCCATGCGTACTTTGGAGCTGTCGAGGATACGGGTGTTGTCGGCCGGGATGACATGCTGGAGGTAGCGGGGGAACTTGTCGACACTGGTGATCTCGGGCCAGGTGCCGTCAAGCTTCATCGTGATCTCGTTCTCACGCAGGTAGTCGAGCTCATACGGGGTATTCCCCACCCAGGCGACGTTGGTAAGGATCCCAAAGGCACCGTTGAGGTTCACACCGCGCAGCGGGGCTTTGCCCAGTGAGAGGGCGTAGAGCTTCAGGTAGACCGCCTCGACACTCTGGGGCGCGTCGTCGTCAAACAGAAAGACGATGCGGTAGTCTTTGCCGATGTCCTCTTTGGCCGCAAGATGCTTGACCACCTGCACGTTCCGGTGTGCGTTCCCGGTGGCCTCGGCCAGATAGGGAGCGAACGCCGCCATCGCGTTGGCGACGAACGCGTCACTCAGGGTCGCGACGAACTCACTGCCGGAGAAGTCGACCGCCACACGGGCTTCCTGCAACGCACGGATAAAGACAGCGGCCGAGCCGAAGTTTTCGTTCCAGTTGACCACCGCGAAGTTGGCCTGCAGGACCTTGTCGGCGTGGAGCTGTCCCCGGTCGACCCGGGCGATCCCGAACGCCACCGGCTTGCGGTACCCTTCGCTCTGTTCGATCTCGCTGATCAGTGTTTTGAACGCATCGGTAGAGGAGATGGTTTCGATAGACATGATTATCCTTCTTCTTTTTGGTGATATAAATAAAGTAAAAGCAATTATACTTTTTTTTATTTAATCGACGACCTTGCTGCGATATAATGCCGCCATGAAAGATCTACGAGGGTACACCAAGCGCTACTTTTCGCTGGCCATTATCGCGATGTTCTCGACGCTGCACAAGCTCAGCCGCATCCGCAGCAGCCTCCAGTACCACACCATCGCGTTCGTATACCACGAGTACAAGACCTCCCCGCCACCGGCTCTGTAACCCTTTCCCCCATTCTGATCACCTGTGTTCGTACTGCTCAGCAGTACCTGTACTGACCTGATAGAACCAAACCATTACCAAGGAACATCCCCATGCACACCCGACTCTACCTCAGCGCGTTCGCCGCGCTCGCCCTCTCGTCCACCCTCCCGGCCGAAGCGCTTCTCGAAGCGACCCTCGATCCGGTCGATCTGACCACCACGGCCAACCGCACTCCGGCCCCGCCCGTCAAGCATGCTGCCCCGCGCACCGCATCCCGGACCGCTTCACCCCCAACGATTTCGCACGCCAAACCCAAAACCACCATCCCCTCTTCCCACGTTGTTCTTACCTCGGAAGAGATCCACTCTCGCGGCTACACTACCCTCACGGAAGCGCTCTCCTCACAAAGTGGCTTTTCTGTTTATCGCAGCGGTGGGCGGGGGACCCTCTCCGGACTCTTCCTGCGGGGATCGGGGAGTGCCGATCTGCTCGTACTGCTTGACGGGGTGCCTCTGACCGACTACTCCAACCCCTCGGCCGCCGCCCTGCTCGATGCGATCGAGATCGAATCGGTAGAGCGGGTCGAACTGCTCAAAGGCGCGCAGAGCGGTGTATGGGGCTCCAACGCCCTCTCAGGCGTGGTCAACATCGTCACCAAAGCCGCCACCAAAAGCAACGGCGGCTCTGCCGGCATCGGAATGGGAAACAACGGGACCAAAACCCTCGACTTCACTGCCAACAAAAGTGGCCAGAAAGGAAGCATCGGCGTCAGCACCCATCTTTATGATACCGACGGATTTTCGGCCAAGCTGCCTCGCGGCAGTGAAGCGGACAGAGCCCAGTTCAACGACTGGCACCTTCATGCGACGCTCAACGACGGCCCCAACAGCCACGTCGATGCGTTCGCCCACCACAGCAGCGGTACGTATGACTATGACGCTACCGATGCCAATGACACTCAGGCATCCGGCACCAGCGACATGATAATGCTCGGAGGGGGATACCACTACAACAGCCGGCACCTTTTTGTCGATGCCCAGGCCAGCCTTACGATGATAGAGCGCCACAGTCAGGACATCCCAAACGGAACCTTTGACAGCGGCAGCGATGCGGTGCGCGCCTCACTCAGCGGCGGCTGGCGCGGAGAGAACCAGCAGATCATGGCCGGAATTGACTATGCCCATATCAGCGCGCACACCCTCTCAGTCAGTGCCTGGGGAAGTTTCCCCACCGCCGGGGCCTTTACCAACAAAGCGATCTTTGCCCACTACACCCGTACCGCGAATGATCTGCTCGGCGCCCGAACCACATTCGATGCTGTGGTCCGCTACGATACATTCGATGCGTTCGATAACAAGGCCACCTACCGGCTGGGGATCCGTCGCGACTGCAACATTCTGCCCGGGCTGCACACCTCCGCCAGCCTCTCCAGCGGATACAAAGCCCCCAGCCTCTATGCGCTTTCCAAGGCCACCTCACCCCTCAAACCCACCTATACCCACGGGTATGAGCTGAGTGTGGGATACCGCAGCTGGCTTGAAGCGACCTACTTCCACACCACCACCCAGGATCGCATCATCTACGATCCCGCTACCTTCCTGCCGCTAAACAGCACCAGGGAGGATACGGTCAGCGGACTTGAGCTCAGCAGCCGTATCCGGGTAGGCGATACCGGACTCACCCTCGGCGCCAATGCCACCCACCTCTTCTCGCTCGAGGATGCCGACGGCAACCCCCTCACCCGCCGGGCAAAAAACAGTGCCAACCTTTTCGCCGACTATCAGATCAACCCGATCTTCCGTATCGGAGCCAACCTCCACTACGTCGGCAGCCGGTACGACACCGTCTTCGATCCGACAACATTCGCCACGACCCGGGTCATCCTCCCCGCATACACCACACTCGACCTCAACTTCGGCGCACGGTTCGAGAACGGGCTGGACCTCTCCCTGCATATCCAGAATCTCCTGGACAAAGAGTACGAAACGGTCAAGGGGTACAACACCGGCGGCCGACGTGTGACGGCAAAACTCCGCTATCGATTCTAAAGGAGCATGCCATGACGATCCTCCCCGAACGGTTCATCCGCTACAAGTTTTTCAACTCCCTCTTTCTGGGGGTGAGCGTGGGGGCGATCTTCACGATCTACGCCCCGCTCGATCCGTCGATCTACTCCCTTGGGGGGATCGCTCTGGCGCTTGGGATGCTCATCGTCGCCCGCTTCTATCACCGGATCCTCAACGTCCAATCGTTCTATCACATCAGTCTGCTGGTGGAGGTGGTGCTGCTGATGGTGATGCTGGTTTTTCTCTGGCATCCCTACACCTACACGACCGCGCTGCTTGTCTATCTCGGGTACCAGTTGACCTTTGTTTTTGGCTCCTATCTGGTGCGGGCAGAGACGCTGTTTTTGAAGCAGGATACGATCCTCACCCGCCTCGACACCGCCAAGCAGTTCGGGTACCTTATCGGCATGGGGATCTCCTACCTTTTCTACAAGATTCTCGATCGTTTTTCCATCACCGACAATCAAGCAAAAGTGTACGATCTGCACTACCTCCTGATCGGGATCGAAGTGGTGATCATTGTGCTGCTGATCCGCAGTTTTTCCCCGGAAGATCCAACAAAATCCCGGAAATAATATTTTAAAATATCATTTCCGGTCCTCCCGCTGATCTTTAGCCACACACATGACTTTCTGATCCCGTTTTCCCGAACAATTTCTGGTTGTCACGGTTGACTTATCGGAAAACAACTCCAAAGCGTTATCATTACGTTTTTTTGTAAACGTAAAAGTACACAATGTTTTATGTTTAAGATATAATCGATATTGGTGTAATGTCAATTCTTTTTGTAAATGATGAAATTTTTGTCAATCTCCTCACCAAAGAGCCCGACAGACTCCGTAGACACCCTCTCAAGCCCCAGTGCACGATCGAGCACATTACTATCATGATAGTACTGACGGATCTGCGCATCTTCCCGCCGCCAGCAGTTGTCACTCCCCCGCTCAAACAGGACAAAATCGGACCGATACTCCCCCGCCTCAAAGTCCCCTTCGATGGTGACAAAACGTGTCGCATCTTCGGCCGAAAAGATCCCAACCGCCACCTCTTCAAATCCATAGAGCGTGTTAACATCGCAGAGAAAATACCCCCCATCCGACAGGTGTTCCCGGAGGCACTTTCCGAACCGTTCCAGCTGTGGCAAAGTGAGGTAATTGAGCACATCAAATACCGCGGTGATGACGTCGTATCTCCCCTCCTCATCACACAGATCGATCGCCTCGGCATCGATCCCTTTTTCACGTGCGCGCGCTGCCATTTGCGGACTCAGATCGATCCCCCGAAAGGCAACATCCGCAAAAGCATTTTGGATCGAAAGGATAAAATCTCCGCTCCCGCACCCCACATCAAGCAAAGATCCAAACGGAATATCCTGAAGGGCAAGCAGGTAGTGGGCATAGAGTTTCGGAGTAGCTTCTTTCACCCCGATAAGGTCTTCAATGCGTGAGTAGAGATCAAGTGCAGAGATGGTATTGGTAGGCAAGAATATCCTTTTTAACATCGTATTCATCACGGATCCGCTTCTCTTCCAAAGGAGAAAAAGCAACCGTGACTAAGGGGTAATGATATCCTTTATCTTCCCATACAGATCCAGGATCGCCTCTTTTTTGGCGTAGTAGCTGTTGGGATTGGCGATGAGATGGGCGGAGGAATCCATGATATCCTCGGCCACTTTGAGGCCGTTCTCGCGCATGGTGTTTCCCGTCTCGACGATGTCGACGATCGCATCGGCCAGACCTACCAGGGGTGCCAGCTCGATGGAGCCGTAGAGTTTGATCACCTCCACACCGACGGCTTTGCGGGCGAAGTAGTCTTTGGTGATGTTGACCATCTTGGTGGCCACTTTGATATCGGGGCGGCTCCAGTCGAGTGTGTCTTCGTTGCGGATGCCGATGGCGACTTTGCACCGTCCCAGCCCCAGATCGAGCAGATCGATGATCTCCAGCTGTTTCTCGGTGATCACATCGAGCCCCACCACACCCAGATCGGCCGCGCCGTACTCGACGTAGGTGGGAACGTCCTGATTGCGCACGTTGAGGAACCGAAAGCCGTGCGCTTCCATGATCAGCTCCCGCCCGCTGAACGCGAACTCCCCGCCAAAAATCTGCGCAAAGATCGCCAGCGTCTCCTCGGCGATCCGCCCCTTGGGCAGTGCGATGGTCAGCATGTGGCACCCCCGGTGGGGGTGAGTGAATAGTGAATGGTGAATGGTGAATGGTTTTGGTTGGCTTTTCTAAATGCAGGGTGTTGTCCCCCGACAACACCAAATAGTATCGGATTGGTTGTCATGGTATTTTCCGATGCCAGCGTGTTGTGAGGACACAACACCCTACCCATTTTTATCGATATCTGCATACTATATTCTCCTGTTTTAAAATAAAAGCTTTGCCCTCGCAAAGCATACCACAATTCCTAACTTCTAATTTCTAACTTCCGATTCGCAAAGCGTTCATCATCCCCCGAAACACCAGCTCCTCATCGTACACCGCATCGGGAAGATGCTTTGCCAGAACGGGGCCGTCGCCTCCGGTGAGGTAGAGGGGCAGATCGCCGCGGTGCTTCTCGATGGCGGCCACGATCGGAGCGAGGGTACCGAAGCTGACGCTGCCGCGTGTCGATCGGGGCAGGCTGTCCAGATCGATGTCGGGGTCAAGCTCCCGATCCAGCACCGGGGAGATCGCCGCGTACATCCGGCGGCAGGCGTGCAGCCCCGGCAGGATGAAGCCCCCCTCGTAGACACCCTCCACCACCCGGTCGACGGTGATCGCGCTCCCCGCATCGACAAAGATCCCATCAGGATGGGCCAGACACAGTGCCTTACGGTCGACGCCCATCCCGTCGTACTGACCCGCAAGATGCAGCCGGGGGGCCAGATCCTCCCAGCCGGCTACGGCGGAGAGGAGATCGGCATGGTGGGGGTTGACATTGATGTACATCGCGCGGCGGGCGTGGTAGCGGCGCACCGCCTCATCGGGCGTCATGTGCCCGATCACGCCGTCTTGCCAGACATGGGCGCGGGTGTTGCCGACATCGATCAGGATCATATCTTCCCCTCCTTTGCCCGGTGACGCAGCCAGTAGAAGAGCACCAGCCCCGCCACGCCCGCCACC
>Ga0256843_1003363_pt1 | contig 11152 bp, 12 predicted proteins | sample AlvinellametaG_FD_191572 | JGI IMG/M metagenome (GOLD analysis project Ga0256843, IMG submission 191572) | Pompeii worm associated microbial communities from hydrothermal vent at the East Pacific Rise, Pacific Ocean - Alvinella | ecosystem: Host-associated > Annelida > Integument > Unclassified ... | reverse complement strand
GGTAGATAACTCCTAAGAATCCATGCTCACCTGCGATTCCAGCAACTGGAATATTTGCTAAAAGACCACCAAATGCGATCGGTAAAAGAAGCAGTGGCTCAAAACCTTTAGCAATAGCCAACCAAAAGAGTAAGAAAGTAACTAAGATCATAATTACACGACCAGCACCCTTATGGAAATCACTCATAGGTTGACCTGTAGCACTCATCTCATCAGGACGAGGGTTTACAAGAGCTACGATACCAGTCGACTTTAAAAATCCTGTAATCATCTCTGAAAAAGGCTTAGACTGATAGTTCTCTTCTTTATGTGTTTTTGATACTGCTGGAGTATCTGATGCTGCTACTGCTGCGGCAGCATGTTCAGATGCTGCTGCATTTGCAGAGAATGCAAATGCAAAAAGCATCATTGATGCGAGTAGTTTAAGTACAATATTTTTCATCGGCTTATCCTAAAACTGCTACGACTTGACCTTCTACAACTTTGTCGTTTGTAGCAACATTGATAGATTTAATAACACCACCTCTTGGTGCTACTACATCAATCTCCATTTTCATAGACTCTAAGATCATGATTACATCACCTTCGTTTACACTTTGACCCGGATTAGCAACGATTTTCCAAACATTACCTGGAAGAAGTGCTTTGATCTCTGTCTCATCACCTGAAGCTGCTACTGGAGCTGGAGTCTCTGCTGCTGCACTCTCTCCATTTACTGCAGTTACTTGAATATCTGCGTCACCTTCTGCAACTTGAACACTAAATTTCTGACCGTCTACTACTACTGTATAATTTCCGCTACCCATATTTGAACTTCCTTCTTCACAATCTTTTTTCATTTCTGAAATTTTACGTACGTTTAATTCGCCTTCACCTTTAAGGAATGCGATACCTTTTTCTTGACATGCTGCTGCAATGAAGATGTTTTCTTCAGTGATCTCAATATCTTCATCTTTGAGTCTGTTGATCCAGCTCTCCAAAGATTTTGCAGGATCTGCATCAGCTAACTCTAGTGCTGTTTTTGTTGTTGGCTCTAGTTTTAACTGCTCTGAAGCGATTTTAACTACTTCTGGATCTGGTTCAACCGGAGTTTTACCGAAGTATCCAAGTACCATTTTCCCATAACCTGGAGCGATAGCTTTCCAAGGTCCTTGCATTACATTGTTAAGTGCTTGCTGGAAATAGAACTGTGAAACTGGTGTTACAGATGTACCATAACCACCTTTTTCAACTACCTCTTGCATAGCTGCAATGATCTCTGGGAACTTGTCCATCATACCATTGTCACGAAGCATCTGCGTATTTGCAGTAAGTGCTCCACCTGGCATTGGAGAGAATGGAATAATTGGAGAAACCATTGTCGCTTCCGGCGGAACAAAGTAATCTTCTAGACATGCTTGAAGCTCTTTTTGGTAAGTTAAGATCTTACCAAGCTCTAATCCACCAAGATCAAAGTTCATACCTTTTGTTGCGTGAAGCATAGTAAGAATGTCTGGCTGACTTGTACCACCTGAAACAGGAGAAGCTGCAAGATCGATTCCATCTACACCAGCTTCAAGCGCTGCCATGTATGCAGAAACTGAAACACCCGCTGTCTCATGTGTATGAAGACGGATATGAACATTTTTACCAAGAAGTTTACGACCCATTTTAATAGTCTCATAAACTTTTTGAGGGTTTGAAGTACCACTTGCATCTTTAAAACAGATACTGTCAAACGGAAGACCACTGTCTAAGATATCACGAAGTGTTTTCTCATAGAACTCAACAGTATGAGCACCGTGACATCCTGGTGGTAAGTCCATCATTGTAACAACAGCTTCATGCTTAAGACCATGGTGTTTGATTCTCTCAGCTGAATATTTTAAGTTTTCGATGTCATTTAAAGCATCAAAGTTACGGATAGTTGTCGTACCGTGTTTTTTAAACATCTTAGCATGTAGATCAATAAGCTCTTTACTACCAGTATCGAGCATTACTGTATTTACACCACGAGCAAGTGTTTGAAGATTTGCATCTGGTCCGACAATCTCACGGAACTTATCCATCATCTCAAATGCATCTTCTCTGAGGTAGAAGTAAAGTGACTGAAAACGCGCCCCTCCACCAAACTCAAAATGGTTAATACCAGCTGTCTTTGCTGCTTCAACAGCAGGTAGGAAGTCGTTCATAAGTACACGACCACCAAAAACAGACTGGAAACCATCTCTAAAAGTAGTATCCATTATATCAATAAATTTTTTCTTAGCCATTATAATCCTTAACCTTGTCTATGATGTGCAATTGCCGCAGTAATTGCTGCAACTATTTTCTTTTTATCTTGCTGTGCACCACCAGTAGTTTGTGCTGTCGCGTTTGATTGTGGTTCAGGGAAAAATCTATGTATTATATATGACATTGCGTTCATACACATTATCATAATTATTAAGAATGTGAACACTGTTCCCATTCCTAAAAACATAAATTTTACTCCCTCCATTACGAGGTTAGTTTCCATAAAATTACCTTTTTCCATAATTTGTCGAGCTAGTATAGTACAAAGTTGTTTAAACAAAGTTTGTCCTCTATTTAAACTATTGAAATTTTGTTCAAAATGTTACTTTTTTGAGTTTTCTTTTTCCTATAATATTTGCTTAAAAAGATTTTGTTACAATACTAGATATACTACATATAAAAAGGATTTTATTTTATGATAGCTGGAATGTATGAACAAGATTTTATTGCATATATGATCTTTGGACTTATCTTAAATTTTCTTTTTTCTATTCTCTTTGGTATCTACCTTAGCAAGAACATTGGTATGCAGGAGATGATAGAGTCAAAAGGTGATAAAGAGCAGCATATTCTTGTAGCTTTAAGCCTTTTTATTCCATATGCAAAGATGCTTATCACTCTCTATAGAGTAGCTATACTACAGTTTTTCTTTTTAAACAAAGGCTACTCACACAAAGAGTTCTGGATCTATATGACAAGTGAGCAACAAGAGTCACGATGAATGATTTTAAACTCAAAGTTATTTTAAGTGTATTAGGGGGGATTTTATTCTCTTTTATATTTATCTTACTCGCTTTTGTTTTACCGGTAAATGAGACAGAGAGAAAGGTTATAAAAAAACCAAAAGGAAAGCTCGAGCAGATCTCTCACGCACTGCGTGAGAGATAGAAGTTATATACTCTTTTTAAGGTGTATAAGCTTGATTGTCTCATACGCACATTGTGGATTTAACTTTATTGCACACACTTTTAAAGCCTCAAGACATACTATCAAATACTCCAGATCATCTTTTTTCATCAGTTCATAGAGAAGTTTTTCTGCATCTTTGATGCGTAAGTTTCTTGCTACACCCAAGTTTTTATGTGCTAGTTCACGAAACAGTGTATAGTCTAGCTGTGTATGGTTCTCTTTGGAGTTTTGGAGTGCTTTTATGTAGTCTTCAAACTGCACGACAGAACGAATGATCTGTGCAACATAGTCAGCAACAAGCTGTTCTATCAACTTTTCATCCAAACCAAGCTCTTCCATCGCCTCTTTTGGATCATAATGATAGTCTCTTATACCTAAATCCTGTAAAACTGTTGCTGTTAAATTATCACAAATCTTTTGAGCATCTGCCAAGAGTGTTTGCGCATTTTTATTTTCTAAAATATAATCAAAAAAATCTAATTTTTGTAACATGAATGTAAGATACCATAATTTACATCAAAAAAAGAGAAAATAGGAAGAAAAAAGTGAGAAAAACTAAAAAGAGTTTAATGGATGCTGATTTTAGCATCCATTTTAAACTCTAAAGTGCTTTTGCCATTATGCGGTTTAGACGCATTGCAAAGTCAGCAGTATCATCAAGCTCACGCCCGTCAAAGAGCTTCGCTTGGTCAAAGAGAACATGTGCAGCATCTTCTATAAGATTTTGATCACTTGTCTCTTTGAGTTTTTTGATCAACTCATGTTTAGGGTTGATCTCAAGGATTGGTGCTGGTTCTGGAATGTCACCAGCTTGTCCCATCTGTTTCATCATCTGTGCCATCATGTATGATGGATCATCTTTGTCAACTTTTAGAGCAACCGGAGAGTCTGTAAGCTCAGTAGTTACCTCTACCTCTTTAATAGCCTCACCTAAGAATGTTTTGAACTCTTTTGCAAGACCTTCAAACTCTTTTGCAAGCTCCTCTTTAGCTTTTTTCTCATCTTCACTCTCGTCAAACTTCGCATCTGTCGCAGGTACAAGTTTGTACTCTTTATACTCTGTTACCATTGGGAAGATGATAGTATCTACCTCTTCATTGAGTAGAAGTACATCTATGCCGCGTGCTTTGAACTTCTCAAGTACTGGAGAGTGTTTGAGCATATCTATAGAGCCTTTGTTTGCAAGGTAGTAGATCTCTTTTTTCTCTTCGTCCACATTTTTAACAAACTCTTCGATCGTTACCATCTCATCTGAGTTGAGTGTATGGAACTTAAGCAGCTCTAAGATCTTTTCACGGTTAGCAAAGTCACTGTAGAGTCCCTCTTTCAGTACATTTCCAAACTCTTTGTAGAAAGTATCGTACTTCTGGGGCTCTTTTTTCATCATCTTAGCAAGTTCAGAGAGCACTTTTTTCACTGATGCATTTCTGATCTTCGCCATAATAGGGTTAGACTGTAAGATCTCACGACTTACATTTAATGGTAAATCTTTAGAGTCGATCACACCGCGCAAGAAGCGTAAGTATGTCGGCATAAGCTCTTTGTCATCATCAGTAATGAAAACACGGTTGATGTAGAGCTTCACTCCTGGCTGATAATCTACTCTGTAGATATCCATCGGCGCTTTACTTGGAATGTAAAAGAGTGTTGTATACTCTATAGCACCCTCAGCTTTGTGGTGCATCCACTTAAGTGGCTCTTCGTTTGAGTGTGCCAATGTCTCATAAAAAGAGATATAGTCCTCATCTTTTAGCTCGCTCTTTGGAAGTGTCCAGAGTGCATTTGCAGAGTTGATCTGTACATTTTCTATCTCTGTACGAGCTGGCTCGATCTCTTTTCCGTCATCGTCAGTTTTTGCAGGAATGTACTTCTCTTTGTCCATAAAGATAGGGAATGGAATGTGATTTGAGTACTTCTTGACAATAGACTCAATACGATGCTCCTCTAAGAACTCCTCTTCACCCTCTTTTAGGTGTAAGATGATCTCTGTTCCGTGTCCCTCTTTCTCAGCAAGCTCTATCTCAAACTCGCCACTTCCGTCACTTATCCACTTGTACGCTTGCTCTTCGCCAGCTTTTTTCGTAATAACCTCTACTTTGTCAGCTACCATAAATGCAGCATAAAAACCTACACCAAACTGACCAATAAGGTGAGAATCTACTTTTTGGTCACCCGTGAGGTTCTCTAAGAATGCTTTTGTACCAGACTTAGCGATAGTACCGAGGTTGTTCATAAGATCAACCTCATTCATACCAATACCTGTATCTGCTACAGTCAATGTTTTAGCATCTTTGTCACGCTTGATGTCGATGCGTGGGTCAAACTTTACATTTTTAAAGTTTTCGTCAGTAAGTACAAGCATGTTTAGCTTGTCAAGTGCATCCGATGCATTTGATACAAGCTCACGCAGGAAAATTTCTTTGTTTGAGTATAGTGAATGAATCATAAGTTGTAATATTTGATTTGCTTCTGTTTGAAATTGATGTTTAGCCATTTTCATAATCCTTTTAATTTTTTAGCATTATTCTATCACAAAAAGTTAATAGTTGCAAGTTTTATCAAGAAAGTTTAGTTTATAAGACTAAAGTTAGTTTAGTTTTAAGTTCTTATCTCTCTTTGCTCATTATATTTTGCTATAATTATTTCATGAATGACAGTGACTACATAAATCTCATAGAGCCCACACCAAAGCTACACTCTAAAAAGTGTCGTACTATTGCTCTGCTTTTACGACTCTTTTTACAGTTTGCTACACCACTGAGTGCACTTGTGGCTTGGTACTTTTATGACTATTTTGTAGCGGGAGCGACTCTGCTGCTTAGTTTTATCATTATGGGGATTGTCCGTGCGAAGTTAAGAAACAGTGTCATTCCCCTCACGCAGCAAGAGTACCACTACAACGATGATGGCATAGCCAACTGGTACACTGCAAAACGATTATGTATAGGAGAAGAGTAATGCCAAAGAGCTGCACTGAAGCGATGGAGTTTCGCCACGCCTGCAAGATATTTGACGATACAAAAAAGATAGATGCTACAGATATGAAAAGTATACTCGAAGTGGGCAGACTCTCGCCCTCCTCTTTTGGTATGGAGCCGTGGAAGTTTTTACTCATCACAAACCACGAGCTCAAAGAGAAGCTCCGACCACTCTGCTGGAATCAAGTGCAGATAACAAGCTGCTCACACCTTGTCATCATTTTAGCTGCCATAGATAGAGTAAAACCATCGAGTGGCATACCACAGAAGATGTTTGCACGCCGTGATCTGCCTCAAGAGAAGATAGATGCTTACATAAAGCTCTATGGAGAGTTTTTGGCAGATACTTTTGCTAGTGATGAAAAGACCTTTGCGTGGACAAGTAAACAGTGCTACATTGCAGCGGCAAATATGATGACACATGCTGCAAGCCTTGGCATAGACAGCTGCCCAATAGAGGGCTTTGAAAAAGAGAAGGTCGAGAGAGTTTTAGAGCTTGATACAAAAGCGTACCAAGTAGCTCTCATACTGCCTTTTGGCTACAGACTCAACCCACAACCACAACACATACGCCTTCCTTTTGAGGAAGTTATAGAGGAGATAGAATAATGACAGGTGGATTTTTTGCACTTTTAGATGACATAGCAACACTTTTGGATGATGCAGCAGTAGTAAGTAAAGTAGCTGCGAAAAAAACAACAGGCATACTCGGTGATGACTTGGCGGTAAATGCCCAAAAAGCTTCTGGCTTTGCCTCATCGCGTGAGCTGCCAGTGCTTTGGGCGATAACCAAAGGCTCATTTCGTAATAAGCTTATCATCCTTCCCATCGCTTTTTTACTCTCTGCCTTTGCTTCGTGGGCTATCATTCCCATACTGATGCTTGGTGGTATCTACCTTGCGTATGAGGGAGCAGAGAAGATCTACGAATATCTCGCAGGACACAAAGAAAAAGGTGAGAGCCAAATAGAACTCAGTGAAGAGGAACTCCTCAAAGTAGAAGCAAAAAAGATAAAGTCAGCCATAACAACTGACTTCATACTCTCCATAGAGATCGTCATTGTAGCCCTTGGCACAGTTATGGAACAGCCACTTGTAACACAGATCATCGCTGTAACCATTGTCGCTTTTTTAGCTACTGTAGGGGTTTATGGGCTCGTTGCTCTTTTGGTACGCATGGATGACTTCGGCTTTGCTCTCATAGAAAAAGCAGATGATGAAAGCTCACTGCTACACAAACTAGGACGCCTCCTCGTAGTCTCACTCCCAAAAGTCATACGAGCACTCACAGTCATAGGAACATTTGCCATGCTGCTAGTTGCCGGAGGCATCTTTATGCACAACATCCACCAACTCCACGAACTCCTACACTTCATACCATCGCTCCTAGCAGAGATGCTCGTAGGGCTTGTAATAGGAAGCATAGCCTTTGGAATGCATATGCTTTATGTGAAGTTTTTGGGTAAAGAAACTTCACATTAAAAGTCTAAGGGGCTGATGAGTTTAGTCTTTTCTATGTGTCTCTTGAACTCTTGCAACTTGAACTTGTAACTCCTCTTTCAACTTTAAAGGAAGTGGAACAGTTCTATCTTTTAAAGATTTAGAATCCCAAATATAAAGCTTATCAAACCCAAAATCTAAATCTTTTATTATGCGAATATGTTTTCTCTCCTGAGCACGAAGTGCCTGAACATTCCACTCACTCATATCTGTGCCTAACACCTCTTTGTATAAAAATAAAATAGCATTAAATGCTTGGTTCTGTGTAGTTGGAGAAACCTTTTTTTTCGTTGCTAAGAAAGTTAAAAATGCTTCAATCTCTTCTTTACCCATCTCAACAGGGTGCTTCTTATTATGAAAGAAAATATACTGTTTTATCCAATGTATATATGTCCTCTCAGTTGAATAACTGTAATGTTTAAAGCGAATTTTATCTCTCACTAAATCCAATAGTTTTTTCTTCTTTTCCATAATAAACTCCTCACATTTAAGCAACATTTTGTATGTTATGTAAGACTTCAGACAATTAACACACAAAATGTTCTGTTATTGGCATTTTAAGTATTAAACAAACACTTTTCTTTTAAGGATTCTATGCCTTTTTTATTATTTCTTATCAAATTATTGCTATTTGTCATATTTTCAACAATTAACATACAAAAAATGTGTTTATTTATTTTGTAAATATCGCTTCTTTTTGATAGAATGTTTGTTGAATAAATAGTTATGTACAAAGGAACTAAATGTCTAAAACATCTATTAAAATTATTATGATAGGACACATCGAAAAAATAATTGATTTTGATTTAATAGTAAAACATTCATCAGAATTTTTTGTTATTGAAGAATTGAATCGTATATCTGACTTACCTACTCCAAATAAAAATGATGGTTATTTAGATATTGTTTATTCAGTAGAAGAAATAAAAAATATTTTATCAAATATAAATCACGATGGGCTTACCATCGGAGTAATGAATTACAAATATGATGATAATTTTTATATGCATCGACTAGATGAAAATAAAGTATGTATTTCAGTTGCAGGTTTAGAAGAAATTTTAAAAAGAAAAGAGATTTCATTAGAAAATTTTATTTTAAAAAATATTTATGAAATATATGTATTTTACAAAATATTAGGCTCGACTTTAAGTAATGAAGTATATGACTTTGTACATAACGATACTAGAGGGTGCTTATTTGACCTAAATGGTGATAAAAATGATATTATTTATAATACAGAAAAACCAATAGTTTGTCATGAATGTCAATCTAAAATCAATAAACAAGCTATTCCTGATAATTTTATAAATCAGTTAGAAACTGAATTGAAAAAAATTACTAAACCAAAATTTAAAACTATTGAATTGTTTATTAAAAAATATCCACTTTTATCTATGAGTGCAACTATTATATTTTCTACAACTATAAATATATTATCAAATTACATTTGGAAGTTAATTGAAGGTACATAACAAATCGTAGCAACAAAAATATGTTACCCTAGCCGAAATAAGCTTTTAAAACTTGAAAAGTTTAGCTACCATTGTAGAAGTTAAAAGAGTACAGAAAGAGGTAACATATTTTTGTACTCAACCGTTATGTTTACAAAGGAAACAAATGGATTCTAAAAAAATTATTGAGCAAGCAATTTTAAAAACAAGTTTAAATTTTCAATTACTAGATTACATCGAAGAGCAAATAGAAAAAGGAAATAAAGAAGCTGAAAATCTTATAAATAGCTTTTTTGAAACAAGAAAATCTTTTCAATATAATTATGCAGCACCGTTGATTTGTTTGGAATCAACTTTAGGAATGATGGCAAGTGTAATATTTTTTGCTAATTCAAAGAATGTGATTATTTCTAATGAAACAAAAAAATATTTAGAAGAAAAGGAATATTCAAATCAAGAGATTCTTAAAATAATCAGGAATGCAATAGCACATTGGGCAGATAATAATCATGAAAATATACAGTTTTTTGAAGATAAAATTAAATTTAATTCAAGACAAAAAAGTGTAACAATGTCATTACCAAATGGCTTACACCTTTTTATTATGGACATGATAAAAGAAACTAGAAACTCAATGAAGACATAACAAATCATTGGAGAGAAATATTTGACCCCAGCGGCTCAAATATTTCTCAACTCAGTCGTTATGTATAAAAAGGGATTGTATTGAAAATAAAAGATAAAGCATTTATTGTACTTCAAAAATTAGGTGGTAGGGCTACTGAAACTCAATTAGTTAAAGAATATATTAAAATGTATCCAGATTATGACAAAAACTATACTCCTACAAAAACATCTCCAGAAGCAAAAATTAGAGGAACTATTAATGCTGTATTAATGAGAAATTCCTTACATGATCAAATAAAAGTTGATAAAACAAAAGAACCATGTGAATATTATATTGTTGAGCAAGAAGAAAAGTCGGTAGTAATTCAGCCAATAGGAACACACAATTCAATTAAAGACTTTTTAAAAAATAACAATACTAGATGGGCTGAAAAAGCTAGATATAAAAAACAATGGCTACAGTCAAATGGTGCAATAGTACTTTTTGTAAAAAATGCTAAAATTTTTGCATTGGGACAAAATATTAAAATTGAAGAAACTGATGATGAAGAGTATCCATTAGATTATTCATATGATCTTGAACTAATAGACTATATTGATTATCAAAAAATTCTAGAAATTGTTAAGCCAAAATTAGGAAATTTTAGAACATATCAATTGTTAGATAGTAAAACTAGTAAACAAGTTATAAATTATATAAATTCTCAAAAAATATCTTATATTGATGAAAATTCAGCAGATATAGAATTACAAAAAAATATTAATGATATAGACTCATCTGAACCTGAATATAAACCACAACCAATTAAGCCACCAAAAGAAAATAATAATGGAAAGGTTTATCCTAGAAATTTATCATATGCAAAAAAAGCTTTAGAAGAAGCAAATTTTTTATGTGAAGTTAATAATGCACATAAAACTTTTACATCAAAAGCAACTAATCAACTGTATGTAGAAGCTCATCATTTAATTCCTCTTCAATTTCAAGAAGATTTTTCATATAGCTTAGATGTACCAGTAAATATTGTTTCACTATGTCCTAATTGCCATAGAAAACTTCACTTTGCTTTCATTGAAGATAAAAAAGAAATATTAGAAAACTTATTAATGAACAGATATGAGAAATTAAAAGAATTTGGTATAGAAATTAGTAAAGATAAACTCTTTGAGATATATACATAACAAAATCTTGGAGAGAAATAGTTTACCCTAGCGGGAAAACTATTTCTCAAGTCCATCGTTATACTCACAACAAGAATATTGACAATGTAAATACAATTTTGTTATAATCAAACTATATTAGTAAAAGGCTTACTTTGAAGTTTGAATGGAATGATGAAAAAAATAGTTTGAATATACAAAAACATCAAGTCTCTTTTGAAGAAGCAAAAGAAGTTTTCTTAGACCCTAT
>Ga0256843_1003362_pt1 | contig 11153 bp, 10 predicted proteins | sample AlvinellametaG_FD_191572 | JGI IMG/M metagenome (GOLD analysis project Ga0256843, IMG submission 191572) | Pompeii worm associated microbial communities from hydrothermal vent at the East Pacific Rise, Pacific Ocean - Alvinella | ecosystem: Host-associated > Annelida > Integument > Unclassified ... | reverse complement strand
TGAGTTTTTGGAAAAACCAGATAAGTTGGAGGAATAAAATTGTTTTTTTTAAACAAAAAAATGTTATAATTGAGTTATGCAGAATTTTAATGGAGAAAAAATTATTAAAAAAAATGATATTAAAAAAGTTGTGATTCCTGAAAAAAGGGAATATAGAAATGAAGTAGAAAAAAGAACAAAAAAAACTTGAGTAAAAGTATTTAAATTTGGTTTTATTTCACTTTTGATTTTAGGATTTTTGGGTTACGCTCATATTTATTTTCATTCAGCTACTTTTGAAGTAAAGCCAGAAGAAAAAGAAATAGTTTTGAATAATGATATTTTTAAAGCAGTACGAGATGCAAAAGATGGAGATGACAAAAGTATTACTTTTAAATTATGAACTACAGAAAAAGTTATCAAAAAAGAATTGGTGACAAATATGATTGAAGATGTTAAAAAACAGGCTACTGGAAAAATAAAAATTATTAATAATACTAACAAAGCTCAAAAATTGAGAAAAGAAACTCGTTTTGAAACTGAAGATGGAAAAATTTATAAAATTGTGAAATCAATTACAGTGCCACCAAAATCTTCTGTAGTGCGAGATGCTTTTGCAGACAAACCAGGTAGTCAATATAATTTAAAGGCTGGCGTGAAATTAACTGTTCCAGGTTTTAAAGAGGCTAAAAATAATTTGCTTTATAAAAATATCACTGGAGAGGTTGCAGAAGAATTCAAAGGTGGTTTTATTGGAAAAAAACCAGTTCCTGATGAAAAAGATTATTTGGATAAAAAGGCAGAAATAGAAAAAGAAGTTGATGATAAATTATTTGAATGAGTTTTAAATAAAATTCCAAAAACTTATATTTTAGATAATGATGCAATTTTTAAAGATATTAGTTTTAAAACTTCATTCGAAAATGGAAAGGCTTATTTAGTAGCCAAGGTAAAAATTTATACTATTGTTTTTGATAGAAATGATTTCTTATCATTAGTTTCAGAATTTTCGAAAACAAAAATTAATGATTTTAAAATTACTTCAACTGCTTTCTTGAAATTTAAAACTTTAAACAAGGATAAAATTCGAAATATTCCAGAATTGAAAGAATTTCAATTTAAGTTAAATGGAAGTGTAAAATATTCAAAAGAGTTAAATATCAAAGAATTTAAAAATGATGTTAAAGGTTTGAATGAAGAAGATTTGAAGGCTTTGTTAAAAGAAAAATATTTAGATGATTTTAAAATTGATTATTCTTTCACACCATTTTGAAGAAATTCAGTACCAACAAATTTAAATAAAATTTATGTGGAAATAGAAAAAAAATCTTAAAATTTATTTTAAGATTTTTTTATTCTAAATATTTGTCTGGAATAATATTGTTAAAATTAAAGCCTATTATTTCTAAATATTTTTTAAAGTTTTCTTGAGTTAAGCTTAAATACACTAGGTTGGTATTTGGTATTAAATAAATTTCTGGATATTTATTTGGATTTAAAAGTTGTTCTGCAATATATAATTTTTCTGGATTTAATTTATGGTTTAAGGTGGCAAAAACTAAAGGACTTAAATTGTCTGGTAATAACCCAGTTAAATCTTGAAATACGTCTGGTTTGGTAAATGCAAAATTTTTTCTAGTTATATTTAATAGTGACTTAAGTTCTCTTTTTATTCTTTTGTCTTTTGGGATACAAATAGGATGTTCAGATTTATAGAGTAAAGTTTTGCAACGTCTATTTTGGTTATTATTTGGGGATACTTCTATGACATCATAATTAATCCCCATTTTTTCTAAACTTTTTATTATTTCATAACTTCTTTCTTTTGGTTCTGGTTTAAAATGTTCGCATATTTTTTTCATATTAGAATGATAACATATGTTATATATTTTGTCAAATATATAATTTTTTATTAAAAAATGCTATAATTTATGAGTATGGGATATAAAATTATAGATATAAAAGCACGGGAAATTTTGGATTCACGAGGAAATCCAACAATTGAAGTTGAAGTTTTAGCAGAGAAAAACTTCCTTGGTTTTAAGAAAAAAATAAAAGCTTGGTCTCAGGTTCCAAGCGGAGCTTCTACAGGAGATTATGAAGCTATTGAATTGCGAGATATGGACGAAACTCGATATCACGGAAAAGGGGTTCTGAAGGCTATCAAAAATATTCAAGAAATTATTTTACCAGAATTGATAGGGATGAATGTAGAAAAATTTGAAAAAATTGATAAAAAAATGATTGAGCTTGATGGAACAAAAAATAAATCAAATTTAGGGGCCAATGCAATTTTAGGTGTTTCAATGGCAGTTTTACGTTTGGGAGCGATATCAAAGCAAAAGAAACTTTATGAATATATAGCTTTGAAAACTAAAAATAAAAATATAAAAGAAGTTCGACCTTTCTTTAATGTGATAAATGGTGGCGTTCATGCAGGGAACACAATTCCTTTTCAAGAATTTATGATTTCACCAAATTTGGGAAGTTATGAGAGAAATTATCAAGCAGCTTCGGAAATTTATCAAAGTTTAAAGAAAATTATAAAAGAAAAATATGGCGGTGAAGCTACTCTTTTAGGGGATGAAGGTGGTTTTGCTCCAACAAATATTGTAAGTTTGGATTCTGTTTTTGATTTGCTTTTGGAAGCTATTGAAAAAACTGGTTATAAAGGAAATGTTGATTTTGCTTTAGATGTGGCCGCTTCAGAATTTTTTAAAGATGGTGCTTATGATTTAGGTTTTAAAAGGGAAAATGAAGATTTAAAGACCGTAGATGAAATGATTGAGATTTATAAAAATTTAGTGAAAAAATATCCAATTATTTCTATTGAAGACCCGTTTGACCAAGATGATTTTGAAGCTTTTGCGAAATTAAAAAAAGAACTTCCAGATACTCAAATTGTGGGAGATGATTTAACAGTTACAAATGTTGAAAGAATTCAAAAAGCTATTGCAAAAAATTCTATGAATGCTTTGCTTTTGAAATTAAATCAAATCGGAACTGTGAGTGAGGCTATTGAAGCTTTTAAAATGGTTAAAAAGAAAAAAATGAAAACTATGGTTTCTCATCGTTCTGGTGAAACAATTGATGATTTTATTGCAGATTTTGCAGTGGGTATTGGTGCAGAACAAATAAAATCTGGAGCACCAGCTCGTGGAGAAAGGGTAGCAAAATATAATAGATTAAAAACTATTTTTGAAAAAAAATAGTTTTTTTTCAAAAAGACTATACCATTATTCTATAGAATAATGGTATAGTCTTTTACTTTCTGACAGAAATAATATAGATAAAAATATAGAATAAGTTGATGTTATTAATTTACCTATCAATTCAATTCAATTACAAAAAACCAGAAAAACCAAGATTCAGTTTTTTATTTTTTATAAAAAATAGAATTTTTCTCTTTTTTTTGTTATAATTTCTATATGGAAAATTTTGATAAAAAAGTAAAAGAAATCTTAGAATTTTTACAAAGAGAATTTGTGGGAATTCGAACTGGTGCAGCTTCAATTGCTGTTTTAGACCCAATCAAAGTAGAAGCCTATGGTTCTTTAATGCCTATTAATCAATTGGCAAATATATCTGTTCAAGATGCAACAAGTTTATTGATAGCACCATATGATGTTTCAATTTCAGGAGAGATTGAAAAAGCAATTATTAATTCAGGAACTGGTTTAGGAGTTTCAAATTCAGGAAATTCATTAATTGTTTCTTTTCCTTCTTTGACTGCTGAAAGGCGAGTGATGTTAATCAAATTGGCAAAAGAAAAATTGGAAGATGCAAGAGTGAGTTTAAGAAAATTGAGAGAGGAAATAAAATCTGATATTTTAAAAAAAGAGAAAGATGGAGATATTTCTGAAGATGATAAATTTAGACAACTTGAAGAATTGGATAAAAAAATCAAAGAAGTGAATGAAAAATTTGACGAAATGTATAAGATGAAAGAAAAAGAAATAAATGAGTAAAAAAAAATAATTTTAAAATTATTTTTCTTTTTTTAATAAAATTATAAAAATTATACTTAATAAAAATGAAAAACTGGTAATTCATCAAAATGCATTTTGAGAATGTTCTCAATTATTTGGAACATTCATACCGAAAAGACCAGCAACCATAGTTGGAATTGTTAAAACAACAGTAATAATTGTAAGTTTTGTTACTGTTCTGTTAAGTTTATTTGTAGCAATAATTTCAAAAGCTGAGCGAATATTTTGGATCAGTTTTAAAATATTTTTTCCTGTATTTATTAATTGATTCTTTGCTAAAATAATATCTTCTAATTCATCTTTTTCTTCTTCTTGTAAATTTATATGTTCATGTTTTAATAGGGTTCGGAGTTCATTTTCGAAAGGTATTAGACTATTTAGATATTCATTCAAAACTGTCTCTAAATCAACAAAACGTTCAATTTCTTTATCAGTAATAGTTTTAATATTAGCTTTGTCTTGTAAAACCTCTTTGTTTATTTTTCGAAATTCTTGTTGGTATTTTTGATTAATTCTTTTCAATATAAAATATAATATAGTAAATTTATCTTTTGTGTTAAAAGCTTGATTCTTTTCATTTCTTAAATCTTCAATAAAAAATGGAGTTTTGTTTCCATTAAAAACTGTCATAAAAAAATTTTTTCGAAATATAATTAAATATGGTAGTGTTACTAAATTATCATATTTTTTTTCAATTGGATATCTGGAAAAAATATAGAAAGTTTTGTTTTCTTTATCGAATTCAACTCTTGGAGATTCAAAAATATCTTTGGCATCTTCTAAAAGCCCTTCATCTAAATTAAATTCTTTAGATATTTCTTTTACCTCTTCTTTGGATAGATTTTCTGCATCAATTCAAATATTGTTATTTTCATTTACGTTTATCAATCTTTCTTGATTTTTTTCTTTTTTTTTATATTTAAACATCTTTTTATTATATCATAAAAAAACTAAATTTTAGTTAAAATTTCTGGTCCAGATTTTGTAATCAAAACAGTTTCTTCAAATTGTGCAGATTTTGAACCATCTCGAGTGTTTAAAAGATATCCATCATTTCCATCTATAATTCTTCAATCTCCAGCAGAAATAATTGGTTCAATTGCCAAAACCATACCTTCTTCAATTTTTACATTTTCTACTCCTAAATTTGGAGCTGAAGGGATAAATGGTTTGTCGTGAATTTTATGTCCTACCCCATGACCACCTAATTCTTTTATGGTATCAAATCCAAAATTTCTAGCAGTTTCTTCAGCTACTCGTCCAATATCCTCAGTGGTATTTCCAATTTGTGCTGCTAAAATAGCTTGAGTGGTGACTTCTCGAGCTGTGGCAATTAATTCTCGGTCTTCTTGAGAAAGTTTTCCGACTCCATAAGTTCGGCAGACATCAACAAATAAACCTTTATATTTAATCACGATATCTAGGGAAACAACATCTCCATTTTTTAATAGATAATCATTTCCTTTAGAAATTCCATGAGCTACACCATTGTTGATTGAGGTACAAACTGCAGATGGGAAAGGAAAACTCGCCCCTTGGGGAGTGTAACCAACTGTGGCTGCTTCTGCTCCAACTTCTTTAATTAATTCACGAGCTTTGTTTTCAATTTCATTTACAGTCATTCCAATTTTTAAAGATTTTTCTAGCTCATTCATAATTCAAGCTAATTTTTTTCCACCTTCGCGGAGAATTTCAATTTCTTCTTCTGTGTAATATTTATACATTCTATAATTATACAACTTAGAAAAATAAATACAAGTGTTTGACTATAGTATAAAAAAATGATAATATATTAATTATGGTAGAGAATATTAAAGAAGTTAGAGATCAAATTTTTGCAACACATAATAATTTAGATGAAAATGGTGGGACAATAAAATATGAATCTAAATTTATTTTTAATCCTAAAGATCTTAATGAATTTGAAAAATATTTATTTTGAATTACATTAGATAGTAATAAAATAAATAAGATATCTATGATTTTTGAAAAACAAAAAAAGAAAATAAAAAAAGGTTATTTTTATCATTCAATATCTTTAGACAATATTCTAGAAGAAGATAAAGAATATTTAGATAAATTTCTTACAATTTTTCCAAAATTATATTCTATTGATAATGATGATAAAAAATATAAAAACTAAAAAATGACGAAATTTTGCTTCGCAAAATTTCGTCATTTTTTTCAAAAATGTTAAAATTATTTTATGTATTTAAAAAGTATTAAAATTTCTGGTTTTAAGTCTTTTGCTAATCCAGTGGAGTTAAAATTTAAATCACAAATTTCTGGAATTGTTGGACCAAATGGTTCTGGAAAGTCAAACACTGCTGAGGCTTTTCGTTTTGTTTTGGGAGAGCAGTCGATGAAAAACATGAGGGGAAAAAAGGGTGAAGATTTGATTTTTACAGGAAAAAATGGTCGTTTGAATAGGGCAGCTGTAAAAGTTATTTTTGATAACTCAGATAAAAAATTAAATATTGATTATAATGAAGTGGTAATTGAAAGGGTTGTTTATAGAGATGGAACGAATGAATATTTTATTAATGGCTCAAAGGTGAGAGTAAAAGATATTCAGGAACTTTTAGCTTCAGCAAATATTGGGTCTTCAGGTCATCATATTATTTCTCAAGGAGAGGCAGATAAAATTTTATCAATTTCTCCAAAAGATAGAAAGAATGTTTTAGAGGAAGCTCTTGGGTTAAAAGCTTTTGTAATGAAGAAAAGAGAGTCACAGAGAAAGTTGGAGCAAACAGAAGAAAATTTAAAGGAAATTAAAATACGAGAAAGAATTAATGGGCCGAGATTGCGTTTTTTGGAAAAGGAAGTTCAAAAAATTCATAGGGTGAAAGAATTAAAGGAAGAACTTTTGAATCTTTACGAAAAATTTTTTCCTCATAAAAAGAAATATCAAAATCAAATTTTAGAATTAAATAAAAAGTTGGAAGTTTTGGAAAAAGAAAAGCTTGAGTTGGAAGAAAAATGAAAAGCAGAAAAACAAAAACTTGAAGAAAGTCAAAATAATTTAAATCTTGATAAAAGAAAGGAAGAAATTCAAGAAGCTTTGAAGAAACTTGATGCTGAAATTTTAGATTTGGAAAATAAGTTAAAAAATTCGGAAAGAGAATTATCGAAAATTGATTTTGAACTTGAGAGACAAAATCAAGAATATCAAGATTTTTTGAATTTAAAAAATAGAACAGAAGAAAACTTAAAAAAATATCAAGAAAAAGTTAAAGGAGTGGCAAATTTAATTGGTGGATTTTTGCGAGTAGATGCGGAAAGATTTGTAGCTTTGGCTGAAAATATTTTAGAATTTTTGGAAATTAAAAGAGTTCCTGAGCATAAATTGAGTTTTAGTGAAGAGGAGTTGGAGAGAAATAGAGAAAAAAGGTTTGAATTGAAAAATTCTTTAATTAATCTTGAAAAAGAATTGCAAGAAAAAAAAGAAAAAAGAAATGAGCTTTATTTGGATTTGCAAAAAGATAACCAAAGTTTGGGTCAAGAAATTCGAATAAAAATTCTTGAATTGGAAAAAGAAATTTCTGAGCAAAAAGGTGAATTCAATAAAATAATGAATGATAAAATTAATGCTTTAAAAAAAGTTCAAGAATATGAAAAAGAAGAAACTTATTTTATGTCTATTTTTGGAGTGGAGAAATTAAAGAAATATTTTGATTTAGAAATTCAAGAAGAACAGGAGCCAAATTTGTATGAAAAAATTATTCGCATTAGAGCTTTGGTAGAAAACAATGAAGTAAATTTAACTGATGATTTGGAGAGTGAATATAAAGAGTTGAAAGAAAAACAAGAGTTTATTAAAAAAGAAGTTGATGATTTGGAGAATGCTAAAAAGGAATTGTTGAAATTGATTGCAGAGGTTGAGAACGAAATTGAAAAAAGATTTCGTGGTGGAGTGGAACAGGTTAATACAGAATTTAATAAATTTTTCTCTACTTTGTTTATGGGTGGAAAGGCAGAAATTGTTTTGGTTAAGGTTCCGGTGAAAAATAAAGATGAATCAAAAATGGAAGAGTTTGATCTAGGGCTTGATATTAAAGTTTCTTTGCCGAACAAAAAGATTTCTGGTTTAGGGATGCTTTCTGGTGGAGAAAGGTCGCTAACTTCAATTGCCTTGCTTTTTGCGATGTCATCGATTACACCACCACCGTTCATCATTTTGGACGAGACTGACGCGGCTCTCGATGAGGCAAATTCAAAAAGGTATGGTGATATGATTGAGAAATTAGCAGAGCATTCACAGTTGATTTTAATTACTCACAACAGGGAAACAATGTCTCGAGCAGGAATTTTGTATGGTGTAACAATGGACCAAGCTGGTGTCTCCAAGGTTCTTTCAATTTCTTTTGAAGAAGGAGAAAGATTTGCAAAATAATTTTTCTTTTTTTATAAGTATAAATTTTTATTTAAATTTATTTTATGATATAATTAAGGAACTTAAATATATAAAATATGAAAAAAATAAAAAAGTATAAAAAAATAATTTATGGAGCTTTAATTTTGGCTCTAGTTTTTGGTGGAAATAAGATTTATACAACTTATAAAACTGCCAATCCAAAGGTGGATTATGAAATTGTAAAAATGGAAAAACGAAACTTGGAAAAATCAATTTCAGTTGATGGTCAAGTTGTGGCGGATTATGAAATTACTCTGGCTTCAGAAATACCTGGAATAATTTCAAAAGTTTATGTTAAAGAGGGTGATTATGTAAAAAAAGGTCAGCTTTTAATGAAGTTGAGGGATACAGACTACAGAAATCAAATCAATTCAGCTTACGTGGTTCAAAAAATTAATGAGGTAGCTTATGAAAAAACAAAAAATCCAAATCATAATTTAGATATAGATAAGGATATAATACAAGATACAAGAGAATCAATTATGGCAGATATTAATAAAACTAAGGCTGATATTCAGACTAAAATTAATAATGTAGAATTGGATTTATCTCAAATTTTAAGAATGGATATTGATGATTATTTTGCTCATACAGAATTTGATGATGGTTATAATAAAAATCCTGTTTTTACTTATCGTTTAAAGAATGAGGAAGAGACAGAAAAATTAGAAAAAGAAAGAAAAGAGTTAGGGGAAGAATTTAAAAAATATCAAAATTCTAAAAAGAATTTAGAAAATTCTATTGATATTATTAAAAAATTTGAAAAAATGACTTCTGATCTTTATTTGGCTTCACAAGATTTAGCTGGATATTCAGAAAGAACTCAAGAAGAAAAAGAAAATTATTTATTATCTTTAAGAAATAAAGTTGTAGCTTATAAAGATTCTTTAACTGCTTTAAAAACACAACTTATAAATTTAGAAAAGAAATTAGATTCTAATATAGAATCAGAAAAAAAGATTGAGAATGATGTTAATCCTGTTGATTTAGAAATGGCAAAAGAAAAAATTAAACAAGCTCAGGTACAAACACATAATGCCTATACTCAACTTCAAAAAACATATATTCGAGCTCCAAAAGCTGGAGTGGTAGTTGATGTTTTAAAAGATGAAGGAGAGTATGCAGCACCATCAATGCCTTTGATTAAAATTAATTCAGTAAAAAAATATGTTGAAGTGAATATTCCTGAAGTTGATATAGCAAAAATTAAACTTGGAATGCCAGTTGAAATAAAAATTGATGCATTTGGAGATAGGATTTTTAAAGGAAAGATTGATTTTATCTATCCTGAAAAAAAAGAGATTTTTGGTGTTGTTTATTATAAAGCAAGAATTTTATTTATAGGAAAAGATTGAAAAAAGGAAAATATTTTACCAGGAATGTCTGTTGAAGTAAGAATTCCATATGAGAAGAAAGAAAAAGTTTTGGCTATTGAAAGAGGCGTGGCTAAAAAAGATGGTGAAAAGTATTTTGTAGAAGTTTTAAATCCTAACAAAAAAAGACCAGGTGATCCAAAATTTATAAGAAAATATTTTAAATCTGGTTTTGTAGGGGATGATTTTGTTGAGGTAGTTGATTCTGATAAATTAGATAATTTTGATATTGTGAGAATTAAAGATACAATTAAGAAAAAATAATAAAAATTTTATGAAAATAAATAATAAAGAAAAAAATTATAAAGAAAAGAGAAAAATATCATTATTTTCAATAATATTGAACTCTTTTTTAGCTTTTATCAAAATTTTAGCTGGGACTATTTCTGGGAGTGCTGTTTTAATTGCTGATGGTATTCATTCATTATCTGATTTAGCAGCTTCAATAAGTGTTTATGCAGGAATAATAATTGCTAATAAAAAAGTTAAAGAATTTCCTATGGGTCTTTATAAAGTAGAAAATTTAGTAGCTTTAATTTCTTCATTCGCGATATTTTTTGCAGGTTATGAAATAGCTAAAGATGTATTTTTTAAAGAAACTCAAAAAATAACAAATTTGCAAGTAGCAGTTTTAGTTATTTTAATTACAGTAATATTAACTTATCTTTATTCTCGTTGAGAAAAGAAAAAAGCTAAAGAATTAAATTCTCCAAGCCTTTTAGCAGATGCGGAGCATGTAAAAACAGATTTTTTTGCTGCTCTAGTTGTATTAGTTGGTGTTTTGGGTCAATATTTTGGTTTTCCAATTATTGAAAAAATAGCTGTTATTGTTGTAGTTTATTTTATTTTTCATTCAGGTTGAGAAATTTTAGTTGATGCAATTAAAGTTTTATTAGATGCTTCAGTGGAACATAGTGTTTTAGAAAAAACTAAAAAGATTTTAGAAAAAGAAAAATTAATAAAAAAGATAAATAGTATAAAAGGAAGAAATGCTGGAAGTTATAAATTTTTATATTTAGATTTTGATTTAAATACAGATTCTTTGAAAGAAGCTCATAATTTTGCACACAAACTTGAAGAAAAAATAAAAAAAGAAATTGAAGATGTTGAAAAAGTTATAATTCATTTTGGTGGATAATTTTATTTTTCTATATAAATTTGTTATAATAGTTTTATTATGAGTTTTATCAGACATTTTAATAGAATTAAAAAACAAATTAATTCTAAAATAAAAGAAATAAAAATAGATAAAAAATTAAATGAATTAAAAGAAGATGTGCTTGAAATCAAAGATAATGTAGGAGAAAAGATTTCTAATATTGATGAAAAATATAAGATTTCAGATAAGGTAAAAGATGTAGCAGAAGATCTAAGTGAAAAAGTTTCTGAGGTAAAAGA
>Ga0256843_1003361_pt1 | contig 11154 bp, 13 predicted proteins | sample AlvinellametaG_FD_191572 | JGI IMG/M metagenome (GOLD analysis project Ga0256843, IMG submission 191572) | Pompeii worm associated microbial communities from hydrothermal vent at the East Pacific Rise, Pacific Ocean - Alvinella | ecosystem: Host-associated > Annelida > Integument > Unclassified ... | reverse complement strand
TTTGATTTTGTCACCTTTTTTCTATCCTCGATAGGCAGCGTATATACGTAATCGCTCCACTCAACCTTTTTAGGATTATACCCCTCTTCTCTTAGCTCATCAATCGCCTCCAAATCCGCTTTGTGTCTGTTTATACGAAAAGAAAACTCTTTTTTTTCTTTTAATCCGTCGATTATTTTTGGATTTATCTTTTCGATTCTCTCAAAAAACACCTTCTCCATCAAATAACCCTTTCGTATTCGTCAAATCCGAGTTTCCACACCTTAACCCCGCAAAATCTCTCTCCCTCCGGACACACGGGTCTGATTCCCTGAGCGTATCTTATGCTGCATGGCGGCAGGAATTTATCCGCAGCTTTTACGCCGGCTTTTTTTAGCTGTTTTACCTGCTCGTATACGATATCGAAAATCTCCTCTTGAGCGTTATAACAAAGCCTCATCTGAGCTTTATGCGCAAATTCGTTAAAATCGTCATGCTCTACAATCTCGATATTATGGGCGTTAAGTAGCGCATAAGCGGCTTCACCGAATCCCAAAACGTCTCTTTCTTTTTCGAAAAACTCATACGACTCTTCCACTGCCCTTTTATAAATTTCAAGACTCTCGCCTTGAATAATAGGCGGAATATAATAGTCTCTTTTGTAGATATCTTCGAGTTTGGGACGTACGGCGGGAGAGCGTCTGTGGCGTTGATTTTGAGCGTCGGCACTTAGTGAGAGCTTGATGTAAGAATTAAAACCGCCAAGAATCGATTCGTCCAAAAGCATACTGCTAAGCCTCATAACTCCGGCAAAATTTTCGTTTAGCTCGAAATCGTAATCTACGATATCAAAAACTTTTACTTTCTCATCGCCAATATTTTTGGCTTTTTTGATTTTTTCAATATCGATTTTCGGAAAAACTACTTTTTCGTTTTTTGCAAAATCAATCAAAGGCGCTAAGTTTTCATCTATTCTTAACATCTCGATTTCAAGTTTTTTTGCAAACTCTTTTGCTTCTTCATTGGCTTCTGGCATAACTTTTGCGGCTGTTATGTATCTAAGTGCCGTAATTACGTTTATCGTATGATAAAGGTGTGCATTCATACCTTGGGGCAGCAGGTATCTCGCAAACTCCTGAGCTCTTTTTTTAGCCTCTTTTTTCTTGAATTTAGGAAGTACTTTTTCTATTTCGGGAGTCAGTTTTTCAATAAGCTCTTCATAATAAAAAAACATCTTTTCATAGTATTTTTTCCACTTTTCTTTGTCGGCATTTTTAGGATATGTGAAGTTTTCTATTTTCATTTTCGCATATCTTTGGCTTACCTGCTCGGAATTGTAAAACGGATGAGAGTGAAGCATTCTCCAAATCAAAAGCCTACTCATCCCCTCAATCAAAATAGTAAAATGATAATGCATAAGAGTCGTGTGATGTCCGGCTTTGAATATAGAATCTAAAAGTTCGTTTTTCTTATCCCACTTTGCAGCATCTTCAGGAGTTACGATATGTTTTCCAAAATAACAACTCCTCGCACTTCCTACCGCAATATCCGTTGGTTTGTAGTTTAAATCAAGTATTTTTATATTCATCAGCGCCCTTTAAATTCGAAAAAGTTATTATTGACAAAAATCAAAAATTTCCCGTCTTTTTTATAAATTTTGAATATTTTAACATTTTTTGCGAATTTATCTATAGTACCGACATTTTCTTTGAAATTATCAACACTCTCCGCCCTTATCAAAGCACCTTTATATACCACCCATTTTACGTAGGGTTTCGGGATTTTATATAACGAATTAAAAGTCCTAAGCGTTAAGGTATCGATTTTGGGGTTTGCGGTTTTTGAGACGTTTATTTCATCGGCGTTTATTATGTCGTAATAGAGAGTTTTTATAAGATAGTCGTTTTTGTCTTCTTTTTTGCTTTGCAAAATAGACTCGGTTCTTTTTAGAGAAGTTAATATATTGCTCATAGCCACAAACACAAAAGCCAAAAGAAGAGTGGATATCAAAACTTCAAGTAACGTAAAGGATTTTTTCATTTTACCTGCACTCCGAACACTTCGGCTCTGTTTTCCTTATCGAAAGATACGAGTCTGTTTATTTGGATGTTTTTATTTTCGATTTGGGTTTTTAAGTCGATTCTTTTTTCGAAATTTATCTTTTTTCTTTTTAAAATATCAAGCGTAAAATCGTCCGTAATATTAAAATCTCTCACCACCTCATCAAGTCTTCCGCCTCTTTTTTCACAAAAAACAAGAGACGAATCGAGCAAAAAATCGTTTCTTTTTTTAAATTTTTCATACAAACTAAAAGAATCGGAACTCAAATTCAAAAAAACAGCCGCCGCAAAAAACAAAATCATCACGGATATAAGCACCTCAATAAGTGTAAAAGCTCTCATTTTAACGCCTCGTTTAGAGAATTCATATAATCTTTAGCGTCTTTTAAAGAAGAAAATTCCCTAACCCAAAGAGGTTTGAAAAAATAGACTTTTTTCTCTTTTATTATCAAAGAATCTCCTACTCCGTTTTTCATTTTATAAACGAAAAGATGATTTTTAAATTTCAAAGGATTGAAATTGTTATCGTAAGTTTGAAATTCGGAGTATCTGAAGTTTATTTTCTTTTTTTTGCCGTTTTTTATTATATAAACCGAATTTTTATCAATATAAAGCTCTCCGCTTGGGTATAAAAGAGCTCTTATGTCTTTGAAAGTATAAGTTTTCGAGTAACTCGGAAGTTTTATCACCAAAAAAGAGACAAGAGAGATTAAAAAGATTACTAAAATCAGCTCGATTAAAGTAAAAGCTCTTTTTATTGCTGACACTCTGAGAGTCTTATATCTTTATTCTCGCCGCTGCCGCCCTCTTTCCCGTCGGCACCAAGAGATATGATATCTATTTTTCCTCCGTTATTTACGTAAATATACGGATGTCCCCACGGGTCGCGCGGTAGTTTGTTTGAATTTAAAAATCCTCCTTCGGGATAGTTTTTGTATTTTTGGGGATTCGGATTTTGAATGAGAGCCTTTAGGCCTTCTTGAGTCGTAGGATAGGTACCTTCTTGAATTTTAAAACTATCAAGCGCGTTTTTTAGATTTTTCATCTGAACGCATACCAATTTCTCTTTTGCCTGCTCGCCTTGTCCGATGATATTAGGTATCACAAGTCCGGCAATTAATCCTAAAATAATTATAACAATCATAAGCTCAATTAAACTGAAAGCCTTTTTCATCTTTGACCTTTTTGTATAATTTTATCAAAAAAGGTATTTATGAGAAAATCAATAGCTCTTTTTTTAACACTTATATTTTTAACGGCCGCTTTTGTAATTATCGGTATGATAATAAAAAATTACCAAAAAATAACCTCAAAAGATTACACTTTTATCTCTCAAAACAGCTTAATAATTAGCGATACTCTAAATACCTTGAAAAATTTGGATATCAACTCATCCGAAGATTTGAATAAAATCTTGGGAGAATTTCCTATAACTTCAAAAAACGGCGAATTTAGAGGTGTTATTTCCATATCGGCTATTTCTACGATAAACATCAACGACTATTACAAAAACAAAAAAATAGACAAAAACATAGATAAATTAATCGATTTTTTGGCTTTAAAATATGATATTAAAGACCCTATTTATTTAAAAGATTTGATTTTGGATACGATAGATAAAGATAAAATCGAAAGAAGCGCATACAGCGAAATAATAAACGAAAATCCTTTTTTTCAAAACGGAAAAATTTACACCAAAAAACAATTTTCAGAACTACTAAACTACTATCAAAAACAGACCCTTGATAAAAATGTAAAAAAAGTACCTTGGAAAAAATACTTTAATTTCTATATTTCGCAACTTTACAATCCGCAAAAGGATATAATTACTCTCAATGAAAAAAACGAAACCGATTTTAATATAATATCTTTTGAGAAAGCAAAAAATTTCTACGTCGAAATAGGAATAGATTATGCTTATCATTCCAAACAAAAAATAAATATAATTTACGATATAAAAAATAAAAAGGTTTTAAGAGTTGAGGTCAATCCTATATACTAAATTTTTCAAAGAAGAGATAAAAGAACCCGTAAATGTTATCCTCTCACCCGAATTTTATTGGATAAAAAAAATAGATATTCCGATAAAATCTCTAAAAGACGCCAAAAAAATTGCAAAAACCCAATTCAAACTCGACGAAAAAAAATATATCTTCGATGCGATAGAGCTAAACGGAAAATTTTACGCACTCGCTTTTGAAAAAGACCTCAAATTAAATATCCCTCAAAAATTCATAAATTCGATAAGAATAGCACAAGTGGAATTTTTTGATTATGAGTGCGTAAAAATAGACCAAAACCATTCGATTAGAAAAATTGACGATTTGCTTTTTTGTTTTCCTCAAAGCGGAGATTGCAAAAGTGCGGAAGAAATTTTAAAAGAAATAAAACTCTCAAACAAAAAATTTAATCTCATAAACCGCCTCGAAATAGACAAATCGATACTGATATCTTCGGTTTTGATATTTATACTTTTAAATTCGGCTATTATTTTAAAAATCTTTTCGCTAAAAAAAGAGCTAACCTCCATACAAAACCAAAAAGACAAAATTTTAAACAAATACAAATTACCAAAAACATCTTTTGAGCTAAATTCAATTCTTCAAAACCTAAAAACCGAATATCAAAAACAGGTAAAAATAAAAAAAGATTTGGAATTCATAACAAAAACACCTCTTAATAAAGGGGATTTTTTCAAAAAACTATCATTTGATAAAACGTATGAAGTGGTAATCAAAACTTCGAAAAATTTAGACGGTTACTTTAAAAAAAGATTTGAGATTTTAAATTCCTCATACCAAAACGGAATTTATAAAGCGAGTATGAAATGAATAAAAGAGTAGTGATTTTACTTGGGATTTTGGCGGTTTTGATAACGGCTTTTTTATTTAAAGAGTACCTAAAAACCCTAAACCAACTAAAAGAAGAATACCAATATTCGACAAAAATCATAAAAACAGCAAAAGAGATAGAGTATCTAAAAACAAGATTCAAACCTATAATCCCGAGATACTGCAAAGCAAATCAAAACGACGGAAAAATAACCCTAACGTGCGATAACCTAAATTCTTATAAACTTAGAGAAATAAATAGAGTACTTAAAAATTCCAAAATCATCTCACTAAACATAGAAAAAAACAAAACCCTAAAAGCGGTTTTGGAGATTGAAAAATGAAAAAGATTTTAATTTTTCTTTTGGGGTTTTATATCGGTGCTGTAATTTTTATGCCTAAAAAAGCCATTTTTTATAAAATCCAGGAATTAATCCCGCAAATAAATATTGAGGCTCAAACAAAACAAACCCCGATTTCTTTAAATTTACAAAACATAAAGATTTTTTATGCCTCAATAGATTCGGCCGATATAAAAAAAGTGAAAATTTTTCCTTTTATTTTATACAACCAAGCCGACATTTACGACTTAAACGTAAAATCGATAAATTTAACTCTTAAAAACATAAAAATAATTTTTACTCCGTTTTATCCTATAAAAGCTTTTATTTTCGGAGACAACTTAAACGGTTTTATAAATTTAAAAGAAAGAAAAATCCATATAACCTTTAAAAATCCTCCTTCATCAATCAGAGGATTTCTCAAAAAAACTGAAAAAGGATATGTTTTAGATGAGCGCTATTAAAAATATTTTATTATTCGTTTTAGGTTTTGTCGGTGCTCTTTTTTTATGGAGTGTAGTTGAGATATTTTTGCCTCACGCTCCTAAAATTTTCGTAAATATAAAAAAAGAGTTTTTATATTTCGATATCGACTTAAGAAGAATATTTTCAAAAACAAAACCTCAAATAGTAACAAATAGATACGATACTTTGCAAAATTTCACGCTAAAAGCCGTATATCAAAACGACGGCAGAGGATTTGTAGTGCTTGAAAAAAACAAAAAAACTTATTTTGTGGATTTAAACAAATCCGTTAACGGCTACAAACTCGTAAAAATCAACCAAAATTCGGCCGTTTTCGAAAAAAACTCCAAAAAATACATCTTAACATTCAAAAAAATAAAAACCCCTAAAATTTACAACGTCCCGGATGTAAAAACTATTAAAAAAGAGACTCTTGAAAACTACAAAAGAAACCTCGCTAAAGTGTGGAAAGAAATAGGTATAATAAAAACAAAAAACGGATATTTGGTCACATACGTAAAACCTAAAAGCATTTTCGATAAATTAGGATTGAAAAAAGGCGATTATATACTCGAAATAAACGATATTCCTCTAAAAAGCGACGCTGATGCTTGGAGGGCTTATAATTCTATTGATAATTTTAATCAAATCGATTTGACTATTAAAAGAAACTATCAAATAAAGGTATTACACTATGAAATTGATTAAACTCTTACCACTGATTTTCGTATTGACGTTTGCAAAAGTCAATCTGAATTTTCAAAATTTGGATATCAACGACTTCATAAGAATGGTTGCCAAAATAACTGATAAAAACATCCTCATAACCCAACCGCTTGTCGGGAAGGTCAATTTCGTATCGGTCAAACCCGTTAGCGAAAGTGAAGTTTATGATATTTTGCTTAGCGTATTAAAAAGCAAAGGATATACGATTATCAAAGACGGAAACGTCCTAAAAGTGGTAAGAAGTTCCGAAGCTATAAAAGAAGCGCCTCCTCTAAATTCTAAATTTTACGAAATACAAACGGCTATTATTCCTCTTCATAACATCTCGGCAAGAGACGCTTATACTCTTGTAAATTATTTGGTAAGCAGATACGGAAAAATAGTCCTGAATATCCCAAAAAATCTCTTAATCGTAACAGACTATCCTAAAAATATAAAACTTATAAAAGAGATTATCGCAAAAATAGACAACCAAAAAGCAAAAGACGTCAAATTCATTCACTTAAAATATACCGACGCAGCCAATATTTACGGCAAAATCAAAGATATAGCAAACGGAATATTCGATAACAAAATCTACCAATACAAAATCATAGCCGACGAAAATTCCAATACCTTAATTATCGTAGGTGAAAAAAGAGTCGTAAACAAACTCTACTCAATCGCAAAAAACTTAGACATCAGACCTAAACCTACAAACCAAATAACTCAAGTAATCACTCTAAAAAATTCGGACGTAACGAACGTGGCAAAAGTACTTCAAAACATAATAAAAGTAAAATTCAAAAAAAATCCGCCATCCATTACGGCGGCAAAAGAGACCAATTCTCTTATTATCGTAGGTGATTTAAAACAGATACAGATGCTAAAAATGGTAATAAGCGCACTTGACATACCAAAACAACAAGTTTACGTTAAAGCTAAAATCTTAGAAATCAGTAACTCTAAAGCTTCTCAAATAGGAGCCAAATTCGGAATTTACGCAGGTAGCGGAGAAAACGGATTATATACTCTAAGTGCTAATTTGGGAGGTCCTGCCGTCGCATTTAACGTAGCGGATTTAGGGCTTGCCATACCGACACTAAAACAAGGTATTGCTCTTGGGGCCACTCTTGATTTATTGGAAACGTTAGGTGCGGCTAAAAAACTTAGCGAACCTTCGATTTTATGTATAAACAACACACCATCAACCATTTACGTAGGAAAAACGGTATCGGTACTTACCGGAAAAACAACTTCCACAGTTACGAGCGAGAGCTATACAAGACAAGATATCGGTCTTACTTTAAAAATCACCCCGAGAATCGACAGCGATAACAAAGTATCTTTAAAAGTCGAATCCGTTATCGAAGATATACTCCCGGGCTCCGTCGTAGGGCTACCTACCACTTCCAAAAGAGAAATCAAAACGACTACAATCGTAAACAACGGCCAAAGCATAATTATCGGAGGACTTGTAAAAGACAACAAAGACATCACTATAAAAAAAGTACCGCTTCTTGGAGATATTCCGATTATCGGAGCTATTTTCAGACACAAAGAGGTAAACAACGACAAAACGACCCTTGCAATTATCCTAACGCCTTATATCGTCAAAAAAAGCAGCGATTTGGATAAGCTTAGAATGACACTATCAAAACTAAACGCACTTGAGAAAAAATTCGTAAAAGAGTACATCAAAAAACACAAAATAACAATCAAAAAGCCAAAAAAACAAATAACTTACGACCCGGCAAACGGATATGATTATGAAGAGCGTTAAAAATATAAACCCAAAAGCGATAGAGCTTGAGAATTTTAATTTGGAAGAGGGAATTAAATTTTCTCTTCTTCCGGCACTCTTAGAAGATAAAAAAGTTTTCGTAACAAAAGAAAACGACTATGTAGATGCACTAAACTACTACAATAAACTCTCCATTCCTTTTGAAATAATTATGACTGACGAAGAGTCTTTTAATAGGCTTTTGAATCAATATTTAGAAGTAAAAACAAAAAAAGACCTTGAAGACAATATCGATGAAGTAATAGAAGAAGAACTCTCACTTGAAGATTTCGTAAAAGAGAGTGTTGATATTCTAAACTCTGAAAACTCAGCTCCTGTTATAAAATTCGTAAACTCTATGTTTTTTCAAGCTATCAAAAAAAGAGCGAGCGACATACACATAGAAACGCACGAACTTTTCGGACTTATCAGATTCAGAATAGACGGCGTGCTTATAACTCAGGCAAAAATCCAAAAAAAACTGACAGAACTTGTAATTAACAGAATAAAAGTTATTTCTAACTTGGATATTTCGGAAAAAAGAGTTCCGCAAGACGGAAGATGTCAGATAAAAATAGCAAATAAAACGACCGATATCAGGGTCTCTATCATTCCTACCTATTTCGGCGAAAAAGCCGTTATGAGGATTTTGATGGAGAGTGAGGATATTCCGAGCCTAAAAGAGCTCGGCTTTAACGAAGAAATAACACAAGGTTTTAAAGAGCTTTTGGAGCATTCATACGGAATGATTTTGGTTACTGGACCTACCGGAAGCGGAAAATCGACCACCCTTCATAGCTTCTTACAGACAATCTCGACACCGGAAAAAAATATTATAACCGTAGAAGACCCTGTGGAATACAAAGCGGACAATATCAACCAAATCCAGGTAAATAACAAAGTGGGACTGACATTTGCAAAAGCCCTAAGAAGTATTCTACGCCAAGACCCCGATATCATAATGGTAGGTGAAATAAGAGATAAAGAAACGGCCACAATAGCCATCCAAGCTGCACTTACCGGACATTTGATGCTATCTACTTTGCATACCAATAACGCAGCCGCTACGATTACGAGACTTATGGATATGGGGATTGAACCTTTTTTGATTTCATCAAGCCTGATAGGTATTTTATCTCAAAGACTCGTTAGAAAACTTTGCGATTGCAAAACGGAAGACAGCTTAGAAGAAATTGAAAAAATCGTTAAAAAAGAGCCTCTTTTGCAAAAATACGAAATTTCAAAAATCTATAAACCAAACGGCTGCGCTAAGTGTAATTTTACAGGATACGTCGGAAGAAAAGCAGTAGGAGAGCTTTTTATAATGAATGATGAAATAAAAGAGATGATAGCAAAAGGCACAAACGACATAGAGCTCAAAAGCGCTATGATAAAACACGGAATGAAAACTTTAAAAGAAACGATTTTTGAAGAAGTACTAAACGGCACGACCTCTTTAAAAGAAGCGATTAGAGTAGGATTAAAGGACTGAGTTGAAGTTTAAATACGTAGGATTTAATAAAGAGGGTAAAAAAATAAAAGGCATAATAGAAGCTTCCGATATTCAAGAAGCCAAACAAAAACTAAGCGATATCGCAATTATAGATATCAAACAAAAAAGAGGTTTTAATATCTCTTTTGGCAGCGTAAAAAAAAGTGAGCTTGCTAAAATTTTAAACGTTATAGGCTTATACTTAAAAGCTTCCATTCCTCTAAAAAAAGCGATTAATCTTGCAAAAAATCAAACTCAAAACCAAAAACTGCAAAAATTCCTCTCTTTTATCGAAGATGAGATAAAAGAAGGAAAAACGTTAAGCGAAGCGATTAAAAACCAAAAAATCATAAAACTACCTCCATATATCGTTCACTCTATACAAATAGCCCAAAACAGCTCCAATTTGGATTTGATACTTATTGAAAACGCAAAATTTTTACAAGAAGAAGATAAAATAAACTCAAAATCGACCCAAGCTTTAATCTATCCGAGCTTTATAATCATAATAAGCCTCATACTCGTAATAGTTATGATGAATACGGTAGTGCCTAAAATAATAAAAATATTCCAAAACCTCAACCAAAATTTGCCTACCGTTACGAAAATAACAATCTCAATTTCTCATTTTTTGCAAAATAATTACATTTTACTATCCGTAGGTTTTATTATCGCTCTTTTAGCCTTTTCGTTTGCATATAAAAAAGTATTGTTTTTTAGAAAAATAATCGACTCTTTAATTCTTAAAACTCCTCTTTTAAAAAGATTATCCATCTCAAAAAATTTAGGCAGATTTTCATCGCTAACATATACTTTGACAAATTCAGGAATCCATTTTATGAATGCGGTCAATTTAGCCTCGAAAACGATAGATAACGAAATATTAAAAGAGAAATTTCAAAAAGCCCTAAATGAAGTTTTGGAAGGTAAAAAACTATCCACTTCCCTTAAAAAACAAAATTTTCCCGATATAAGTTTTATTGAAGCGATAGCTTTGATAGAAGAAACGGGTGAAAGCAAAAACATTATGCAAAATCTAAAAGAAATATATCTTCAAGAATACCACTCAAAAGTTTCTATACTGCTCTCTTTATTAGAACCGATTATGATTTTGATAGTGGGCGGAGTTATAGGATTTATCGTAATATCAATGCTTTTACCGATATTCAGTATGAATGTGATGAGGTAGTTTTTACATACCAAAGAGCACACAAAAAACAAACCACATATAAAATTCTCCCCAATACATTATGAGCCAAATCAAAATAAGAAGCGTTTATATTCGAAAGGAAAACAACAAAAACAACTCTCAAAAGATTTACAAAATACAAAAACAAAGCCCCTAAAAAGTAATATTTTAATCTTTTAATTTCAAAAAACAACAATATCAAAAACCATATAATAATTCCCAAAAATCCGTTACAAGAATCCAAAATATAGATTTTAAAGCCGTTATCCAAAACAAAGTAATTTTTTATATTCTCAAAAGGCAATAAAA
>Ga0256843_1003360_pt1 | contig 11155 bp, 10 predicted proteins | sample AlvinellametaG_FD_191572 | JGI IMG/M metagenome (GOLD analysis project Ga0256843, IMG submission 191572) | Pompeii worm associated microbial communities from hydrothermal vent at the East Pacific Rise, Pacific Ocean - Alvinella | ecosystem: Host-associated > Annelida > Integument > Unclassified ... | reverse complement strand
AGATGCATTATTATCTAAACTCTCACACCAACCAACATTAGTAGGTAGGCTAGAAGTTGTACCTATTTGGTTTTGGGTAAATTCATCCCAATTAGCGCTATTTGGTAGAATACTTTTTAGTATAAAGTTTGCTCTATTTGATACATCACTCTTTGCAATGCGGTTTCTTACCCCCCAGCTTAAAATATAATCATTACAACTTTGTGGCTTTTTAGGGTTTATAACAAACCCTATATCCATATCTATATTATAATGATATTTCATCATAGCAGTTTCAAATATCATAGCTAAATCTTCAAACTCGTTTGCATAATTATACATATTAGTTGCACTATCTGTAGAAAATAGTGAGCCAACATCACTAGCTTCTATCTCTTTATCATCATAAGTTGGCTCTTCTCCAAAATATAAAACTTTACCTAAATGCTTTAGCGTACTCTCAGTTAATGGCATACTTTTATATAATTTAGCAGATACTCTTTTATCTTTATTCATCTCCAAAGCTTCTACTATTGGAATATCTCTATCTGCGGTGGCTACCACATCTTTATTTGCAAAATCATTTGCATGTGATAACTCATGATAAAGTAGCCTTGCAAGACTAAGCTTAATATCATCTCTTGTTCTTGGTTTTGGATTTTTTAAATCACTATAACCTATTGCTATTTTGCCATCTTTTACATATCTCCAAGTTGGAATAAATTTTAATTTACTTCCATATTTAGCACGGAAATCATCTTTTTGTACTATATCTTTAGCTTCATCTTCACTAATCCAAAGATATCTTGGATCTATATATATAGCTCCAGTTTGTGTAGTATAAAATGCTGGATGAATATCATCATCAATTACAATAGCAGTAACTGCTCCAAGTAATTGCTTTATATCATCATCTAATAAATCTAGCATCTCTAAAAATCTATCACCCATCCATTTATGTGATACTACAAGACGAGCCTTAATTTTATCTTTTGTAATATTTCCTTCTTCTCTTAAAAGTGGTAAAGTATTTAAAGAGCAAGATTTATCATAAGCTACACACGCTTTTAATCTATCTTTATATAAGGAGTTTTCATTATATACAAAAGTATCATCTAAATCTATATTATTTATTTTAGGTGCACCATCAGGAGCTCTTGGTTCTACTTTTTCACAAGCAGTTGTAGAAAAAATTGTAATTATAGTTAAAATTGCAGTTATTGGAATATATTTTTTTAGAATCAAAATTTTTCTCCATTAAGTTAATTATAATAACCATTATATCGAATTATATATTAATTAATGGAGAATTTGTGTCATATTTATATATTTACATCTCTTTTTTTGCTTCTCTTAGTGCCTCTATAACGGCATCTATATTAGATTTTGGTATATGGGCCACCCAGTTTGGAGCTTCTGCATCAGCATCTAGGAAAATACCAATACTAACAACTGTTTCGCTCTCTTCGCTATAAGGCTCTACTATAGTTGCTATTTTAATCTTTCCATTTTGAGTCCCACTTAAATCTATCTCTTTAATTATCTTATCTACTCTACCCATATAATCAATCCTCTTAAAGATTTTTAATTAATTATATCAAAATTTATATGAAATTGAACCTATAAAAATATCAATTCCAGGATTTGGATTTTTAATTCCAGCATTTGAGTAGTGCATATATCTAAAACTAAAGTCGAAATTTTTATATCTCACACCCACACCAATTCTATCTTCAAAGTGAAAATGGGTACTCATATTTCTAGTTTTTATATGTGTTTTACTCCAATAAGAGACTCCAATTCCAGCTTCAAAATATGGTTTAATATCTCCTAAATCTACATAATATGCAAATACAGGAGATAAAGCTACACCAAAATTGTTTTCACTTTTGTACTTCCAATAATTTGCTGTTAGTTCATAATAACCACTTAAATAACCATTTTTATTTTGAAGCCATTTAGAGTTAAAATCCTTTCTCAAACCTATACGATATATGTCTATATCATCTTTACTTTGACCGATACTAAAAGTAACACCATCTACATAATCATTCAACCCTTCCGCATTTGCAAATGTCAAACAAGAACTCAAAATAGCACCAGCTAATAACAATTTTTTCATGAGTAATCCTTAAAATTTTATAAATATTATACAAGTAAATTGATAAATATAAGTTATATAGATTTAAAAATTACAAAATTTATCTATATTGTACAATTTTTTTACAAAAAGTGATATAATATATCAAAAAGGAGCAATTATGGAAGAGAAAAATTTACCAGTTAAACAAGATACAAAAATTAATGAAAATAGTGATAAAGAGAGTGAAAATATAGATTTATTAAGCTTATTGGGTATTAAAATAGATGATGGCAAAATAGAAATAGATACAAATGCCACAAAATCATTTTTTGAAAGCTTACAACAAAAAGTAGAATCAAAAGCTTCAGAATTAGAAAATAGCATAAAAGAGGGGAAAATAGATTTAAAAGAGAGTGTAGGTGTTAGAGTAGATGATGAAAAAATCGAAATAGATTTAAATAAAACAAAATCATTTTTAGAAGAAATTTCAAATAAAGCAAAAACTTTTATAGAATCTTTAGATAGTACAATTAGCAATATAACAAAAAAGAGCTAATTAAGTACTTGCTTTTTTATAAAAGTTTTTATTTCTTGCTAATATACTTAATTTCTACTTTAACCTTAGCGATACCCATATTAATTAAACCAATTTGTTTTGCTGCTAAATATGATAAATCTAATATTCGTCCCTTTGCATATGGTCCTCTATCGTTGATTTTTACATCTATTGATTTATTATTAGCAAGATTTGTTACCCTTACAACAGTTCCAAAAGGTAATGTTTTGTGAGCTGCTGTATAACTATACATATTATACTTTTCACCAGAAGCAGTTAATTTGCCTTGAAAATCTTTACCATACCAAGAGGCTTTACCAATAAAGCTATTTGCAAAAATAGATAGTGTTAAAAAAGTAGAAGCAAAAGCAATTTTTAACATTTAAACTCCTAAAAAGTAGATATTCTACTATTATAATAAAATAATGTTAAAAATATGCCATTAAATATTGTTTTTAAATAATACCATAAATTGAGTTACTTTTTTACATATATAATGAATTATACGAGTTCTAATTATTTTATTTCCACTTACAAGGAATTAGTTTAATGTAAATAATATCAATTATAACAATTAAAATTATTACTATAAACAACATATCACTTTTAATAAATATTCCTACCAACCCTCCAACAAATAACCAACCACCCATAATAAAAATTACATAAAATAAATGCCATATTAGCTTATATATAAAATTACACTCTATATCAATATTCTTAAAGCCCATTAAAGCTTTAAATTTTAGTATAAATGGTATTTTTTTATTTTCCAACTACAAAAAAGGGGCAAAAAAGGGCTTAGGTAATGCATATACTCTGTTTCTTGAGTGGTTTTTGATTATACAAACTAGAGGATATTTAAAATATAATAATCCTAAAATATGGTATTACTTTTGTTTTAAGATTAATTATAGTAAACTTCAATTTAAGAGGAGATTTTATGAAAAGATATATTCCATTAAGTTTTATTATAATTACTTTTTTGTTTTTTTCAAACTGTGGTGATGGGAATAGTATGCAAAAAGAGAAAGCTATTTCTACTTCTAACTCAAATCAAACTATTCCAAAACAAGAGCATAATAGTTCTTCTGAAGATACTCATATACCAGAAACTCAGAATATACAGCAACCTGATATAGAAGAAAAAAATAGTTCTAAAACACAAAACTCTCAAGAAAACTTACACCCTAAAGAAGCCAAAAAAGAGCAACTTTTCACAAGAAGTCCAATTAATGACCCACTTCATCCACCAAGTGGTAGTGCTGTATTTTCATTTAGAGATGCTATCATTGGCGAACCTATTTTAGCTGTAATAGAGTTTTCAGAAGATGTTGCAGATATTAATCAAAATAGCTTTGAAATAAATGGAGCAACAGTAAAAAATTTTGATAAAGTTACTCCTAAACTTTACCGTTTTGTTTTAATGCCTCAAAGCTCAGCTTCAGTTATAACACTTCATTTAGATAAGAATCTAGTAATAGATAAAGATGGTAATAGCTTAAAAAAAGATATTAATGCAATAGCTTCTATTGCAAAAGCTCCTTGGGCACAGAGTATCAGAAGATACAGAGGAACAATTGAAGCTAATCTTGTTTATCAAAATGACAATAGTAAAAAGATGGATATAGTATTTTTATGGATACGACCTGGTGAATTTAATATGGGGTGCTCAGGAGCTGATGAAAAACATTGCCAAACTAATGGAACAGCCCATAAAGTTACACTTTCTAAAGGTTTTTGGCTAGGAAGAACAGAAGTTACTCAATGGCAATGGCAAGTTGTAATGCAAAATAATCCATCATTTTTTAATGTAAATAGTGAAGAGGAGCAAAAAAAACTACCTGTTGAGAATATTAATTATAATGAAGCACAAGAGTTTACCCAAAAAATTTTACAAGGCTATAAAGCAAAAGCAACCCTTCCTACAGAAGCACAATGGGAGTATGCTATGCGCTCTACTACTACAACAGCATACTATGATAATCCTGATGATATTAAAGGTGATGCAAACTCTAAAGCTGCTTATTATATTGGATGGTATGCTGGAAACAGTAGTGAATGGAACTATAGAAAAGTTAAGCAAACTCCTCCTACAAATGGTATTGACCTCTCAGATAGATATACAAATTTTTATACTAAACCTAGCTCTATTTTTGGAACACACTATATTATGCAAAAAGCAAATAGCGACTGGAGATTAAAAGATATGGCAGGCAATGTGGCAGAGTGGTGTAGTGACTGGTACATTGAAAATTTAGGAGAAGAGAATCAAACAAACCCAACTGGTCCAGATAGTGGAGAAAAAAGAGTAGTTAGAGGTGGAAGTTGGTATGACCCAGCTATTATGTTACGCTCTGCTTCAAGAGAAGCTGTTAGTCCAAATACAAAAAGTAATCGTATTGGATTGCGTGTAGCAATCTATCCAGGAGAATGACAATGAAAAAAATTTTTATACTCTTAAATACTATTTTAACTGTTACAAGTTTTGCACTCGCACCACTTGATTATACTACTCAAGAAAATACTACAAAATGGCTCTTTAAAGCTAGATTTGGTTTATATTTTGATTGGTCAGCAAGAGTTAATTTTGAGACAAATATAAGTGATAGTTATGACCCTTACATTGCAAAAGGACTTCAAAAAGGAGCTCTTTATAAAAAATTAATAGATAAAGATGGGAATCTAATTGGTATAAGAAATTGGGAAGAGTGGAATCCAACTAAATTTAATCCAAAAGATTGGTTAGATGCTGTTACAATGGCACAAGCAAACTATTTTATTTTTACCATAAATGATAGATACGGTTTTTTAAATATGGATTCTCCTGCTACCTCTTTAGATAGTGCAGCAACTATTTGGGGTGTTGATCCTGCTCACGCTTTAGCAATGGAGGCTCAAAAGAGAAATATTCCTTATTTTTGGTCTTTTCAACAATATGGAGGTATTGATTATATTTTAGGTCATTGGTTATATTTTAAGAGTAGATGGAGTCAAGATATTAAAAACTTTCCTCAATATAGAAAAAAAACTCTTTATTATTTAATTCAAAATATTGATAGATATGGTAAATGTGCAGGAGTCTATTTTAGAGGTAATCAAGGTGGAGTAGTTCCTAGTGAGCATCCAGCTAGAGAGGGAGAAGATCCAGAATTTTTTGACCAAAAACACTCTACCTATTTAAAAAAACTTTTTGAAGTACAACCTTGGATGACAATGTCAAGTAAATTCTATTTACGAAAAGACCCTTATTATAATCCAACAATTAATCTTGATAGATTTACATTTAGAAATTATTCTCGTAATGTCAATAAAATTGAAAGTGCACATGGAATTGTTTTTTCTTTAGAAGGAGATTTAGAAGGATGGGCTAATGTTAGTGAACAAGAGACTAGAACCTCTTGGGAAATAATCCATTTGTTAGCATTAAGTGCAGGGCATAATGAAAATCTTGTTCTTCGTGTTACACCAAATAATAAAGGAGCTATTCCGACTTGCCAATTAAGAGTACTAAAAGAGACTGGTAAATGGCTTACAAAATACAAAGAATCTATTATAAGTACAGTTAATGGACCATACTATCCAGGAGCTTGGGGCGTTTCAACTAGAAAAGATAACAATATTTATATTCATATTTTACAACACTCTAAAGATGGAATCTATCAACTTGAAGCACTTCCAAAAGGTATCAAAGAAGTAAAGCTTCTTAATACAAATAAAACTATTAAATATGAAAATAATGATACTTCATTAACTCTTTATATTCCACCAACTATAGCTTCATCTCGTCAAGAAACTGATATGATTGTAAAAGTTTCTTATCCTAAAAATATTAATACTACAGAGTTTGAGACTCTTTATAAAAATAGATGGAAAGAGTCTTTAGCAGTGGATGCAACAATTAAAGTTAGTCAGACAAGTCAATTAAGAAATAGAAATACTCTTGCTTCTATATTAATTCAAAAACTTATAGATGATAAAGGTGAAGCAAGAAGATATTTATATCCACGAACATACTGGTCTGCACCAGAACCAACAGATAAAATCGCAATACATTATCCTGTAACTGTAGAAATAGAATTTGATACTCCTAAATTAATTGGTGCCATCTCTATTCTTGAGCATAATAGCAGAATAAAAAATTGGAAAGTGGAGTATCTTGATAGTAATGATACATGGCATACTATTTATGAAGCGCAAGATGAACACTTAGCATTTTTTGATTGGAAATTAAGTTCAAAAGTAGAAGTTAAAAAAGTACGTTTAGTAGTATTTGAAACATATGGAAAAGCCCCTCAATTAAGATATTTTAGGGTATTTGAGTAACTTAATACATATTTGATTAAAAGGCATAGAAACAGATAATGCATATGCATTATTTTGATTCATTACTCATTTCTAAACTATAAATTTTTTTATCCTTTATCATACCTTATTTTACTTTACATCCCCCTAATAGATTTAATCCTAACTCTCTAAGCTCAGTTAGTTTATGAAATGAAAAGGTTTTATACTCTTTTGTAATAGGTTCTAATAGAAAAACTTTACTATTTACTAATTTTAAGTTAGTTTGGGTTTGATTATAAATTAGAGTGCGCATAGATTTTTCGAACATCTCTATTACATTTTGGGTTTTAAAAAAATTATTTGGTAAAGTGGTATCAAAAGAGTTTTTGCCAAGTACATCTATAGCTAAAATATTCTCTTTAGTTGCCTCTAGTATTGGTAAATTCTCGCATAAAAAGCCATCTACATAAACTTTATCTTCAATAATATGCTCTTTAAATATACCAGGAATTGCCATTGTTGCAAGCAAGGCATCTGTTATTTTAATATTATCTCCAGCTTGAAATACTCTTTTTTTAGAGGTAGCAAACTCTGTAGCAACAATTTTTAGGGGTATTTTGGTATCGCTAAGTTTTTTATTGCCAAAAATTGAATTAAAAATTTTTTCTATCTTTTTAGTATCTATTATAGCATTTCCATTAAAGCTAAACTTTACCCATCTTGTAATTGATGCAAACTCACTAACAATATTAGTAATTTCACTCTCTTTTAACCCAATAGAATACAAAGCACCAATAATTCCACCCATAGATGTACCCAAAATCTCGCTAGGGGCTAAATTATATTTCTCTAAATTGCTTAAAACCCCTAAATGTGCAAAGCCTAAAGCCCCACCACCACTTAGAGATAAGCAAAACTCTTTACCCTCAAGCTCTTTTACAATACTCACTAAAAACCTCCATCAAATCCAAAGCCACCACCAAAGCTCATATTATTAAAATTTGGATCCATATATCCATATTTTGCACTTTGGTTTCTAAGCATTACAATATCATTTTTTGGGTCTATCCCCATAGGGCAAACAAGTGTGCACTCATTACATAAAGTACAATCCCAAATACCATTAGTCTGGATACTATCTATTATCTCTTTTGAGTTGCCATCTCTTTTATCTACACTATATCTATATGCGCGAGTAAGTGCAAATGGTCCAAGAAACTCTTCTTTTACCTCTATTACAGGACAAGCAGAGTAGCAGCTAGAGCATAAAATACAATCACTTTGAATTTGATTTAACTCTTCATCTTTTGTATCTAAAATCTCTTTTTTATACTCTTTTATATAGGCTCTCTCCCTTTTTAATAAACTTAAAGATTTACTTTTATCTACTAAAAGGTCTTTTTTAATAGGGTAGTATCTAAGAGGCTCAATCATATCGCCATCTTGAACACTGTAAGAACAAGCTAACTTCTCTTTACCATTAACCCTAACACTACAACACCCACAAACCCCACTTCTACAACCACTATCAAAGGTAAGTGTAGAGTCTTGCTCCTCTTTTATTTGATAAAGCGCTTCAAGTAAAGTTGTAACTCTATCTATATTAAAGCTTTCAATTTTATCTTCTCTTTTTATACCTATTTGCAAATTTACTCCTTTTTTTGTTAGGAATTAGAGGTTAGGGGTTAGGTTTTAGTTTTTGGATGTGAGGCTTTAGCCTCACCCTAGATTTAGTATTTGGTGGCACTAAAGTACCACTTCCAAAACTCCACTAACCACTAACACCTAATCCCTAAAACCTAAAACCTAAAACAACTATCCTTCTCAAACTCAACTCTCTCATTTGGATAATCGCTTCTAATATGCGCTCCTCTACTCTCTTCTCTCCATAGGGCGCTTTTAATTACTGCTATTGCTAAAGAGTGGCTATTTTTTAGCTCTAATAGCTCTATTAAATTATTATTATATTTTGGCTCTCCACTAACACTTAAGCTATCTATATTTAGGTTATTAACCTCATCTAATGCACTACTTAAAGACTCTTTATCTCTAATAATGCCAACTTTGCTATTTAGTATTTCGCCTAAAGTTTTTTTGGTTTTAAAAATCTCTTTTGAAGAGTCTTTGCCAAGTGGTAGTTTATAATCTATATTACTCTTTTGTATTTTAGAGCCATTGCAATTAAGTGCTTTTTTTGCACCCACTCTTCCAAAAGCAACAGCTTCAAGTAAAGAGTTTCCACCAAGTCTATTTGCACCATGAACTTTAGCATTCGAGCACTCTCCAACCCCGAAGCACCCCTTTAGTCCATTTAGCTCAAAGTTATTATTAACATCTATTCCACCCATTGTATAATGCACAGCTGGTTCTAGTTCTATAAGATTTGTTGTAGCATCAAGATTGGTGTAAGTTTTAATAATCTTTAGCTCTTGAGGCATTAGTTTATGTAGTTTTTCTTTACCAATATGGCGCAAATCTAAAAATACTCTATTACCACTACTAATTTGCTCAAAAACAGCACTTGCTACTATATCTCTAGGCGCTAACTCATCTACAAAGCGCTCACCACTACTATTTACTAAATATCCTCCCTCTCCTCTAGCACTCTCGCTAATTAAGATATTGCTACCTTTAAGGCTAGTTGGATGAAACTGCACAAATTCCATATTACTAAGAGTTACGCCCCCTCTTAAAGCTACTGCTATACCATCGCCACTACTACCATAGCTATTTGTGTTTTTAGCATATATTCCACCAAAACCACCAGTTGCAAGTATCACTCTTTTAGCATAAATTGGCTCTATTTTGCCACTATTAAAGTTAAAAAACAAAGCCCCACAAACATCGTTTTGGCTATTTTTAATAAGCTCTAGTAGATATAATCCCTCAATTATCTCTATATCTTTATTAACTACGCTATCAAGCAGAGTATGCAAAATCTTTAAGCCTGTATAATCTTGAGCATAACAAGCCCTTTTACTACTTGCACCACCTAGCTTTCTTTGAGCAATAGATTTTAGTGGCTCTTTTGCACCATCAATTCTACTAAATGGCACACCAATTTGCTCTAAAAACTCTATTGAATTAATTGCCTCTTTGCATAAAAGCTCTACCATCTCTTCTTTAGCTAAAGCGTGAGCAGCTTTAAGGGTATCTTTGATATGCGCTTCTAAATTATCTGGCTCAATATTGCTAAGTGCGGCATTTATTCCACCTTGTGCCATTACAGAGTTATTTTTAGTTGGCACTCCCTTTGTAGCAACTAAAACATTTGCACCCTCTTCTTTTGCACTAAGCGCAGCACTTAAGCCACTAATCCCACTACCAACTACTAATAAATCAAGCTCTCTCATTAATAAACTCTCTTATATTATTAGCCACACCTTTCATTAAGCGCTCTCTAGCCTCTTTGCTACCCCACGCAATATGAGGGGTTATAATTAAATTATCTCTATTTTTAACTTTAAGTAGTGGGTTATTAGCCTCAATAGGCTCACTTTTAGTTACATCAAGCCCAACTAAAATATTTTTATTATCAATCGCCTTAGCAAGTGCGCTCTCATCTACTATACCACCACGCCCTACATTTATTAAAACAGCTCCATCTTTCATTAAAGCTAACTCATCTTTACTAATTAAATTTTGAGTATTTTTATTTAGTGGTGCGTGAATAGAGATAATATCAGAGCTTCTAAGCAAATCTTCTAAGCTTTTATGGGGGTAATCTTTGTTATGAATAACACCACTTGTAGCATAATAACTCACATTTGCCCCAAAAGCACTAGGAACCTTTGCTACCTCTTTTCCAATAGTCCCAAGCCCAATAACTCCCCACTCTTTATTAGCAACCTCAAAAAAAGGTACCTCTAAATGCGTAAATATTGGCGATTTAGACCAAGCACCCTTGCTTACATACTCGCTATAATACCTTAACTTCCCAATTAAAGCTAAAGCCAACATAAAGGTGTGCTGAACAACTGAATTAGTAGAGTATCCACTAACATTTTTTACTACAACCCCTTTTTGCTTAGCATACTCTAAATCTACATTATTCATACCTGTTGCAGTAATTGCAATCATCTTTAAATTTGGCAGTTGCTCTAAAACTTCTTTATTAAATACAACCTTATTTGTAATTACAATATCTGCTTCAAGGCTTCTATTTACTGTATCTTCTGGTAATGTATAAGGGTAGGTAATTAACTCTCCAAACTCTTTTAGAGGCTCTAAATTAACATCACCTAAAGTAT
>Ga0256843_1003359_pt1 | contig 11158 bp, 13 predicted proteins | sample AlvinellametaG_FD_191572 | JGI IMG/M metagenome (GOLD analysis project Ga0256843, IMG submission 191572) | Pompeii worm associated microbial communities from hydrothermal vent at the East Pacific Rise, Pacific Ocean - Alvinella | ecosystem: Host-associated > Annelida > Integument > Unclassified ... | reverse complement strand
ATAGACATAGGTAGTTTTTGTAGTATAAAATATCTATTTTATACTGCTAAATCTATTTTCAAGGAACTTATTTAATGGCAATAACTGAGCAAAATAATATGCGTAAAAAGATGGCAAACACTATTAGATTTTTAGCAGCTGATATGGTACAACAGGCAAACTCTGGACACCCTGGAGCTCCTATGGGTCTGGCTGATATTGCAGTAGTACTTAGTGAACATCTAAGACATAATCCAAAAAATCCAAAATGGTTAAATCGTGACCGTTTAGTATTTTCTGGTGGACATGGTTCGTCTTTGATATACTCACTACTTCATCTTTGGGGATATGATGTATCAATAGATGATTTAAAAGCTTTTAGACAGTTAGATTCTAAAACTCCAGGTCATCCTGAGTATGGTCATACAGCAGGTGTTGAGATTACTACAGGACCACTTGGTCAGGGGATAGCAAATGCAGTTGGTTTTGCTATGGCAGAGAAATATACAGCCAATTTTGTAAATTCTGAAACTTGTGAGCTTATTGACCATAAAGTATATTGTTTGTGTGGAGATGGAGATTTACAAGAGGGAATATCATATGAAGCTTGTGCTTTGGCAGGACATTTAAAGCTTGATAATATGGTACTGATTTACGATAATAACGAGATTACTATAGAGGGTGATACAAGTATAGCTTGGAGTGAAGATGTTGCAATGCGTTTCGAGGCTCAAGGTTGGGATGTCAAAAAAATAAACGGTCACTGCTATGATGATATTGATAAAGCCCTAAGTGAGGTAAAAAGTGCAACAAAACCGACTCTAATTATAGCCAATACTATTATAGGAAAAGGGGCAGGAGAGTTGGAGGGTTCTGCTTCTACTCATGGAGCTCCACTTGGAGATGAGATAATCAGAGAATCTAAAATAAAAGAGGGGTTCCCTGCTGATGAGAAATTCTATATTCCAGAGGATGTATTGGCTCGTTTTAGATGTGCTATAGAAGAGGGTGAACTATATGAAAAAGAGTGGATACATAGACAGAAACAGGCTCCATTGATAGAGCAAAATGAGGCATTGAATAGATTATTAAATCCAGATTTTTCATCTATTGAGTATCCAGATTTTACAGATAGTAAAGCAGTAGCTACTAGAGATAGTAATGGGCAGATATTAAATGCTATTGCAAAAGCAGTTCCTAGTTTTATAGGTGGTTCAGCAGACTTGGCACCATCAAATAAGACAGCACTAAAAGATATGGGTGATTTTCCAAAAGGTAAAAATATTCACTTTGGTATTCGTGAACACTCTATGGCTGCTATTACTAATGCTATGGCTTTATATGGTACAGTTATTCCGTTTAATGCAACATTTTTTGTATTTTCTGATTATCTAAAACCTAGTGCAAGAGTGGCTGCTCTAACTGGTATTCAAAATTTCTTTATATGGACACATGATAGTATTGGTGTAGGAGAAGATGGCTCAACTCACCAACCGATAGAACATCTAAGCCAATTTAGAGCTTTGCCAAACTTTTATGTGTGGAGACCTGCTGATGCTACAGAGAATGTAGAGGCTTGGAAAACGGCACTTGAGATGAGTGATGCACCTCATGGATTTGTACTCTCTCGTCAAAAACTAAAGACTTTAAAACCAAAAAGAGATTTTGGTGATGTCTCAAAAGGTGCATATATAGTCAAAAAGAGAAATGGTGCAAACTTCACCCTAATGGCGAGTGGTAGTGAGCTTATGCTCTCTCTTCAGGCGGCATGTCATTTAGAGGTTTTGGGTATTGTTGCAAATGTTGTCTCTGTTCCATGTCTTGATTTGTTTAATGAACAAGATGACGAGTATAAAAAAGCTGTTATAGACCCTAATACAAAAGTATTGGCAGTTGAAGCAGGAACAGCTACAGAGTATTATAGATATGCTGATGATGTTTTATGTATGGAGAGTTTTGGTGCATCAGCTCCTGCGGATAAGCTTTTTGAAAAATTTGGATTTACTAATGAAGGTGTAATGAAAAGAGCTTGTACTTTGATGAATGTAGAGTATAAACCTGTTGATTTAGGTGTATGTTAAAAGTTATTAACACTCCATTTACTTTAGTTCAGTATAATATGCAAAATTAAATTAATATATAAGGAAAAAAATGATTAAAACTACTATTAAAGTAGCACTAGCTTCACTTCTTTTTGTGACAGTTTGTAGTGCAGATACAAGTTACGGAACCGTAAATGGTGAGAAGATAACTAAAGATGAAGTTAATCAAATTGTTGGAGCTCAAGGCATTGATTTTGATACACTTGATAAAGCTACACAGAAAAAAGTTTTAGATATGATTGTTGATAGAAAGCTATTAATGCAAAAAGCTTCTAAATCTGGTGTTGAAAGTAGCAAAGAGTTTAAAGATAAATTAGAATTATTAAAAAAAGATTTGGCTCTGAATGTTTGGATGGAACAAGAGGCTAAAAAGCTTGAAAAATCTACAACAGAGTCTGAATTAAAAGAGTTTTATAAAAATAATAAAAAGAATTTTGAAACACCAGCTGAGTTAAAAGCTAGTCATATTCTTGTAAAAACAGAAGATGAAGCTAAAGCAATTATAAAACAGTTAGATGGTGCAAAAGATGTTAAATCAGAATTTGCTAAATTGGCAAAAGAGAAATCAACAGGTCCTAGTGGTGCAAATGGTGGTGATTTAGGTTGGTTCCCTGCTAGTAGAATGGTACCAGAGTTTAGTGCTGCAGCAGAAAAATTAAAAAAAGGAACATATACTAAAACACCTGTCAAGACTCAATTTGGTTATCATATTATATACCTAGAGGATAAAAAACCAGCAGGTAGTAAAAAATTTGATGAAGTAAAAGAGCAAATTAAAGAGATTGTTAATAGAAATAAATTTAATAAATTTGTTGAAACAACTGTTTCTGAGCTTAAAAAAGATGCTAAAATAGAGCTAAAATAGTCTAAATATTCTCTTCAAAACCAACTTTGTATGGATTTTGGAGAGTCTTATATTGTCTTGTACTTTATCAAAATGTGATACTCTAGTGCCTTTTGGTGGGTAATACACCTCTATAGGAACCTCTTTTATATCTCCTCTGTTCCATATATGTTTGACTATCACCTCTATTTCAAAGTCATATCTATTATGTGTCAAATCTAAATCCAATATAGATATAGGATATGCTCTAAAACCACTCTGTGTATCAGTTAACCACTTTCCTGTCTCTACAAAAATCCAAAAATTACTAAAAGCTCTTCCAAATTTTGATGAGTTTGGAACATCCTCTTTGAATATTCTATTGCCTATGATTATACTATTCTCTTCTAATAGAGGCAACATCTTTTTAATTTCACTAGGATAGTGTTGTCCATCTGCATCTATAGTTATGATATGCTCAAAATCTCTTTTTTTTGCCTCTTTTGTTCCTGTAAGGATTGCTTGACCTTTGCCTTGATTGGTAGAGTGTCTTAGTATAGTTAAATTTTTATGGTTATCTAGTAGAGTGTTTACATCTATATTAGAACCGTCATCGACCACTATTATCGGTAAGTTCAAATTTAGAGTATCCTCTACGACTTTTTTTATACTCTCTGGATTGTTATATATAGGAATAACAATAACTACTCTATTCATTTCTCAACCTAATTATAAAGATATGCTATTATACATAAAGAATATATTTTTTTAATATATTATAGATATAATCTAAAGATATTTTATAAAAAAGGTAGCCCTATGAAACTCACCAAAGAGCAGATAGAGTCATTTGATAGAGATGGTTTTTTGATTATAAGAGGTTTTGCAAATAGTGCAGAGTGTGAGGCTATATTAGATATAGCAAAAGCCCATCTAAAACACAAAATAGAGCCTATAGAGACAGAGAGTGGATATCATGACAAATCTAAAGAGTATCGAAGTGATGTATTGGATTATAATAGTATGATAGATACGAAAGAGGCTACAGTTAGGAGACTAAGACAGGTATATAATCGTGATATAGTTTTCAAAAATTGGATGGAGAATATAGAAATTAGACCAGCATTAGAGCAACTCCTAAATGACCAAGTGGTAATTACTACAGCACATCACAACTCTATTATGACAAAGATGCCTCATAAGAGTACAGAGACTAGATGGCACCAAGATAGAAGGTATTGGCATTTTAGTGATAATAATCTATTGAGTGTCTGGTTAGCTTTGGGTGAAGAGAATAGTGAAAATGGAGTATTAGAGTTTATTCCAGGCAGTCATAAAATGAGTTTTGATATAGAACAACTTGATGAAAAGGAGTATTTTAGAGAGGATTATAGCAAAAATGTATCACTTATAGAGACAAAAGTATCAACTACTCTTCAAAAAGGGGATGTTGTATTTTTTCACTCTCTACTATTACATAGAGCAAATGCAAATAAAACAGATAAGCCTAAAATATCTTTTGTATATACAGTAAAAGGTGCAAATACTAAAGTTGTTGAAAACACTCGTTCTTCTGAATATCCTGAGATTTATCTTGAACGATTAGGATGATTAGAGTTTATTATTAATTTTGAAAAAAGTACTCCCACTACCAGAAAAGTACCATCCATCTGGTGCCACATCTTTTAGCTCGGGGTATGCAATGAGTGAGGCTTTGTATAAATCATTTGCCTCTATGGCATCTGCTTTTGAGAGTATCTCTGGTGTTGTTAGCTTCTCCCATCCTCTAAAAGAGTCTAAATCTATATCATCAAAGAGATATTTTTTAAAAGTTTTATATACTAGTGGAGTATCGCAATGTATATCTGGAGTATATAGCTCTATCTCAAACTCATCATCTTCAAATGGCTCTACTATCTCTCCAAATCCTGATACATTTGCACTACTATAGTCATAAATAAAAAATGGAACATCTGCTCCCACTTTTGAGCCTATCTGGGCTAGAGTAGGGGTGTCTATATTTAGTTCAAACATTTCATTCATGAGACGCATAAATGCTCCAGCATCGCTACTACCACCCCCAAGCCCTGCACCTGATGGTATTTTTTTTTCTACTACGATTTTATAATCTAAAAAGAACTCATGAGTATATCCTATATGGTTGTTTATCTCTTGATAAGCTTTATATATGATATTGGACTCTACTGGTATATCTTCAAATCCATCTATAGTAAAACTATCACACTTTTGAGGTACTATAGAGATAGTATCATATAGATTTGGAACTTTTATAAACCTAGATAGTAGTGTATGGTAGCCATCTTTATGTCCTGTTATCTTTAAAAAACTATTTATCTTTGCATGGGCTTTTATGGTCATTGTTTTCTCTTTTTAGCTAGTAATTTTAGTAGTACAGTAGTTAATACAAACTGTGTAGGAGAGCCAACCTCTAATGCTTTGATAGAGTTTGAAAATAGCTCTAGTATAGATTCATCTAGCTTGTATCTTTTGGATTTTATAGCCTTTTTTACTATATTTTCTATCACGACTCTACACTCTGTTGCAGATAGTCTACTATTTGCCTGTATAAACTCATATGCTTTGGCTAGATTGAAATTTTCTATATCTAACTCCAAAGAGTCCTCTTTTTGTTCATCATTTGATACAAATATAGGTAGTCTCGATTTTATAGTAGGTAGTATGGATGATTTGGACTCTGTGATAAGTATAAAGTGCTTATTTCTAGGAGGTTCTTCTATGATTTTGAGTAGTCTATTTTGAGCTATAGTTGAAAATCTGGGGGCTATTAGTATGATATACTCTTTGATATTACTTGCTACAAACGCTTTGGCTATCGCTTCTGAGGCGTGTTCTACTAAAAACTCTTTTCCATCTGTATCTATAATGGTAAAACTTTCATCTTTTTTTATTGATATTAGAGACTCAAGAGTTTTTTGAGGTGAGTTTGTAACTATTACACCACTTTGTAGTATCATTAATCTAAACTCAACTCATTAAATAGTGAAGCATCAATAGTTTTATTGAATAGTTTAAAAAGCTGTATCAATTTTATATCCAAAGAGGTACTACCATTTCTGAGATAAAAACTATTGGGTACATCACCATCAATAATCCATAATAGGTTCTCATCATTACGAAATACAAATTTGGTATATACGCTATCAGCACTCCCTATATACCATATAAAATAGCCATTTGGATAAGAGATATCTAGCATATCCTCCAAGAGGTCTAACTCCTCTGTACCATTCATCTTATCTAGGTTTGGAAACATAGACTTTAGGGTATAAACAGGCAGAAATGGTCTATGATTTTTGAGTCTATTGATTTTACTAGAGATATATCTTGCATACCATGCCCTGGATTCATCTGTGAGTACCAGTATAGTTTGACCCTCTAAAATCTTTGTAACAGCTCTTTGAATGATAGGAACCCAATCATAACGACACTCCTCCATCCAAGAGAAGCTAGAATCCTCTTCCCTGATGGTATCAAGTGTCCAGTTTAATATAGGTGTCATTATAGATTACGCATCTAATTTATAGACAGAGTGTAGTGTACGAACAGCTAGTTCAGCATATTTTTCAGCAATAATCATTGAAACTTTTATCTCTGATGTTGAAATCATCTCTATATTTATATTCTCTTTTGCTAGAGCAGAAAATGCTGTAGCTGCAACTCCTGAGTGAGATTTCATCCCAACTCCAACTATAGAAACTTTGCATATATCACTATCAAAGCTTTTTCCACCTATATCATGGTCAAAATTCTCTATAATCTTTTGGGCTTTTGATAGCTCACTCTGTGCTACTGTAAATCCTAGAGATGTTAGACCCTCACTACTAGCATTTTGGATAATCATATCAACATTTATCTGCTCATCTGCTAGTTTTGTAAAAATCTCTGCTGCAATTCCTGGTCTATCTGATACATCTTTTAGTGATACTCTTGCTTGATTTCTATCTAGTGCTATACCACTTACTAATACTGCTTCCATATTTCCACTCTCCTCACCTATAACTGTTCCCTCTTCATTAGAAAATGAACTTTTTGCTACTATTTTGACTTTTAATTTTTTTGCTAACTCTACTGAACGATTTTGAAGTACTTTTGCTCCAAGAGATGCTAACTCTAACATCTCTTCATAAGAGATAAAGTCCATTTTTTTAGCTTTTGGCTCAATCCTTGGGTCTGTGGTATATATACCGTCAACATCACTATAAATCTCACAAGCATCAGCCTTTAAAGCCCCAGCAATTGCAACTGCTGAGAGGTCTGAACCACCTCTCCCTAGTGTTGTAACCTCTCCATCTTCGTTTATACCTTGAAAACCAGCTACTATAACTACTCTACCTTTGTCTATTTCGTTTCTCATAGCTGTTGGGTCTATTGACTCAATTCTAGCATATGTGTGAAAGTTATCTGTTTTTATTCCAGCTTGTCTTCCACTCATTGCAATTGCATCAACCCCCATCTCTTTTAGGGCGATAGCTAATAGTGCCGCAGTTACTCTCTCACCAGAGCTTAGAAGCATATCCATCTCTCTTTTTGATGGATTGTCCGAAAAATGTTTTGCAAACTCTATTAATTTATTGGTCTCTCCACTCATGGCTGAGACTACTACTACTATATCATTACCATCTTTTTTGGCTTTTGCAACACGCGAAGCCACATTTTCGATGCGTTCCAAACTACCTACGCTTGTACCACCGTACTTATGCACTATTAACATTATTTATATGTCCCTCTTTTACGAAATGTTCTATAACTCTTTTATATACCCGTCGTTTAAAATATGTTGCCTTTTTTAGCAACTGTTCATACTCTACATACTTGTAATCTTCAAACTCTGGCTCATGATAACTATCAAGATTAATCTTGGCTCCATCTTTTAATTTTACTAAAAAATATTTCTGTGTTTGCCCGTCAAATGGATACATCTTTCGAGCTGTTGCCCCATTTGGAAAATCATACTTTATCCAAAAAGGGTACTCTGCAATAACTTCAACACTATTACACCCAATCTCCTCTTGTAGTTCTCTTAGCAGTGCCTCTTTTGGCGTTTCACCCTCATCAATACCACCTTGAGGGAACTGCCACGCATTTTTAATGTCTGAGCGTTTACCTAAAAAAAATTCACACTTTTGTGGATAGTCTGAAGAGAGTATGACAGCTGCGACATTTGGGCGATAACGCTTCTTTGTCTGCATTTTTCTACTCTACTTTCATTTATAAATTTGGAATTTAATTTTATTCCATTTTATTTGGTAAAATTTTAGCTAAAATGTCATTAAAAAACGGTGATTTCATGTTGCTCTATATCCACATTCCCTACTGTGACTCAAAGTGTCACTACTGTAGTTTTAATAGCTATGTAGATAAGTTTGATTCAAGAGAAAACTATATGTTGGCTTTGCATAGTCAGCTTCTATATGAGTTGGATAGATTTGGGGTACAAAAAGGAGAGATAGAGTCTCTATTTATAGGTGGAGGAACCCCATCAACAATACATCCAGAGCTATATAAACCTATATTTGAGACCATATCTCCACTATTAAAAGAAGGTGCAGAGATTACAACTGAAGCAAATCCAAATTCTGCAACTAAATCATGGCTACAAGGTATGTTTAATCTAGGAGTAAATAGGGTCTCTTTTGGGGTTCAGAGCTTTGATAGAAATAAACTAAAAGCTTTAGGTAGAAGTCACTCCTCAACCCAAGCAGTTGAAGCTATCAATATAGCAAAAGAGATAGGTTTTGAGCATATATCATTAGATTTAATATATAACTTTTCAGGAGATACAAAAGAGCTACTACTAAATGATATAAATATGGCTTTTGAGTTACCTATTGACCATATATCAGCATATGAACTAACTATAGAGAGTGGTACCAAATTTTCAGACACCCCAGAGCAGAAACAGGATAATAATGAGTTGGCTTTTTTTGTAGCCAATGAGATAAAAAAGCGAGGATTTGAGCAATATGAGATTTCAAATTTTGGCATCTATCAGAGCTTTCACAACAGAGGCTATTGGCAACTAAAAGATTATATCGGAGTAGGTGCAGGTGCTGTTGGATTTAAAAAAGATACTAGATACTATCCTATTACAGATATAGATAGCTATATCAAAAATCCTCTAGTAATCAAAGAGGAGTCTATAAGCAGTGAAGAGCTTTTAACCGAGAGGATATTTCTAGGACTGAGAAGTGATATCGGCATAGATGAGACTATATTGGATAAGGATATGAAAAAAAGAGCCGATTTTTTAGTACAAGAGGGCAAACTGATAAAAGAGAAAAATATCTACCAAAATGTTGATTTTTTCATTAGTGATGAGGTTGCACTATATATATTGACCTAACTCTCAATCTTTTTAGATAAAATTACAGTAATTGAAAATTAAAACCTAAAATAGGTTTAAAGGGAAAAGAATGTTTGGAATGGGTTTTACCGAGATACTTCTAATTGCGATAGTTGCTATACTCTTTTTGGGACCAGATAAACTACCTAGTGCTATGGTCAAGGTGGCTAAATTTATCAAAAGTACAAAAAAAGCACTAACTGACGCTAAAAGTGCTATAGATGATGAGCTAAAGATTGCTGAACTAAAAGAAGAAGCTTTGGGCTACAAAGCTAAACTAGAACAAGCAAATAGTGAACTACAAGGGTTTAAAAATATAGCCAACCCTGTAGATGACCTCCAAGAGGCTTTAGACATGGCAAAAGGTGGATTTAAATCAACTCCATTAGAAGAGGATGAGAGTATAACTAAACAGGTTGAACCAAAACAAGAAGAGGTTGTTTTGAAAAAGAAAAAAAAGAGTACAGATAAAAAAGGTGACGAGTAATGTTTGATGATTTAAAACCTCACCTAGTAGAGCTTAGAAAGAGACTAGGTATCTCTGTTATAGTTATAATTGTTTTTGCTTTTATAGCTTTTGGTTTCAATAAATATATAATAGAGTTTGCAAAAGCACCTTTGGTTGGTATAGTTGATGGAGACCCATTTATTGGTGGTATTGGTATATTTTTTACAGCTTTGAAAATCTCTATATTTACTGGATTTATATTTGCCTTGCCTGTAGTATTTTCTCAGATTTGGGCTTTTATCGAACCTGGGTTATATGACCATGAGAAAAAGTATGTTATCCCATTTGTAACTATCTCTACTTTTATGTTTATACTTGGTATGGCATTTGCTTACTATATGGTTATACCTTTTGGTTTTCAATTTTTATGGGCATTTGCTGGTAATATAGTTAACTTTTTGCAAACTCTTGATGAGTATATAGGTATATTTACCAAGATACTTTTTGGTTTTGGTTTAGCTTTTGAGTTACCTGTTATTCTGTTTTTCTTGGGGATGTTAGGTTTAGTTGATGATAAAAATTTAAGAGACTTTTTTGGTTATGCAGTACTAATTATATTTGTAATCGCTGCACTTCTTACTCCACCTGATGTTATTACTCAGCTATTAATGGCTGGACCACTTATTTTACTATATGGTATCTCTATTATTATAGTACGGATGGTAAACCCTTATAAAGAGGATGATGACGAAGATGAAGAGGATGACGACTCAACAAAAGAGAAAGAGCTACAACAGCTAGAAAAATAGATATAAAATTATTATACTTCCTAAAAATACCTTTTTTAGGAAGTATAATGAAAAATATCCTTGTAAAATATACTTCATAGAGTATCAAAAAAAGTTGAGAGATGAGTGGGAAAGAGAATAGATATGAAGTATTTGTTAGATACTAATACTCTTATATATTATCTTAATGGTGATGAAAAAGCTATCAAATTTGTGGATAATCATTTTAATGAGTGTGCTATCTCAACTATAACTTATTTAGAAATTTTAGTTTTCCCTTATGCTGAAGAGGAAGATAAACAGGTAAGGGATTTTTTGGAACTTTTTACTATTTATGAAATTGATAGAGAAATTATTAATATTGCTATAAAAACTTATCGAATACCTAATCTGATATAGAAAATGGTAGAAGTGATGCTAGAAATAGAGTTATTGCTAATGTTTTTAAAGAGTTGGGATTGATATGAGAAATTTCGTAGGTCGGACTGCCCTCTGTCCGACAAAAATTCAAATAATCAACAGATTTAATAATTTATTGATTATATTTATTGCTAATACAAATATTTTTTATTGGATTTTTTATTTATGCCGATTGGTGTCGGACAGAGGGCAGTCCGACCTACAGCTATTTTA
>Ga0256843_1003358_pt1 | contig 11158 bp, 10 predicted proteins | sample AlvinellametaG_FD_191572 | JGI IMG/M metagenome (GOLD analysis project Ga0256843, IMG submission 191572) | Pompeii worm associated microbial communities from hydrothermal vent at the East Pacific Rise, Pacific Ocean - Alvinella | ecosystem: Host-associated > Annelida > Integument > Unclassified ... | reverse complement strand
GTAGGTAATGAGTGCCTCTTTATAGTTTTGAATATCGTAGTAGTACTCAATGTTTGCAATATCTTTTAAGTATATAAGTGAACCCATATACTTTGCAACAATAAGATTTTTTAAGTCATCTATGGAGTTAATGGCATTTTTTACACCAAAAACAATGAGTCTATTGTCTTTCGTAGGCAGGTCAATTTCAGGAGCATTCTTTGCAATTGCCTGAATAGACTGTACCACTTGACCAATGGAAATATGGTAAGCGGAGAGCTTATCTAAGTCTAAAAGAACATTAAACTGTGGCTTTTTTGCCCCCTTGAGTGTTGTTTTTGAGATGTCTTGAATGGCATTAATATCTTGTTGAATATCTTTAATAAGCTTATAGAGCTTAATATGGTCAATCCCTAGCTCCTCTTTCTTGTAAAAAGCAATAGTCACAATAGGTACATCAATATCGATGTCAAAGGGTTTTACAATTGGCATCATAGCCCCACCTGGAATAGAGTCCATATTCTGCATTACTTTATCGTAAAGCTTTAAGTTAGAGCTCTCTCTATCTTCACCAATTTTGTACTGAACATTGAGCATCCCTACATTATGCATAGCTGTAGAGTAGATGTCTTTAATCCCTTTAATCTCGCTAATACGACGCTCTAAAGGTTTTAAAACAGCATTGTTTATCTCATCTGGGGAAGCTCCTGGCATAGGCACTATAATGGAACCACCACTCACAGCAATTTGAGGATCTTCCTCACGTGGCATAACCTCAAGCGATATATAACCTAGTGCTAAAATAGCAAATGCCATAATAGCAGTAAGAGGATTGTTTAAAAAATTTCTCGCTAAAATCCCTGCAATATTCTTAATCTTTAGTTCTGAATTATCTGCCATTACTTAATTCCATCATAAACATTATAAGCCTCTAAAAGAGATTTTTTAATACTCTCAACAGACTCAACAGTTAAGTTATGCTCTGTAGCATCTACACTTAACCCATTCATAAACTTGTTAGCACTACTGTCTAAACCAAACTTTGGAATATTTTCACGACTCCAAGCAGAAACATTTAACTTTGCATAACTGACAACATCTTCAAAAAAATCTTTTGGATTTTCATACACTTTGTCTTTTATTTTTGACAAGTTTTTTGCCTGTAAATCATCAAGGCCATAAGCATAAAGTTTCTCAAGCATTCCATCACTTACTTTGTACTCTGATGCAAATTTCAGATAACGTTCTGAGTGGTAGAGCTCAACTTTTTCATTGTCTAAAAGCATATAGGCTGCTATTTCAACACTATAGTATTCACTAGTAAGTACTTTTCTTAGTAATGTGTCTATGTTTTGAATCTCTTTTTCATTTAAAGAGAGTGAGTGTTTTTTAAAAATATCATCATATACATCCCCTTTGTATGTAATAATATAATCTACTCGTGGTACAATTTTTCTGACTGTTTGTAGGTTGATTTTACTATCTTTGTACTCATAAAATCGCCCCTCACTTTTCTCTGTTTTCCCTATTTTATTGAGACCAATCAACAATAGAATAAAAATCATTATCAATGACAACTTACTTAAAATATCTAAAAATTTCATATTTCATCCCCCCTATTAGAATTTATTTTACATCTCTATTTCTAAAAATAAGCCTATTGTACCTAGAATTTCAATATAAGCATTTTTTATTTACTAATTTACACAATTAGAAGACAAATAGACATAATTTGAAACGAATAATCTCTTTATATTAAATATACTGATATGCTTACTTATTACAAAGACTTTTATGTCAAAAAGGGGAACTATATGAAAAAAAGTATTTTATTTACTTTATTAATTATTGCATTGGGGTTGAATCTTCAAGCGAAAAATGTCGATGCTAGTATGCTTGAGAAAAAGGGTGAAATTAGTTACGAAAAGAAAACACATGAACCATTTACAGGGAATGCCTACTACTTCTTTAAAAGTGGAAAAACAAAAAAAGTAGTACCTTACTACAAAGGTCTTATAGATGGAAGACTTACAGAGTGGAGAGAGAACGGAACAGTAAAAACCATAGCATACTTTCGTAAGGGGAAACAAGACGGAGAGTACATTGGTACCTATTCTAATGGTAAAAAATCTATTGTAGCCTACTACAGAGATGGTAAGCAAGAGGGTGAAGTTGCTACATGGTACCCAAATGGTAAGAAGAAAAGTTCTGCTTACTTTAAAAATGACCTCTTAGATGGTGAGTCAAAAACATGGTATGACAATGGTCAACTCAAGTCACAATCATTTTATAGAAACGGGAAAAAATCTGGAATCTTTAAAGAGTGGTACAAAAATGGTCAACTCTCTGCACAAGCACACTACTCTGATGGTAAAATCATAGGAGGCGTACAGTTCTGGAAGGAGGATGGCACTCTTATTGCTAGATAATTGAAACATATTTCACTAGGACATACAATGCCACAAAACAGAAATAGCACTCTTTGTAGTGCAAATTTTATAGTAATCTCTCTTATACCTTTAGCCTTTTTCATCGCGATGATTTTAGGCTACTTAGAGATTATTCCTCTTCATGTACCCATACACTCTTTAGGTGTCATTGGTTTTATACTCTTCATATTTTTACTTTTCATACAGCATAATGCAAACTATGCTGTATGTAAGATGCGCTCCACACATAAAGATTTACAAGAGAAGCTCCAGCATGAACTTCTCAAGAACTCACTTACTATAGAGAAAGAGACAAAATCTGTCTTAAACATAGAGAATTTTCTGAACAAGTACTACTTAAATGTTAGAAATGACAACTTTGTCTCAGTAGCCTCCTCTATTTTTCCAATGATGGGAATCTTAGGTACATTTGTAGCTATTGCTCTCTCTATGCCTAACTTCTCAGTAACAGACACAGAGGCACTTGACAGAGAGATTTCTCTTCTTTTAAGTGGTGTTGGTTCAGCTTTTTTTGCTTCTATTTATGGGATTTTACTCTCACTTATTTGGACCTATTTTGAAAAACGTGGACTGAGTAAAATAGACACCTATTTTAACACCATAAAAGAGAGTCATGCAGATGCCATTTGGACACAAGAGGAACTTACTATTTACAAGTACACTCAGTATGACATTAAAGAGAACCGTTTTATATCTGCTCTCAAAGAGACATTTAACTTAGACTTTATTCGAGAACTCAACAAAGAGCACATTGAAAACTTTACAAACCTCACGACTACACTTACAGATGTCTCTCAAGAGCTTCGTAAATCACTCTCTAAAATTGACACAAGTACAACTGCTATTGATGCACAGGCAAACATTGAGCATGCTTTAGTTGAGTTTACTACAGCATCACAATCCTTTGAGAAGACGACAAAAGTCTTTAGTGCACAGCTGAACAACTCACTCAATAGAACCTTTGACAAAATAGACACTGAAATTGGGGACATTGTTATAAAACTCGCTGACTTTGCAACGCATGTAAGCTTAGAGAGCCGTGAAGTACAAGACTCCATTGCTAAGTACCATAACATGGTTGCAAACCATGTGAAAATTACATCTGAGTAAATATGTTTTACAAAAATAATAACAATGAAGACACAAACTTTTGGCTCTCCTATGCCGACTTAATGGCAGGACTCCTTTTTGTCTTCATTCTTCTCATTGGGGCTATTGTTGTCAAGTCTACACTCTTAAAATCTAACTTAGACTCTAAAGAGAACTCTCTAGAGAACTCTCTCAGTATGTTGCTCTTAAGAGACAAAGAGGTACAGAAGTTAAAAAAACTTCTAGCACTTCGCTCTTCTGAACTCAATGCTACTAAGGATGAACTTCTCATTTCTAAAGATGCACTCAAACTTAAAACAGATGAACTCGTCAATTTAAACAACATACTTCTCTCACAAAATATGAAGATAGATGACTTTAATAATAAAATTATTATTATGCAGAATCTTTTAGATGAATCAAACGCGACACTAGCACAACAAAATAGAACCATTGAGGAGTATGACCAGAAGGTACTCATACTCTCTAACTCCTTAACAGCCAAAGAAGATGCTCTCAAACTTAAAGATGAAGAGCTCCTCACACTTCTTAGAACCATAGAGGCAAAAGAGACTCAGTATGATGCACTCATAGCAAAGTTACAAGCACAAAAAGCAAAAATAAAATCACTCACAGGCATAAAAATTCGTGTTATTGCAGAACTTAAAGAGAGTCTAGGTGACAATGTAACTATTGACACACAGAGTGGGAGTATGCGTTTAGCCTCTAACATTCTCTTTGACAAGGGGAGTGCTACACTCAAAGAGAGTTCAAAACAGGAGCTGAAAAAGGTCTTTATTAACTACATTGGGGCACTTACATCTAACAGAAACATTAAAGATCATATAGAACGCATAGTTATAGAAGGACATACAGATAGTGATGGTGGATACCTCTTTAACCTAAACCTCTCACAGCAGCGTGCCTATGCAGTAATGAACTACCTACTTACACTAGACTTTACAAAGAAAAACAACATTAAGCCTCTTTTAGTAGCGAGTGGTCGCTCCTACTTAGATCCTATCTTAGATGAGAATGGAAAAGAGAACAAAGAAGCTTCAAGAAGAATAGAGATTAAATTTAGACTCAAAAATGATGATGCTATGCATGAAATAGAGAGAATTTTAGACTATGAATAATTTTGATGCAAAGTATATTAAGATTTCAAAAGAGTATCTACAAGAGAAATTACAGCAGTTAAGAGTACCTTTAAAAGAGGAAAAGAGTCTAGTAAAAGAGGAGTCAACACTCCATAAAATGGTTACAAAAATTTTTAAAAAAGTTTAAAAATATACCCCTCTTTTGTTTGTAAAGTTTCATACTTATAGTAACCATCTAACTCCATTACTACTCTGTAGTAACCATCATGGTTTCCAATTTTCACCTTAGTAACCTTGTGGCTCTTTTTTAAACTCTTTTCATAGCTTCTCATGTCAATTTCTCGTTGAAAATCACATACAATTCTGTGTGGTTTCACAAGTAAAAAATTACGTAATAGTTTATCTTTTGTAACTATTTTAATACTTCTAGCGTTCTCATATATTTTTAAAAACTTTAAAGAGAGAAGCTTCGAGTATTTCTCCTCTTTTTTCTGAAGTTTTTTAGAGTCACTTTTACCAACTTCAAACTCACTCGCATTTATATTTTGAGAAATAAAAAGAGGGAGGTGCCAATCGACACTATTTGAAAGTTTGAGACTCTTTGTTGCAAGAGAACCATCTAGATTTTTGTACTCAATAGTGACACTCTCTAAAACTCTAGCAGTTGAGGGAAGTGTAATTGTTGCACGTCGTAAAGGTGTTAAATGCTCTTCTTGGTTACTTGTGTAAGGGAGATCTTCTTCTCCTTTAGATGGGAAAAAAGGGTTTTCTCTTGCCTCTAAAGATAAAAGTAAAAGTGATACATAGAAAAATTTTCTTATCATAATAAAGACCTCATTTTTAATGAGGATATTATAGCAAATTTGGGGGAGTTATTGTGCGCTTATCTCTTTGAGTTCAAAATATTCACGTTGAAGTTCAGCATTTTGAAGTTTAAGCTCTTTGACCTCTTCTTGTAAATAGCTTTCATAGTCTTGAAGACCAAGAAGAACCTCTAAAGAGTTTGTACCATAAAGAAGTACACCTAGGTAGACACCAAGTGCAACAACAATAAAAAAGAGAAGGAAGAATTTTGATAAAGAGAGCCCCAAATATTTTTGAGTTATGCTCTCACTAGTATCAATCTCATCAAAGAGTTCTTCATCCTTCATTTTAGAAGTTCTCTTTTTTAGTTAAAAAGACGAGAACCTAAATACTCACCATATACAATCTCGTTTTCAATTTCTAAAAGACGGTTATATTTTGCAGTTCTTTCACCACGTGCAGTTGAACCAGTTTTGATTTGACCACAGTTAAGTGCTACAGCAAAGTCAGCAATGAAAGCATCTTCACTCTCACCAGAACGGTGACTCATAACACAGTTGTAACCATTACGTTGTGCAAGACGAACTGTAAGCATAGTCTCACTTACTGAACCAATTTGATTTGGTTTAATAAGAATAGAGTTAGCAATACCTTTCTCAATACCTTCATTTAAGATATTTACATTTGTAACAAAAAGATCATCACCAACAAGTTGAATTTTATCTGCAAGTGCATCTGTAAGTACTTTCCAACCAGCCCAGTCATCTTCACTAAGACCATCTTCAATAGATACAATTGGGTACTTAGCACAAAGGTCAACATAGTACTGTGTTAACTCTTCTGCTGTTACAGTACGGTTTTCAGAGTCTAGTCTGTATCCACCATCTACTACAAGCTCAGATGCTGCAACATCTAGTGCAATTGCAATCTGCTCTCCAGCTTTGTAACCAGCTTTTTCAATAGCTTCCATTATTACTTGAATAGGCTCTTCATTTGAGCTAAGGTCTGGTGCGAAACCACCCTCATCACCAAGTGCAGTAGAGTGCCCTTTCTCTTTTAAAATTGCTTTGAGGTTATGGTAAACTTCAGCAGATGCTCTTAAAGACTCAGCGAAATCTTCAAAACCTACTGGCATAATCATATACTCTTGAAAATCTACAGAGTTGTCTGCATGGCTACCACCATTAATAATGTTTAACATTGGTGTAGGATTTACCATAGCATTTGCACCACCAAGGTAACGGTAAAGAGGCATACCAAGAGATTTTGCAGCTGCACGAGCTACTGCCATAGAAACACCAAGAACAGCGTTTGCTCCAAGTTTTCCATAGTTTTCAGTACCATCAAGCTCTTTCATTGTTGCATCAATAATCGCTTGATTAAATGGACTCATACCAACAAGTACGTCATTAATTTCATTGTTTACATGACCAACTGCTTTTAAAACACCTTTACCCATGTAACGCTCATCAGCATCACGAAGCTCTAAAGCCTCACGTTTACCTGTACTTGCACCTGAAGGTACAATTGCACTCTCTACTGTTCCGTCACTTAATTCTACTGTTGCTTTTACTGTTGGATTCCCACGAGAATCCATTACTTCTATCGCACTTACGCTATCTATAAACATTGTCTGCCTTTAAAGTTTTTATAATTAGCGGCATTTTATCTAAATTTCGCTAATAAAAAAATTATATAAGAAACAACACCTGTTCTTATGCGTCTGTCTCTTCAATCTCTTCTGTCTCCATAATCATCACATCACTTATGCCCATAGCAACTTTAATTTTCTCTTCTATCTCTGCTGCTAATTCTGGTTCATCTTTAAACTTCTGTTTTACATTCTCACGACCCTGACCAAGTTTAGAGTCGCCATAAGCAAACCATGCACCAGCTTTATCGATAATGTCTAGTTTAACACCATAGTCAACGAGTTCACCCTCTTTAGAAATTCCCTCACCAAACATAATGTCAAACTCAGCCTGACGGAATGGTGGTGCTACTTTATTTTTAATAACTTTCGCTTTTACACGGTTACCAATTTGGCTCTCACCCTGTTTAAGTGAAGCTATACGACGAACATCAATACGAACAGAAGCATAAAACTTAAGTGCATTTCCACCTGTAGTTGTCTCAGGAGAACCATACCCCATCATTCCAATTTTCATACGAATCTGGTTAATAAATATAACCGTACAGTTCATTTTACTTAACACACCAGTAAGTTTACGAAGTGCTTTAGACATTAAACGTGCTTGTACACCTACCTGTTGGTCTGTCATTTCACCTTCAAGTTCTACTTTTGGAGTAAGTGCAGCTACAGAATCGACAACAATAAGGTCAATTGCACCACTTCTTGCTATTGTTTCTACAATGTCAAGTGCTTGCTCACCATAATCTGGTTGAGAGACTAAAAGGTTGTCTACATCTACACCAAGATTTTTTGCATATCCAACATCAAGAGCATGCTCAGCATCTATAAAAGCACAAACGCCACCATCTTTTTGACACTCTGCTGTAATTTGAAGTGCTAAAGTTGTTTTACCCGAAGACTCTGGTCCATAAATTTCTACAACACGCCCTTGTGGTACACCACCAATTCCTAGTGCTAAGTCAAGTCCCAAAGAACCTGTACTAATTGATTGTATTGGTTCTATGTTTTTGTCACCAAGTCTCATTAAAGCACCTTTTCCAAATGCTTTGTCTATCTGTTTCATTGCGAGGTCTAATGATTTTTGTTTATTTGCATCCATTGTATTGGAACTCTCTTATATATTAATTTTGCATAATTGTACACACTTTTTTACTTACTTTTAAAAATATGGCGTTTTGTCATATTTTTTTCTAAAAAGTTTGTAAATACTCTTCCATTTCATCTGCCGGTAAAGGCTTTGAATAGAAATAACCTTGTATTTTATCACAACCGTTGGAGACAATAAACTCTTTTTGTTCTTCTCGCTCCACACCCTCAGCAATTATTTCAAGATTTAAACTTTTTGCGAGTGCAATAATAGTACGAGTTATCGTAGCATCATCTTCATCTTCTGGAAGGTTATCAACAAACGATTTGTCAATTTTAAGTTTGTTAATGGGGAGCTTCTTCAAGTAAGAAAGCGAAGAGTAGCCTGTACCAAAGTCATCAATGGCTATGTTTATATTGAGTGCATTTATTTTTTTTAAGATGACTATAGACTCTTCAATATTAGCCATTATTTGACTCTCTGTTACTTCTAATTCTATATGTGTCTGTTCACACTTCTCTTGTGTAATCAAACGCTTTAGTCTAGAAACAAACTCCTTCTCATGAAGCTGTTTTGCAGAGAGATTTAAAGAGAGCCGGCCAGGATTCAGTCCTTTCTCATACCAAAGGTGAAACTGCTCCATCGCTTTTTGCATAACATAGTTGTCAATTTTCCCTATAAAACCTGTTGACTCGGCTAAAGGTATAAATTTAGCCGGTGCTACAAGACCAAGTTTTGGATGTTGCCAACGAACTAAAGCCTCCATACCTACAATTTTATGCTCCTTTGCATCAACTTGTGGCTGGTAATAAACCACCAACTCTTCTCGTGTTAAAGCCTCTCGTAGCTCAACCTCTAAGGTTACATGTTCTAAGGCCATCTCAGTCATTTCAGCACTATAAAACTGGAAATTATTTCTTCCCTCTTTTTTTGCCTTATAGAGTGCGGAGTCTGCAAACTTCAGTAGGTCACCTACATCTATTGTGTCATTTGGGTAGAGTGCAATACCTATGCTACAAGAGACAAAAAGTTTACAACTTGCAACTTCTAAAGATTCGTTGAAAATATCGAGTATCTGTTGTGCAAACTTTGTAGCCTCTTTTGGAGTAGAGAGCTCTTCTAAAATAATACCAAACTCATCCCCACCCAAACGGGCTAATGAGTCTTCATAACGAATAATTCTACTCAACTTTTCTGCAATAACTTTAAGTACTTCATCACCAACCTCATGGCCTAGTGAGTCATTTATCTCTTTAAAATGATCTAAATCTATGAAAAGAAGTGCCATCATACTACCATTATGTTTTGCTTTTTTTATGCCATGTTCGAGTCTGTCATTTAACAAGGCTCTATTTGGTAAACCAGTTAAAGCATCATGGTAAGATTGGTATGCAATTTTCTCATATGCGAGTTTCTTTTCAGTAATATCTTGTACATAACTAATAATACCTACAATATTTCCTTGGGAGTCTTTTAAAGGTGTCGCTGTTAAATCTGTATGAATATAGGTTCCATCTTTTTTAATAAATCGTAACTCTTGATGTAAAACGCCCTCTTTGAAAATTTTCTCACGGTTCTCTTGCCGAAAACATACATCATTTTTATCGTAAAAGAGCTCTATGTTTTTTCCCATAACCTCTTCAGCTTTATAGCCAGTAACAATCTCAGCACCATGGTTAAAACTTGTAATAATGGAGTTTAAATCCGTCGTTACTATGCCATCATGTATTTGACTTAAAATTTCTGCCTGTTGTGCATTTTTAAACTCTAGCTTTTTTCTCTCATCAATATCAATCAGAATCCATAAAACTTCTTCTTTGTTTTGAATAAAATCTCCAGATATATGCCCCCAAAAGAGTGTCCCATCTTTTTTCTTAAAAGGAGCATCCATTTTCACAGGCTCCCCTTCAATAACATGATTAAACACATCTTTTCCAAATTGTATATATGCCTCTTTAGAGGGGTGGAAAATTTCTGTACTCTGCTCTAAAAGCTCACTCTCACTATAACCAAAGAGCTCACATAAGTAAGGATTAACAAAAAGATTTTTACGGTATTTATCTACAACTAAAATAGCAATATGAGAACTCTCTATAATTTGCTTTGTCCAGTTCTTATTAAATTTATTTATATTTCTCATGCTCTTATCATAAACAAATTTCTATTAAATACAAATTAGTAAGGAAAAGTTTTACAAAAATTAGATAAAATAGTCGGATGAAAAAAACCTTAATTGCCCACTCCCCAGACGCTGACGATATTTTTATGTACTATGCCATTAAATTTGGCTGGGTCAACATGGAAGGTGTCACTTTTGACAACATTGCAAAAGATATTCAAACACTCAATGAAGATGCTCTTAATGGCGTTTACGACATTGTAGCCATCAGTTTTGCACTCTATCCGCACATTAAAAGTGAGTATGCTCCTCTTAGAACTGCTGTAAGTTTTGGAGAGGGTTATGGTCCTAAGCTCATTAAACGTAAAGGTAGTAAACTCAAGCGTAATTTTAAAGTAGCACTCAGTGGAAAACATACTACAAATGCTATGCTCTTTCGCATTGCTTATCCAGATGCACGTGTAACTTACATGAACTTTTTAGAGATAGAGCAAGCTGTCATAGATGGTGTTGTAGATGCTGGTGTTCTCATTCATGAGTCTATTTTAACGTATGCAGACTCACTTGAAGTCGAGCGTGAAATGTGGGACATCTGGCAAGAGTTAGCAGGAGAGGAGTTACCTCTACCTCTAGGTGGTATGGCAATTCGTCGCTCACTACCACTCAACAAAGCCATAGAGTATGAAGCTACACTTACCAAAGCTGTACAGGTTGCTCGTGACCATAAAGAGAGACTCTCTACTATGCTTCTTGAACGTGACTTAGTGCGCATTGATGCACCAACACTTGACAAGTACCTCGAGCTCTATGCAAATGATGAATCTATTACACTGAGCCCTATTCAGTACAAAGCCATAGATAAACTCTTTGAACTAG
>Ga0256843_1003357_pt1 | contig 11159 bp, 11 predicted proteins | sample AlvinellametaG_FD_191572 | JGI IMG/M metagenome (GOLD analysis project Ga0256843, IMG submission 191572) | Pompeii worm associated microbial communities from hydrothermal vent at the East Pacific Rise, Pacific Ocean - Alvinella | ecosystem: Host-associated > Annelida > Integument > Unclassified ... | reverse complement strand
CTCTCTTACTTTATTCCAAGGAACTCAATTGAAATTTTTTCTCTTTTTATTTTTAGTTATAAATCTTTATGCTGCATCCGCTACTAAAGAGTATTCTTTTCGTGTTGGCTACGGTTTAGCATCTGAAAATGATCTGGGTGAAATTGTATTTGGCGACTTTGGAACACACCCTCGAGACCTAAGCGTTTATGCTTTAGATGGGGGTTATTTGCTACAGGAAGGTCTCTCCTCTTGGCCCATAGATTTTTATGTAAAAGGTGGAGTCTCTTATTTTAATGAAGATACTTTTAGTAATACCTATGAGATGACACTCTACATAAAAGCTTACTACAACATAGACTTTTATGACAATAGAGTCCGCATTGGTGCGGCAGAGGGTATCTCCTATACACTACATACTCTAGAGACAGAGTATTATGAGGCTATAGATGATGGTGAAGTGACCTCAAAATTTTTAAACTATCTCGATTTGAGTGTCGATTTTGATTTTGGTAGGGCAGTAGGAAGTAAACTTCTTGAAGATACCTACATAGGGTATGCGCTCAAGCACCGTTCAGGTGTCTTTGGTCTCTACAATGGTGTGCATGGTGGTTCTAACTACAACACATTCTATTTAGAAAAAAACTTTTAAGGAATAAAAATGTATCAATGGGTTTTATGGTTTCATGTTATCTCTCTCATCTCTTGGTTTGCAGTACTCTTTTACCTACCACGTCTTTTTGTTTACCATGCAGAAAACATAGAGAACAAGGGTTTTGTAGAGGTAGCAAAAGTACAAGAGTACAAGCTGTTTAAATATATTGGAGTCCCTGCAATGTGGGCTACAGTGCTGAGTGGCTCTTTTTTAATTTACCTCTCAATAGCAGGAGATTTTAACCTCTTTTTAACAGGTGGATGGTTACATGCAAAACTCTTTTTTGTGACACTTTTAATTATTTACTTTTACTCAATGAATAAATATAGAAAAGAGCTAGAAGAAGATAAATGTACGAAGAGCGGAAAGTTTTTTCGTATGTACAATGAGGTGCCAACACTCTTAATGTTAGTTATTGTAGCTATGGTAGTTGTAAAGCCTTTTTAAAAGGCTTTAGCATTTTAAAAAAAGGGCTATTTTTCACCACGTTTTTTTGCTTTAAAGAGGAGCGGTGTTCCTGTAAAGTTAAAGGCTTCACGCATCTTGTTTGTGAGGTAACGTCTGTAAGTAAAGTGTAAACCACTCGGTTTATTCATAACAATAGCTATTTTCGGTGGACGTGTTTCATACTGTGTTGCATAGTAAATACGAATTACCTGACCACTTACACTTGGAAGTGTATGGCGACGAAGTGCTCTCTCAATAACCTCATTAATTTTACTTGTAGGGATTCTCTGTGAGTAGTTTTCATTAATCTCTAAAATCATATCGTGGAGTTTGTCAACTCTGAGGTGCGTCTGTGCAGAGAGTGTAATAATAGGTGCATACGCTAAGAATTTAAATCTATCACGTACCTCTTTAATGATTTTGTCATGCTCTTCGCGTTTCGAGATGTCCCATTTGTTTAAAACGATAATGGAAGCTAAACGGTTACTATCTACAAGTCCTGCAATCTTCTCATCTAGGTCTAAAAATGGTTCACTTGCATCAAGAACAATAAGTGCCATGTTTGCATTTTCTAGCATCTCTTTTGTACGCATAAGTGCATACTTTTCAATACCTACAATTTTACCACGACGACGTAGTCCTGCTGTGTCAACAAAAGTTATCTGTTTGTCTTGGTACTCTATTGTCTCATCAATAGGGTCAATAGTTGTTCCTGCAACACTACTTACAACAGAGCGCTCTTCACCAAGAAGGGCATTAAGTAGAGAACTTTTTCCAACATTTGTACGTCCAATAATGGCGATTTTAATGTGGTTTGCATCCTCTTCGTCAAACTCTTTAATACGGTCATTATTTCCAAAGATAGAGTTGTCTTCAATAACACCATCCATCTCATCTTCATCCCAGTATGTAAAGCCGTCATCCTCTTCGTCATGTTCACCATTAAAGAATTCGTCATCACTTATCTCTTCTGGTTCAGTAACGATGATTTCGTCCTCTTCCTCTTCTTCCTCTTTTATAGTGTCTTCTTCAGGGATTTTGTCTGCAATCCACTCTAGAAGTTCTACAGTGTTTCTATTATGTGAAACAGAAATTCCAAAAATGTCACCTGTTCCAAATTCGTAATAGTCCCAGAGCTTCTCTTTCATTTTGTCATTATCAATTTTGTTGACAACAAGAGCAATCTCTTTCCCCATAGCCTGAAGTTCATAAAAGAACTTTTTATCTTCGTCTTCAGGAATACTCTTTCCATCAACCATGTAGAGAATAATGTCAGCAGCATAAGCAGCTTTGAGTGACATCTCTTTAATTTTGTCAAAGAGTTCACACCCTTTGTCTAATCCACCTGTGTCAAGAAGTAGTGCCTCTTTGTTGTGAATAACAACATGGCGTCGTTTTACATCACGAGTAGTACCAGCTAAATCAGATGTGATAGCATCACGGTTTTTGACTAAACGGTTAAAAAGAGAGCTTTTCCCAACATTGGGACGACCGATAATGGCGATTTTTTTCATATAAGGAACCTTGCGTATTAAAAGAAATATTATTGTAATTATATCGAATATGGAGAGTGTTTGCATTGAAAATTCCTAAACTCAGTAAATCTTAATCTTTTTTGAATACTTTAAAGGAGGATTTTTTGTATAATTCGTCTAAAAAATGGAAGTGTGCATGGAAAAAGTTTACTACAGTTATGAAGATTTTACAAGAGATACAAGAGTGCTTATTCAGAAGCAACAGAGCTTTGCACCGGAAGTTATTGTTGGTATTGCAAGAGGTGGTTTAACCTTAGCACATGCTATGGCAGAAGGGTGTAACATAAGAAATGTACAAACACTTAGAACCGAACTCTACGACAAAAGTTGTAAACGCGAGAATATAACACTCTTTGGAAGTTGTGAGTTTGAAGAGGGTGCAAGGGTTCTTTTAGTAGATGACATTGCTGATAGTGGTGAAACACTTCTCTGCATTACAGAGTATTTAAAAAAGCATTTTCCAACTATAGATTTGAGAGTTGCAACACTCTTTTACAAGAGAAGTTCTCTCTTTGAACCAGACTACTGGGTAAATGAAGCAGATGCATGGATAGAGTTTTTTTGGGAGAAAGACTTTTCGTAAGTCTTTTCTCCTCTACTGTGCTGTTTTCTCTTTGAGAAGTCTTTGAAACATTTTTGGGTATTTCTTTTGAATCTCTTTTAAAATATCCATACTCAAATCTTTAGATTCTACATACTCTTTAAATATTTTGTATTTTCTTTCAAAATCTTCATCTACCTTTTCAAGCTCTTTAGAGTTTACTTTTTCTACCGCTTCTTTTACTTCCTCTCTCTTTGTCTCTACTGCTTTACTCAAAGTGCTGTTTACATCTGTAAGTTTTTTAACTTCTTTTATAACAGGTGCTATGAACGAGGAGGGCTTCACTTCTAAAACAACTATTTTAGGGGGTGTTGTTTTTTGAGGAGACTCTATAGTGTACTCAAAGCTATCACGTCCAACATACCCTTTTTGTGGTGTGTACTGGAAACTACCACTCTCATGAACTACGACTTCTCCATGTTTGGCATCCTTGTAGAGTGTAAAGTGTAGCTTCTCACTGACTAGAGGGGTAAGTGTTTCTGAAAATGTAGCATCATTTTCAAGGGTAAACTTTTTTGTTTTTGCATCATTAAAAATATGTACCTCTTTTGTATCTAAAAAGTCAATGTCAATCTGGTGTGCAAGACCTGGTTTTGTCTTAATTGTTCCCTTTTTTGTCTGTTGTGTGTACTTTACAAGGTAGTGTGCAGAACCAGTACATTTTTTTATAGTTGTTCTTACGTTCGGTGAAACGGCTTTACCATCTACAACGATTGTTGGGTTTACATCTGTTACAAAAATGACAGTTGGGTACTCTCTATGAGCAAAACTTTTGGAGAGTGTTATGTCTTCTAGCAAATCGTTGGAGAGAGTCCCACTCATTGGACACATACCATTTGCTGTAATGTTGTAAGAGTGGTCACCATTTTTGAGAAATACTTTTTCATTGTTTTTTATAGTTTTCCCATCTAGCTCAATAGTGATGCTTTTTGCACCTTTTACATTAAAAAGAACATATTGAGGGTGTGTCTCTTCTTGAATACGAGTAATCTTTTTTCTCTGTTTATAGAGAAGATCAAAACTTTTTTGTGTGTAGAGGTTTGGAAAAAGTTTCATAAGTGCATTTGTTAATTTAATTTGTTCGAGAAGTTTCTGTGTCTCTTTGTACTTCTCTTTAGGTTTTTTTGGTAAGTCAGAGAGTTTAAAGCGAGCTATTTCATTGTACATTGGACGGACGATATTCTCTAAGTCCATCTTCTTAATCATTGCACAACTTTTTTTATCTTTTTTTGTATAGACAATATACTCGTTAAAGAGTTCAATAGTATTGCTCTGCTCTTGTGTAAAAATAGATGTAAGTGAGTCTAAGAATCCTTTTTCTTCACTTTTTTCTCTTGGAAAGAGTTTTTTATTGAGTGCTTGTTTAGCCTCTTCTTTACTCTCTTGACAACTCTTAAAGAAGAGAGAGTTAGACTTTTCTATGAGTGAATTATAGAGATCCGTAAATTTTTTCTCTTTCGCGTTGAGTGTTTGTAAATCTTCTTGAAAGTTTTCTAAAAAGAGTGGTACGAGAAACGAGAGTTGTTTGAGTTCATGAATCCATTGAGATAGCTGCTCAATTTTAGAGTCTATATCATCTGGAAGATTAGTTTCTTTAAAAAGGAGTGCTTTTTTTAAAAGTTTTTGAGTGTTAGTAACTTGGTCAGACTTCTCTACAACAGCACACCAGAGTTTCTCTTCATTTTGTGTGTAGTTAATATTGACTAAAGAGAGGTTGGTTGTTGCACTCACATAGGAGTTTATTTTAGATTGTACATCACTGTCTTGGTCTTCAATAATTGTCTCTTCAATATGTGTATGTATTTCTGATTTTATGTTACCACTGAGGGTGTAGAGAGCTTCTTGTTTCGTATTTGCACACCCTTTGTAGCTTTGCGCATACAAAGAGCTAACAAACAGTAAACTTGTGAGTATTGATAGTTTCACATTGATACCTTGTTTGAAAATGAAAAGAGTTTAGTTGTCTAAAACCATCCAGACATAGAGTTCATGTGTACTTTTATCCATCCAAACATCTTCTATATGTGCAGAAATTTTCCCTTTTGCACGGTAAGTACTATTGTCTTTAGTGTTGACATAACTGCTATTGTTTGTAACCTGTTCTTCTTTACTCATGTTGAGAACAACTTCAACTTTTGTTTGGAGAGCAAGCTCATCTAACGCACGTTGAATAGCAAGTTTTCTTTGTGAAGATATAGATTGGTCATAAGTTCTTCCAGCAACTCCAACAGCACCTCTATGGGAACCGCTGCTTGGGTTTAAAACCCAACTAGGTTGAGCACCTGTTGCATTTTGTACCTGTGGTTGCCCACAAGCACTCAAAAGGAGAAGAAGAAAAACAAAAAGAGTAGAGAGTCTACTCATTGAATGCTTTGTCTAAATCGTCAAATGCATTTTTAGCTTGAAATTGTTGCCAAAGTGCATTGTCGTTTTTAAGACTAGATTTTACAAGATCTTTTGCTTTGTCGTTAATCTGTTTTTCTGGAACTGTTACTAAAAGGTAAAGTGCACCAGATGGAGCTGTCCAAGCATCTACAGCTTTAGAACCTTGAAGTACTACTTGAGAAAGTTGTTTTGTTACAGACTCAGTTACACTGTCTACAGTCTCAGTATCACCAACACCTGTAGTCTGTGTGAAACCTTTCATTCTGTCTTTAACAGATGTTTCAATCTGTTGTGCAAGGTCAGAACGACCATTCATTAATGCAACTCTTCTCATGTGAGACATACCAGCAGCACTTTTGTTTGCAATACCAACACCAGCATATGCACCCTCAACCATTGGAACACATGTCCATTTTGGAGCTAAAACATTCTCTTGTTTACATGCAAAAGTGTTTGTTTCTTGTTTTTGAGGAGCAGGGGCTTCTGTACCACATCCAATAAGTGTCGCAGCTACTACAATAGCTAAAGCAATTGTTTTTTTCATAAAAAAGTCCTTTGTTGTTTTTAATATTATATCTTGATAATTCTTAAATGAATCATAATTTAACTACATATAACAGAGAGTTGATGACGCTACTCTCTAAAATATCTATTTTGTTACTATTTTTCTTTACGAGACTCTTTGATGAGTTCATAGGCTTCATTAATCTCTTGAGTTTTCAGGGTAGCCTCTTTAAGATACTCCTCTCCCTTTCCTTGTGAAGCAATAATATCTGGGTGGTATTTTCTTACAAGTTTTCTGTAGGCTTTTTTAATCGTTGCCATATCATCATTTTTACTAACACCTAGGATTTTATAGGCATCTTCGATGGATGCTTTTGGTGTTTTGTTTTGCATCATTTTTTCAAATTGATCGAAAATTGCATGGTAACTTTGTGGGTCAAACTCTAATGCCTCAGCAATAGTGGCTAGAACCTCCTCTTCACTTTTACTTACCTCTCCATCGACAAACGCTAGTTGAATTAAAAAGCCCATAAATTGCTGTTGCTGTGCTTTGTTGCGTTTAATGGCATTTGCTAAGGCATGAGCAATCGCTTGTGTGTTGTCACTTCGGTTTTTCTCTTCGTTAAAAATCTCTTTGAGAATATCTTTTGTCTTCTGTGGTTCTGGAAAAACTGCTGAGATGTCGTCAAACATAATGCCCACGAGTTGTGCTTCAAGTGCATCTACTTTTCCGTCTGCTTTTGCAACCTTTGCAACGAGTGCAACAAAGAGACCAAGTTCACTCTTTTTGAGTGAGTCGTAAGAGACAGAAAAGTTTTCAAATGCTTTTTTTGAGTATGTTTCGTATTGGCCATAACTTTTAAATATATAGTAAAAGACGGCACCAAGTAGTGCAAGTAAAATGAGATTACCCATTGTGTACTCCTGAGTATAATTTCGTGTAATTATACAGAGAAGTAGTTAACTCTTCTCCATAGAGAAAATTTTTTAAAAAGAAGAGAGAAAAAGGGTACAATTCGATTATGGAAAAACTGAAAGCTTTAAATAGTGGTGTAAAGTATATGCTTATCGCCTCTTTTACCTTCGCAATTATGGGTGCATTTGCCAAACTCGCTTCGGAGAGTATGAGCTCTTTAGAGGTAGTCTTCTTTAGAAACTTAGCGGGTGTTATTCTCATAGGTTATGCTGTCTACAAAAAACCTTTAGTACAGGTTGGTGGGAAACCTTTTTTACTCTTTTTTCGTGGATTTATGGGCTTTGTAGCACTTCTTGCTTTCTTCTACAACATCGCTCACATCTCTTTGGGTGATGCTATGACTTACTCTAAGACAAGTCCTATTTTTACAGCAATTTTTGCTTTTTTGTTTTTAGGAGAAAAGCTTAGTCTCAAAGCTTGGTTGGCAGTTTTTGTAGGTTTTATAGGTATTGTCTTCATTACACAACCCTCTGGTATTGGTTTTACAAAGTATGATTTACTAGGGATTTTTTCTGGTGTAGGTGCTGCACTGGCTTACACTTCCATTCGAGAGTTAAGAAACTTTTATGACACAAAAGCCATTGTACTCTCCTTTATGCTTACTGGAACACTAGGACCTATTGTTCTTTTTCTTATAGCCCCTTACTTTCCTACAAAAGAGTTCGATTTTTTACTTGCTGAGTTTGTAATGCCTGAGGGAATTGTCTGGTTTTATGTTCTGGGTCTAGGTCTTTTTGCAACCATTTCTCAGATGCTCATGACGAAAGCTTATGGAGAGACAAAAGCGGGTATTGTCGGGGCTGTGAGTTACACAAATATTCTTTTTTCCATTATTGTGGGTGTTCTTTTAGGGGATGCACTTCCTTCATTGAGTACAACGATTGGTATTGTCCTCATTGTTTTTGCAGGGCTTATGGTGGCGCGTGCTAAGTAGAGATTAAAACCGTTATGGTATAATCTCTTACTTTTTTTACACCCATTTAGGCTTGAGTCATAGGGGTGTCGGCATTTCATGCCAGAAGGACAAATAAATGAAACTATTAGCTGGACCATGTGTTATTGAGAGTGAAGAGAATATTTTTACAATTGCTCGTGCACTTGAAAAATACCACAACGACACTACTATTGACTTCTACTTTAAGTCAAGTTTTGACAAAGCAAACCGTACCTCTCTTGAGTCATTTCGTGGCTTAGGTATGGAGGAAGGTCTTCGTATTTTACAGAAAGTAAAAGATGATTTTGGTTATAAAATTGTAACAGATGTACATGAGTCTACACAGGTAGAGCAGGTTGCAGAAGTTGTAGATATGCTGCAAATTCCTGCATTTTTATGTCGTCAAACAGACCTACTTGTTGCTTGTGCAAAGACAACTCGTGAGGTAAACATTAAAAAGGGTCAATTTCTCTCAGCAGATGCAATGAAGTACCCACTTTTAAAAGTACTACAAACGCGAGGGTGTTCAGAACCTACATACGAAAATGCAGCCAAGCATGGCGTTTACCTTTGTGAACGAGGTAACTCTTTTGGGTATGGCAATATGGTTGTAGATATGAGAAACCTTGTAATTATGAGAGAGTTTGCACCGGTGATTTTTGATGCAACACACTCTGTACAGATGCCAACAGCACAAGATGGTAAAACAGGTGGAGATAGCTCTATGGTACCTCACCTTGCGAAAGCAGCTGCTGCTATTGGTGTAGATGGTTTCTTTTTTGAAACACACTTTGACCCAAGTATCGCGTTAAGTGATGGACCAAATATGCTACAACTTGAAGAGTTAGAGAAGTTACTAGGTACAATTAAAAAAATTAGAGAGATTTAACCCTCTTTAGCAATATATTAAACAGACAGGAGATATAGAAATATGGAATTAATCGAAGGTAAATTAAGAGTAGTAAATGGCAAAAAAATTGCTATTGTAAGTACACGTTGGAACCACTTTATTGTTGACAGACTTGTTGAGGGTGCAAAAGATGCATTTGACCGTCACGGTGGTGATGAAGCGGACATTACACATGTTTTAGTTCCAGGTGCATTTGAACTTCCAATGATAGTAGACCAACTTTTAAGCTCTGGAAAATATGATGCTATATGTGCTTTAGGTGCTGTTATTCGTGGTGCTACTCCTCACTTTGACTATGTTTCTGCAGAGGCAACAAAAGGTATAGCTACTATGAGTTTAAAGTATCAAAAACCAGTAAGTTTTGGACTTTTAACAACAGACACAATCGAGCAAGCTATTGAACGTGCTGGAACAAAAGCTGGAAACAAAGGTTTTGAAGCGATGACAACAGTTATTGAAATGTTAGATTTATATGAGGGACTGTAATGGCTACTAGACATCACGCACGTATGGCAGTTGTAAGTCTTCTTTATGCTTATGACTTAGGAAATGGTAACACGGCAGAGCATACAGCAGAGATTTTAGAAGAGAAAAAAATTCGTAACAAACAGAAAGATTTTGCACTTGACCTCTACGAAGGTGTTATGGAGAATTTAGAGGCTTGTGACAAAGCAATTATTGAAAACTTAAAAGATTGGGATTTTGAACGTCTTGGAAGTATTGAGCGTGCTACACTCCGTCTCGCAGCGTATGAAATTCTTTTTGGAGAGTTAGACTCAGCAGTTGTCATTAATGAGGCTGTAGAGATTACAAAAGCTTTTGGTACAGAGCAGTCTCCAAAATTTATTAATGGCGTTTTAGACGCAATTAGTAGAAATAAATAAGATTTCCCCTTGTTAAAACAGCTACTTTTACTGCTCTTTGTAACACTCTCTCTTTTTGGGAGTATTGATTACACTCAAAAAAACAATTGTTTAAATTGTCATAAGGGTATAGAGCACATTCGCCAAGAAAACTCAGGCATGAGTAAGGCTATAGCAGAGGTAGCTGCAAAAGCAGGGTATGCAAAAAATAGTTGTATTGTTTGTCATGGTGGAAACCCAGCTACTAGACATAAGAACAAAGCACATAAGGGAACTGTAGAGTATTTTCAAAAGAACCCAGGTCCAAAAGATTACTACCCAGCACCAGCAAGTGCTTGGATAAATGAAAATACATGTGGTATCTGTCACCCTGTTCAGGTGAAAAACCAGAAAAACTCTCTTATGATGAGTGCAGAAGGGACAATTCATGGAGCCTTATGGCGTTTTGGTGCAAAAGAGGGTTACCAGCATGTAAATGGTAACTACAAAACACATAACCCAAGAGACCCGATGAGTCGTTCTGGAACAAAAATTTACAACGAGTATATGGCTGAGTTAACAAAAAAAGAGCCACAAGCTTTTACACAAGCACTCCAAGAACTTCCAAAAGCACCAACACTCAAAGAGGTAACAGAAGATCCCTCTCTTGCTCTTTATACCTACCTTCGTCAGGAGTGTTTGAGTTGTCATACTGGAAGTAAGGGAAGTGCTGAATATGGAAGCTTTCGAGGCCTTGGATGTGCTTCTTGCCATATTCCTTACTCAAATGAAGGTGTTTACGAGGGGGGAGACAAAAGCATAAGTAAAAAAGAGCCAGGACATCTCCTCTCTCACCAAATTCAATCTTCACGTAAGGTAAAGGTAACTATTCACGATGTGAATTACTCTGGTGTTCCTGTAAAAAGCTGTGCAACATGTCATAGTGGGGGGAAACGCATAGGCTTAAGTTACCAAGGGCTTCTGAACTCTGAACTCTCTGTAGAGTCAAACAGAAAGAGTTCAGGGCACTATTTACATATGAAAGAGGATGTTCACTTTCAAAAGGGCATGTTGTGTCAAGATTGTCATACATCTAACGACTTACATGGAGATGGTTTTTTACGTGGAGCCAATTTTGGAGCGGTAGAGATAGAGTGCCAAGATTGTCACGGTACAACAAAAAACTACCCATGGGAACTCCCACTCGCATATGGAGATGAGTTTAACATAACTGCGGCTACTGGAGAACCACGAGGTGTCACACAAACAGTAGCAAAGTACCTTAAACAAGGTTTTATTCCGGAGAAAAAAGAGGATGGTTACATTCTCTCAGCAAGAGGGAACCCACTCCCAAAAGCACTTAAGAAGGGAAATAAAGTAGTTCTGTATTT
>Ga0256843_1003356_pt1 | contig 11161 bp, 10 predicted proteins | sample AlvinellametaG_FD_191572 | JGI IMG/M metagenome (GOLD analysis project Ga0256843, IMG submission 191572) | Pompeii worm associated microbial communities from hydrothermal vent at the East Pacific Rise, Pacific Ocean - Alvinella | ecosystem: Host-associated > Annelida > Integument > Unclassified ... | reverse complement strand
AATATACCCATATATACACCAAAAAGGAGTATTCCTATCAGTGTAAAAAGTATAGTCTTTAGAGATAAGTGTATCATTCAACTATTACCTTTTAATTAAATAGACTATCGCCTAGATATTCAAACTGCCCAAGCTCTGTTTCTATCTCAAGAAGTCTGTTGTATTTTGCTATTCTGTCACTTCTAGCAGTTGAACCTGTTTTAATCTCACCTGTATTTAGGGCTACAGCAAAATCAGCGATAAACGCATCTTCACTCTCACCAGAACGGTGACTCATAACACATTTGTATCCACTTCTTTGAGCTAGTCTAACTGTTTGCATAGTCTCACTTACAGTTCCTATCTGATTTGGCTTGATAAGGATAGAGTTTGCGATACCTTTCTTGATACCTTCATCCAAAATAGCTACATTTGTAACAAACAAGTCATCACCTACAAGTTGAATCTTATCAGCTAACTTATCTGTAAGAACTTTCCATCCATCCCAGTCATCTTCACTAAGACCATCTTCGATAGACACGATAGGATACTTGTCACATAGATTTGCATAATATTCTACTAACTCTTCGCTTGTAAGCTCTCTGTTTTCTGATTTGAGTACATATTTACCCTCATCATTTACAAGTTCACTAGCAGCAACATCCAGTGCTATAGCTATCTGTTCACCTGGTTTGTATCCTGCTTTTTCTATCGCTTGCATGATAACTTGGATAGGCTCTTCGTTTGATTTAAGGTTTGGAGCAAATCCACCTTCATCACCAACTGCTGTACTCTCTCCCATATCATCTATAATTTTTTTAAGATTATGGTACACTTCAGCTGAAGCTCTAAGCCCATCACTAAATCTATCAAACCCTACAGGCATAATCATATACTCTTGGAAGTCCACAGAGTTATTTGCATGTTCACCACCATTGATGATGTTTAGCATAGGTACAGGCATAACTACAGCATTTGCACCACCTAGATATCTATATAGAGGCATCTTTAAACTTTGAGCTGCAGCTCTTGCTACTGCCATAGACACACCAAGTACTGCATTTGCTCCAAGGTTGCCATAGTTGTTTGTACCATCAAGCTCTTTCATAGTCAAATCAATCTCTGCTTGATTAAAAGGACTCATACCTACAAGTACATCATAGATAGAGTCATTGACATTTGCAACAGCTTTTTGAACACCTTTACCCATAAATCTGTCACCACCGTCTCTAAGCTCTAATGCTTCTCTTTTACCTGTACTAGCACCACTTGGTACTATAGCTGAAGCTACTGTTCCATCGCTTAGTGTTACTGTAGCTCTTACAGTAGGGTTTCCCCGACTATCCATCACCTCATCAGCTCTAACATCATCAATAAAAATCATATCTATCCTTTATTTGTCATCTAAACAATATTTATAAACTATTTTATCAAAATTTACCTAAAGTTTACTCGACTTATACTTTAAGTTGTTATTTATTATAATATTTTAAAACATAAGGTAGTTTAGATGCTAAAATTTACAATGATATTTATAACATTTGTGATAATCCTAAGTGGTTGTTCCAAAGAACCAACATTTACACCAACAAACAACAAGTTATTTACACAAGGATACAAAGATGGTTGCAAAACAGCCGATGGAATATATACCAAAAATCACAAACTTTTCAATGACAACTTGGATTATCATGAAGGATGGTTTAGTGGCCGCAAAGAGTGCAACCACTAAGAGAGTATATCTAAAGCTAGTCTTTTGATACCTTTGAAGTCTGCTTTTCCACTACCCAAAAGTGGGATTTGCTCAACTACTAGATATTCACTAGGTATAAACAAAGGATTTAAACCTAAACCTTTGATAGCCTCTTTTAACTCTTGCAAATCCATATCACCTTCTAAAAGAAGTACTACTTTCTCACCTTTTTTACTATCAGGTACTGCTGTGATGGCTATAGATGAGTTTTCATCAACTACTTTGGATATACTGCTCTCAACAAGCCCCAAGCTTACCATCTCTCCACCTATCTTGGCAAAACGGCTATATCTGTCAACTATAGTTAAAAAGCCATCTTCATCTATATGTCCCTTATCTCCTGTAACATACCATCTGATACCATCCATCTCTTTGATAACCTCTTTGGTTTTTTCAGGATTACCCAAGTAGCCTTTCATAATCTGTGTACCACCTATGAGTATCATCCCATCTTTACCGACTTCAAGCTCTTCAAAACTTTCAGGATCAACTATCTTAAAACAGCTTCCAGGGAAAGGCAACCCTACCGTACCCACCTTGTGTCCTATATGAGGCTTAAAAGTATCTAGCATCAACACATCAGGTACATTTACCGAAGCTACAGGCGTTGTCTCTGTAGCTCCATACCCTTCATATATCTCTTTGCCAAACTTCTTTTTAAACTCTTCTCTTATCTCATTTGGCAGTTTTTCTGCTCCTGCTATAACCAATCTAAGGTCTTTAAACATCAAAGGGTGTAGTTTTTTGTTTCTAGTATATAGCCTGTAAAATGTAGCCGTAGCAAACAATATAGTAGCTCTATACTTTGCCGATATCTTACCTATACCAAATCCATCTGTAGGATCAGGATGAGCCACCATACTAACTCCCTCAACCAATGGCATCAAAGTTGTAACAGTAAGCCCAAATGCGTGAAAGATAGGTAAAGTACCAAGCATTACATCATCATCACTAGGGTTTATCAAAGTAATTGCTTGTTTGATATTGCCCATGATGTTTTGATGTGTAAGCTCTATAGCCTTTGGTGAACCTTCACTACCACTAGAAAACAGTATAGCAGCCGTATCTTGCGTATTTACACTTTTTATAAACAACCACTCCAAAATTTTACTAGGCAACACCATAGATGCAAAAAATACCATTACTGATTTGGCTTTGGATAACTCCTCTTTGATATCTTCTAAGTATATCACCTCAACTCTATCTAGCACTTCACTCATATCAAAACCTTTGGCTTTGAGCTTAGCTACAAACTGTTTAGAGGCTACTATCTGCTTGATATTTGCAACCTCTAGTGCATAAAACAGACTCTCTTTTGAAGCTGAGTAGTTTAGATTGACTATGGTTTTACCCAAAGAGAGTATCGCCATATTACCGATAGAACCACCAGCTGAAGTAGGTAGTAGTATCCCTATATTTTGTGAGTTTAGTTTAGGTTTAAGTGCATTTGCCATCATCCATACAGCAGTTATCATCTTATGTCCACTCAGTTTTGCTCCTGTAGAGTCAGCTACGCTTAGTGCTTTACCAACACTTTTAGCACTTCTAATCCACGCTTTTGGGATAGAAGGCAAAGTTGAAGCATAATCTTGCCAACTATCGATAGATAGTCTCATGATAGCCTTTTTAAGCTCTACTCTATCTACACTTCTAGGCAAAGCTGAACCAAAATGCACACTTATATCTTTGGTTCTTTTCCTTTTCATCTTGGCTGATGCGTATGAGAAGTTATCTTCCCAAAGCCCTCTTAGATAAAACGGTACTACCTCTACATTGTCATTGCACTCTTGAAGCACTATCTCAAAACCTCTTTGAAACTCACTTAGATGCCCATTGCGAGAGATATGTCCCTCAGGGAACAGGGCTACACACTCTCCACGGTTAAGTGCTTCAGAGATACTTTGAAGTGCCTGTTTACTACCTCTAGTGCTGATAGGAATTACTTTAAAAAAATCTAAAAACGGCTTAACATACCATTTGCTATAGTACTCTCTATCCATCACAAACCTAATATGCATAGGATATGCCATCTGAAGTATAGCCCAGTCCATAAATGATATATGATTTCCGAGCAAAAGTATCCCTTTGGACTCATCTATATGCTCAAGCCCAGATACTCTAAGTCTGTATCTAAACCCTATCAAAAACTTGATAACATATCTCACTAGAGATTGAGGAAGTTTCACTACTGTATATCCCATCCCTACAAAGGCAACAAATGCCAATATATAAAAAATCCCCTCTGATGTCATACCATAAAAAGCGATAAATGCTGTCACTATCAGAGCAAAAAGCATAGCTAGATTTTGTACGAAATTACTACCTGCTAAGATTTTACCTAGATGAGAAGTAGGAGCTTCAAACTGTATCAAAGCATTGAGTGGGACGATAAACAGCCCTGCACTCACACCAAAAAAGAAGATATCCAAAGCTATAAAATACAGATGTTCAAACATAGGCATCAAAAGTATAGATACAAATATACCAAAAGCCCCCAAAGGAACCAGTCCTAGTTCCAAAAAGTGTTTACTTGCCTTTCCTGCATAGAGTGAGCCTACCACGATACCTACGCCACTCAAAGATAGCAACCCTTGTGCTACTACTGTATCGGTTATAGCTAGTGAAGATTTGAGATACTCTCCAAATACAGCTACAACTACTTGAGATATAGCCCAAAACACTCCAAGACCTATGATACTAAGCCATATACTTTTTGTACTTTGAAGCATTTTGAGGTTTGTTTTTAGATATGTTAGATTGAAATACTTCTTAATCTCAAACTCTATACTCTCATCACTGTGAGGAGTCACCATCAAAGATAGCTTTTTAGCCAGTATATACTCAAACACACTTGAAATAACCAGCAAAAATCCTATAGGTGCTACATATGTAAGGATTTGTGATACATCTTGACTTTGGTTATCTAACAGATACTCAAACCCTACTGAGTACAGCACTGCTCCCAAAAGGATAGAGACTATAGTCACAGCCTGAACCACACCATTTGCCAATGCTAAGTTTTCATCGCCAAACATCTCTTTGATAAGCCCATACTTAGCAGGTGAATATATAGCACTCTGAGCTGAGAGAACCAAAGTAAGCCCAAAAGCCACCCAAAACCATCCCATATAGTAACTAATCACTATCAAAGATGTCACCACGATAGCAAACTTGGCAGAGAGTTCTACTATACGAGTCTTTTTGTATCTGTCACTCAAATACCCAGCAGGAGAAAATAGCAAGATAAAAGGAAGCAGTATCAAAGCATTGACTATAGTAGTAAGCACAATAAGCTCACTACCATCATAAGCTTTGAAGATACTGTTTTGAAGCACAATCTTATGTCCCAAATCACTCATGGCATTTAGAAACATTATCAGTATATAAGGCAAAAAACCTTTGGTTGCAAATAACTCTCTCATGATTTATCCTTGATATTTTGTAAGTGTGTAGATACTGTTTGCATATTAAAAATATATGGCTTTAGATTTAGTATCACATCAAAAAGCAACTCATAGCGACTGTTGTGTGAACCACTCTCATCATCAAGCAGTTTATAGCCTATCTCGTTTTCTAGTTTGGCTAACTCTTTTGCCACACTAACATATCTATCTATCAAAGCAAAATCCAATCCCAAATCTTTGGCTCGTTGAAGTATCTGGACTACTTGCAACTCTTTGGTTGTAAAAAAACCATCTCTTGGGTAGATATATCCTTTGGCGATATACTCTTTTAGCGTATCTTCATCCACTCCTGTACTATCTAGTAGCTCTTGCTTGGATACAGGTTTGGTATCTTTCCCACCAGCTATAAGCTCTAACGAATCTATCATTGAGTTAAAACTACCATCAAAACTAAAGTTGTTGTGTTCAAAGATATGTTTTATCTCCGAGATTGAGTATGAAAAGTTTTGCTGAAGATACTTGATAAACTTGATGATATCCACACAACTTTCATCATACAGATGCACATTTGGTTTTGGTTTTTGAGGCTGAGGAAGCAACCCCTCTTTTACATAAAACAGTATGGTTGATTTGCTCTCCCCACTCTGTTCTATAAGCTCTTTCATCTTAAGTGCCATAAGAACTCCTTTGATATTCTTATGGTATTATAACTATTTTTTTATTAAGTGTCAAGTGGTGCTTTACGCTTTATTGATTATATCGCTCGTTTTATAATTTCTCAAGAGTAATTCTAAAGCTGTGATGTATATTTAAACCAATGCTTAAATAAAAAACATTTCTTTATCAATATAGAAAAAAATCCTTTTTGTTCTTTTTTTAATAGTTGTTTTAAATCTTTTCTATTAATTGCTATTATTTTATCATCTTTATAAATCATTTTTTCATTTTTTGATAAAAATTGAATAATATCCTTTTTCTCTCCTCTATAAAATTTTAAAATTGCATATAAAATTAGTAAATTCTTTTTCCCCATAACTGTTCCTCTTGATAAATTCGTATATTTATTAGAAGGTATCAAGATAGAAACTGTATCTATCAAGCTTGCTTTTAATAATTGTTCAAACATATCATATTCCCAATCTAAACATTCTGTTGCATCATCTCCGATCCAAAAACGGATAAAATTAGAATAAACAGTTACAACAACAGTTCTATATTCATCATTTTCTATTGCATCTATATGATTATAGTAAAATGGTTGATATGAAATACTATTTTTATCTACTTTTATACTATCTTTATATATATCTATCCAATTATTAGGTTTTAGATTATTATTTAAATTTTTAAAATTTAAAAATTGTTCCATAAAATGATAAATATTTTCTATTTTTTTATATTTATCATTTTCATCTTTATAAATAATATCTAATGCCACACACGATAACTTAAATCCCATCAATAATCCTTATTAGAGTTGTAATCATAACCCAAATATTTCAACTTGTCTTTTATTTTATCATATCTTCTTATTTGTTATATCTTTCATCTTCAAATCATAATGTTTTTTATCTGTAAAATATATCTCAATACCATTTTTATTTAACTGTTTCAAAAATGACAAATTACCATCCTCTATTTTAGTATTACCTCCTAAAGAGATACTTTTTAAAGTTAAGATATCTTTTATAAAAGATATAGAGGCTACTTTACAATTATCCATTATAAGATATTCTAAATTTTTTAGATTTACTATTTTTTCTATATCTTTTGGGATATTACAATTTTCAAAACGCAACTCTTTGATATAAATACATTTGTATATATCACCGATACTTTTAAGTTTTTTGAACCCATTTAGGGCTATCAATTCTACTTGCTTCAAACCACTCATACCATCTAATGTATCTACTGTATTTTTAGCCTCTGTATAAATCATAAATTTCTTGATATTTTTACTATCTATACCTTTGAAAGTTTTAAATTTACTTGTAACTTCTACTTTAATGGTATCAAGTGATAAAAACTGTTCTATACCCTTAAACGAAACCAAGTTATCACAATATGCAGAAAAGTATGATAATTTATCCCATTTATTTATATAAGTTAAATCTGTTTCATAGTATCTAGTCTCTATAGTTTTTATATTTGAACACTCATAGATAGTTTTATTTGATTTTGGGTATTGCAAATTAACATATTTTAAGTTTTTAAGTTTTGAAAAATCTATATCAACATATATGGGCAAATCACCATTATCTGGAATCTCAATATATTCTAGTCTATTCAACTGCTCTATAGGAGTATAATCACTTATATCCATAATCGGTTTAGGGTTTAAAAAGAAACTATATGCATCTATTTTTAAACATTTAAGATGTAATAGCTTAGATAAAAATGAAAGATCAGCTAAAGTTTCATATTTATCTTCATCTGTATCAAAATATGATTTTAAAAATCTATCTTCTAGATAAAGACATTCTACTTTTTTATCTATAATAAACTTTATCATATCGGTAGTCAAATACTGTGGTTGCAATATAACAGTATCACATCCATATAAATCATCTTTATAATCCCAAATATCAGCAAGGTTACGAAACTTTTTTGCTTTACCAAATAGATCTTCAACCTCTATAAAATTATCTTTATTTTGTTGGATATATACCATATGTTTCATTTTTTTCCTTTATTTCTTAACTTGTCATTCCTACCTAACCCCTATCAACATCAAAAAATCTCTATTAGACATACAAGACAACTCTTTTATACATATATTATCTTTTTTATTCAAATATAATGCAACAAATAGAAATATCTTTTTAAACATATCAAAAGTCTCACTCACATCAAACTGATATCCTTTTTCTCCATTTAAAACCATATAATAATCATCATCTCTTTTTAGATATCTAAATTCTATATACTTAAATTGCTTATTTATATCATTATGATTGATAGTATATCTATAAGTTTTCTTCATCTCATACTTATCACTATATACATAAAAAATATCTACAAATACTTGAAACAGTTTTACAATCGATAATGCTTTAAAATCAAATATAATCTTATCTTTTATACTAATGAGTATATCTACTAGATTATTGTTGCCATTTTGGTATATCTTGATATCAGCCTTTACTACATCATCTATATTTCTTAGTATAGGAAATATATAGGTATAACTTGATTGATACACTTTTTGTGGTAAAGCGTTAGATATAAATCTTAAGGTATTTAAACTCTTTGGAGTATAAAAAAACTCTATATGATTTTGCATTATCATTATGCTTTTATCTTCTAACTCTTTTAACCAAAAAATATCTTTTTGATTATCTATAGGTTTTATTTTTTTTATATAATATAATGCTGACTGTACAATCCATACAGTATCTAAAATATAAGATATATCAGAGTTTGTAAATATGTCTTTCAAGATAGTATTATAAAATATAGCATCATCATCTTCGATATAATAACTCAATGCATTTAAAATCTCTATTTTTATATCATCAGATATATCCTCTTGTAAATAAATATCTTTTAATAATTCTTTGGAAGATAAAGCATCATCTATAGTATTTATGTATTTAAATTCGTCAAACATTTTTTCATAATGTTTTGCATCTGTAACAAAAATACTATTTTTAAATTCTCTACGCAATACTTGTGTAATCTTTTTTTCATATAGTTTGTATTTTATATATTTTAGGAGTAAACCTACTTTAAAAATGCTCACTCCTAAGCTAGATTCTCTTCCTTTTAATTCTAAAAGAGTAATTTTATCTGTTAAATTTTTCATAATTAACCTTTATATATGACATACTCAGTATAAAATTTATATTTACATACCATAAAACTAATTAGTTTTAGATACTTTGTTTATGATAGTTTTGCATTTTATAAATCAGATTTATTACTCCCTCAATGAATAGATTTCTTTATAAATTTGGATTTGTAAATTTTATGATATCTCCAAATGGACGAACTTGTAATATGTCATTATAACCATAACACCATATTTTTGCTTCATTATTATATGTAATAAATCTTTCCCAATGTTTTACAAAAATTTTCCATGAACATTCAATAATTTCATATTCTGTCTCAAAGAAAAAGATTTTATCATTATCTTTATATGGTAACTTTTCTTTTAAAGATTGTTGAACCAACTCAGATGACATCTCAATATTATCTTTCAGCCATACTATACCTGTTTCTTTTGGATTACATATAGCATCATTCATCCAATGATCTTTTTGTAAAAACCATCTTGTTTTTTTCTCATAAAAAGCACCATATAGATATAACCACAACTCTTTAGCACTATCATCGGACAATAACCTAATCTCTCTATCCAGTAATCTTTGAAACTCTAAATCACTACCAAGACTCAACTCTTCTAAAATAATCTTATTTTTTTGAAAAGTGCTATATTTTAACTTATTAATATCAATCTTACGGATTCTCATATTCTCTTACTCTATCCCAATCCTCTACTTAAAAAAAATCTATATTGATTATCTTCAAATACCATCTCTTGATTCATAGAGTCAAACTTACCTATACTCAAAAATAAATCAATTTCATCAAATGAAATATTTAATTTCTTCATATCATGAGTACCAATCCATATTCTCAATAATGCAATACCATTCTCTTTTGTTATAGGATATAGAGTAAACTCTTCTTTACCTCCTACTTCTTTGGAAAACAAGAAAGTATCTAAACCATCCATCCTTTTATCTTCAATAAAAATATACTCTTTTTTCATATAGTTATCTTCACAACATTGAACTAGTAAAGATTGTATTATAAAATCTTCTAATGATTGATTGCATTTTATAGATGTTCTAGTTACAAGTATCGTATCATTTGGTCTATCAAATTGAAATAACTTCATATCACAAAAATAAAAACCATAATGTCTCAAAAGATACTCTTTTAACTTTATAGTATTTTCCATTTATCAGTTGCCCAATATCTTTGATATCCATCTTGTATCTTCACTCGCATCTAGTATGATTTTGACCATTATTGTCAATGGGATAGATAGTAGCATCCCCACAGGTCCAAGCAACCATCCCCAAAATACAAGTGACAAAAATACAATCAAAGGAGAAAGTCCCAAACCCCTACCCATAATCCTAGGCTCTAAGATAGAACCTATGACTACATTGACTACTAGATATACAGCCATCACAACTAATACTACTTTCATATCATACTGTATAAGTGCCATCAGTACAGCAGGTAGTGCTGCTATGATAGATCCGATATTTGGTATGAAGTTTAACAAAAAAGCCACTAATCCCCAAAGCATAGCATAGTCTATACCGATCACTTTAAGTGCTATAGCTATGAGTACACCTGTAGCTGCTGATGTCATGGACTTAAGAAGGATAAACTGTTTGATATTTGTACTAACATCCAACAAAGATAAAAGACGAGGACTGTTGATAGCTTCTATCTTTTTAGAAAACTCAGAAATCTCCATCAACATAAATATAACAGTGATAAGTATCATAAATGAGTTAGTCAATAAAGAGCCCAAAGATCGAAGAGTTTTAGCTATATACTCGATGATACTATCAGTGGCAAACATATTGAGGATATCATCTTTGGGTATAGTTATACCCTTGCTCTCTATAACAGATAAGTAGTGTAACAGATCTGTTCTAAGTTTCTGTTCATATACAGGTGCATTGTGAGTAAAACTCTGTATGGATGAGCCAAAAAACATCACCAAAGTACCTATGATAGTAAAAAGCACTACTATCACACTAACCAAAGCCAAACCTTGAGGTAATCCTTTGGCTTGTAACCAAAGGTAAAAAGGAGATATAGCTACAGCTATAAATAGTGCTAACAAAAGTGGCACGATAATCACCGAAGCACTTTTGACACCTGCAAGTACTATCACTACAGATGCCATTATCATAAAACTATACCCTATACCTCTATATCTTTTTTTTTGCACTTTTACCTCTTTTTATACTATAAGTATATTTGTATAATATAT
>Ga0256843_1003355_pt1 | contig 11167 bp, 10 predicted proteins | sample AlvinellametaG_FD_191572 | JGI IMG/M metagenome (GOLD analysis project Ga0256843, IMG submission 191572) | Pompeii worm associated microbial communities from hydrothermal vent at the East Pacific Rise, Pacific Ocean - Alvinella | ecosystem: Host-associated > Annelida > Integument > Unclassified ... | reverse complement strand
AGATAATAACTCACTAAGTTCTGGTATTAAAGATAATCTACCTTTTTGTGCCATTACCTCTAAAAGTGTAGCCACTTTAGGATCTAGTTTATCTTTAATAGGAGCCACAAGTGCCTCAAATTTTTTTTCACTTTTAATTAAAGGTGAATTTAAAAAACTCTTTACATCACTATTTGAGTTTATAACTTCTGAGATAGCAGATAGTTGGTTTAATACATCATCTAAAGATATACCATCTAACTCCATTATTGCTTTTGCATATTTTTTAGCAATTAAACTATTCATTATGCCACCTCTTTTGTTACAATTTCTACTATTTTATTAGCATCAAGCGGTATATCAGAAGAGCTAATATTCTCATCTAAAATAGATAGTGTTGTATTTTTAAGAACTTTTCTCTTCTCTATATCCATCTTTTCATTTGTCATTTTTTCTAAAGCTAATAACTCTTGCTCAGTTTGCTTTTTAATTTTCTCTTTAATAAGTGAAATTTCTGCTTTTGCATCTTCTACAATCTCTTTAGCTTTTGCCTTAGCATTTTTAAGCTCTAATTCTGCTTTTATCTTTTCATCTTTAGCAGCTTGTCTTTTCATCTCAATCTCTTCTAAATCAGATGCAATTGAGTCTGTTCTGCCCTTTAAAAAGTTTTTAATAGGGTCTGCTAAAAGATAATAAAGCAGTATAGCCAATAGAGCAAAGTTAAAGACTCTAGGTCCAATATCTGTTGCACGACCTGTAAGCTCTAAATATTGCTCTGCCATTTTGTTTTCTCCACTATTTGCTAAAAGCAGTGCTGGAATAGCTAATAGTGCTAATAGTTTTAAATATCTACCCATATACAATCCTTAACTAAGCTGTGCAAATTTAGCTTTAAGAGTCTCTTTAATTAGAGGAACTTGAGAAAGAATTCCATTTTTAAGCTCTTCTCTCTCTGCCTCTAATTTCTTAGTAAACTCTTCATAAGCTTTTTCAAGCTCTGCCTCTTTGCTGCTAATTAACTTTTCTGCTTCTGCAGTTGCTTCATCAGTTGCACTTTGGCGTAATTTAGCTGCCTCTTGCTTTGCGCTATTAATAATAGCTTCAGCTTCTTGATGAAGATGTTCAGCATTGCCAGAAAGTTCTTGCGCCTCTTTAAGACTAACAGCAATTGTTTTATCGCGCTCGTCCATAAAGTTAATAATAGGCTGATAGAGTGCTTTGTTTAAATAGACAATTAACCCAATAAACAGAAGCAAAACAATCAGCATTAACGATGGTGAAAGTGTTAGCATTCGACCTCCTATAAAAATATGCGCAATTTTAGCATTATAGGAGTTAAATAGTGGTTAATTTTTCTCTTGTAGTTTAATAAAGGTTATAAATTTTTCTAATTCCTCATTAGAGTCGAGTATAATCGATACAGTAGAACCTTTTACCTTAGTTTCAAATGGTAACAACTCTTTAATTAAGTAACCTTTACCTTTAGGAATTTTAAAACTATTTTTAGAAATTGCCTCTTTAGCTGAGTTAACTTCTCCATCTCTCATCTTTTTAGCAATAGATTCAACTTCTCTTACACTAAGTTTTTGACCAGCAATTGTATCTACTAAAAGCTTTTGTTTCTCTTTTGGAATAGTAACTAAAATTTTAGCATGACCTTGAGAGATTTTGTTTTCTATAATTGCATTTTGAGCATACTCATCTAATTTTAAAAGTCTTAATGTATTTGTAATTTGTGAACGACTTTTATTAACTATATCTGCTAACTCATCGTGAGTAATGTTATGCACCTCTATTAACTCTTTATATGAGTTTGCCAACTCTATAGCATTTAAGTTTTCTCTTTGAATATTTTCAATTAGAGCCAACTCTCTTAGTCGCAACTCATCAAGCTCTACATCTGCAATTATTGCTTTTATTTTTTCTAAATTTGCTAATTTACTAGCTCTAAGACGCCTTTCACCTGCTATTAAAATATATCTATCTTCATGAGATATAACAACTATTGGCTGAAGAAGTCCATGCTTTAAAATAGAGTCTGAAAGCTCTTGAAGTTTTTCACTATCAAAATGTTTTCTTGGTTGGTAGGGATTTGGTTCTATTGCGTTAATATCGAGTTCTGCAACTCTATCTGCTAACTCTTTATCACCTATTGTTTCATTAAATTGGTTTTCATAAGTAGAGCTAATATCATCAAGTATTGCTCCTAAGCCTCTGCCTAAGCCACTCTTTTTTGCCATTGCTATCTACTTTTTATAATTGAATTTGCTAAATCTTGATATGCAAGTGAACCTTTTGATTTTGCAGCATAAGTTACAACTGGCTCTCCAAAACTTGGACTCTCTGCCACTTTTACATTTCTAGGAACTACAATAGAACTCTTTTTGCTTTTAAATAGTTTATCTTTAAAATGATACTCTAAATCTTCAAGAACTTGCTTTGAGAGATTGTTTTGTCCTGAATACATGGTTGGCAAAAAGCCTTTTATTTTAAGATTTTTATTAATAGATTTTCTTATTAAACTAATAGTATTTAATAGTTGTGCTAAGCCCTCTAAAGCAAAAAATTCACACTGAATTGGAACAATAACAGAATCAGATGCCGCTAAAGCATTTATAGTTATTGGTCCAAGCGCTGGTGGTGAATCGATTATAATATAGTCATATTGATCTTTTATTTTTGCAATTTTTTCTCTTAAAATTAGTTCTCTGCCACTATTTTTTTTATCATAAAACTCTTTTTCTATTCCTACTAAACCAATATTTGATGGCGCTAAATCTAATTTTTTATAATCTGTGCTAATTACAATATCACTAAGTTCTTTATTGCCAATTAAAACATGGTATATATTAAACTCATAATCTGTTCTTTTTAAACCAAGATTTGTTGTAGCATTTGCTTGTGGATCTGCATCTATTAATAACACTCTTTTGCCTTTTTTTGCTAAAGAGGCTGAAAGATTAACAGCTGTTGTGGTTTTTCCTACGCCACCCTTTTGGTTGGCTATGCTTATTACTTCACTCATCTTAAGCTATATATCCTTTCATTATTTATTAATAGTGCGCCGTCATCGCACAAAATAGCATTTTTAAGAGTTTTTAATTCTCCTTTAATATGCACCTTTAATAACTTTTGCTTTTCAAATTCTACCCTAAATTTCTTAAAAACTTCCTGCCAAGTTTGACTATTTTTTAATAGCATAAAATATGAATTTAACATTTTTTCTACATTTATTTCTCTTTCTACAAATCCAAATTGATCTTCTCTTTTTTGTAAATTTAAACCTATTCCCACTATAAAGTAGTCTTTAATAAGTTGCGTTACTACTCCTCCAACTTTTTTGTTTTTTTTATAGATATCATTTGGCCATTTTAACCAACATTCATTGTCAAATTCGTGTAAAATCTCTTTAAATAAATATGCAAAATATATTGAGGCAGATTGTAACATTAAATCTTTGGCTATGTTATTTTTTTTTATAGAAAATGAAAAAATTAAATCATCTCTATTTGATATCCAACTACTATTTCTGCTACCAACACCAGCTGTTTGTTCTTTGGCGACAATTGCTATCTCTTTATTTAAACCCTCTCTAACAAGATTTGCTAAATATTTTTGTGTAGAGTCAATTTTATCAAAGTAGAGTATCTCCAACTTTTAACCTTTGTCCTAAAGTATATGCTTTTGCATCCATTTTTGCTTTGGATTTTGGCTGAATTTTGCCAACTCTAATTGCACCATTTTTGCAACCTATATCAATAAATTCATCATTAATTTCTAAAATTTCACCCTCTTTATTTTGGCTATTTGTATTTAATAAAGTAATATCATGCAACTTCATTCCATTTTCTAAAAAAATTCCTGGCCAACCAAAATATGCACAATATTTTCTATATAACTCTTTAGCACTATCGAAATTTACCAAGCCATCTTCGCGTTTTATTTTTTTGCATTTAGAGGCAAGGGCATTTAGCTGAGGAATTGGGTTAATGTTACTAAAATTATCTAAAATATCAATTGTTAAATCTGCGGCTATATTACTTAAGGCTATAAACATTTCATCTAATCTTGGAGCTTTGGAGCTTTTTATATATTTAAAACCTAGCATATCACCACTATCTAAACCCTCTTCCATTAGCATTGCTGTAACACCACTATACTCATCGCCATTTAATAGAGCTTGTTGAATTGGTGATGCACCACGATATTTTGGTAAAATTGATGCGTGTAGATTTATAGATGGAGCAATATCTAATATTGCTTTTGGCAAAAGTTGTCCATATGCTGCTACAACTATAAAATCAGGCTTTATAGCTTCTATTTTTTTCAAAATATCACTATTTTTTAGGGAGCTTGGTTGAGCAACTTCAATACCTCTACTTAATGCCAACTCTTTAACCGGAGGTGAAGTTAAAACCTTTTTTCTGCCAACTGGTCTATCTGGTTGCGTTAATACAAGCTCTACGCTATATTTGCTATCTAAAAGCTTTTGTAAAATTATCTTTGCATATTCTGGAGTTCCCATATAGACTATTTTACTCATTTTTATCCTTTGTAAAAAGTGTTCCGCCAATATGTTTTTTATCTATTAAAAATGAGTAAACATCTTTTAAATCAAAACCACTAGCTAAAAACATTTTAGCACCTCTCTCAAGTAAAAAATTAGCAGCATGAAGTTTTGTAACAATTCCTCCAGTTGCAAATTCATCATTTGGTGTGCATTTTTCATCTAGCTCACTACTTGTTAAGTTATGAACTATTTTTCTTGCCTTTGCATCACTATTTTTATTTGGATCATCTGTATAGTAAGCATCAATATCACTTAAAATTACTAAAATATCAGCATTAAAATAGTAAGCAACATGGGCAGAGAGTCTATCGTTATCACCAAATAGAAGCTCTTCTGTTGCTGTTACATCATTTTCATTAATAATTGGTAAAATTCTATTTTTCAACATTCCATTTATAGCACATTTGGCATGTTTTGTTACTCTTCTTGAATCAAAGCCGTCTGCTGTTAATAAAACTTGGGCTGTTATAATACTATATTTATCAAATCTTTTTTGATACTCTCTAAGTAAAAATGGTTGCCCAACTGCTGCAAGAGCTTGTTTATTTGCAACATCTCTTTTGTCTAGTTTTATTTTTGTAAAACCTGCAGCTACTGCACCAGAACTAACTAAAATAACCTCTTTACCCAAGCTGTGCAATTTTGCTAAAAAATCTACTAAAGCTTCTAATCTTTTAGTTGCAATTTCTCCATTTTCTGTTAATACATGAGAGCCAACTTTAATAACTATTCTATTCATCTAAGCCTCTTTGGTGCTACTTTTACTTAAATCAAATAACATATATTTTAGAGCATCTAAATTTGTGCGAGAAACTGCAGATATTGGCAAAATAAAGAGTGGCTTTGTATAATCTAACTCTTCCCACTCTTTATTATCTTGAACAAATGATAATAAGTTTTTATCTGCTTTATATCTATTTACTGCAACACTATTTGCTTTTAAGTTAAGGGCATTTAATATCTCTTCAACTTTACTATTTACTTCATCTTCTGGTAAAGCATCAATTTTTGTAATTGCAATAGAAAAAGCTCGTTTGCTAAGTTCACTAGAGTAATTTTTTAACTCATTTTTTAGATTTTCTAGCTGATAAGCCATATCTCTGTAATTTGTTGCATCTATCATAAAAAGTAGAGTTTTTGTTCTTTCAATATGGCGTAAAAAGTCTAGTCCTAAGCCTCTACCATCACTAGCACCCTCAATAATTCCTGGAATATCTGCCATCATAAAAGACTCATACTCACTAACTTGCACAACACCAAGCTTAGGCGTTAGAGTAGTAAACTCATAATTTGCAACTTCTGGTCTGGCATTTGAAATTGCTGAAATTAGTGTAGATTTACCAACATTTGGAAATCCAACTAATCCAACATCTGCAATTGATTTAAGCTCTAATCTTATCTCTTTTTCAACTCCTGGTAATCCTGGTTGAGCATATGTTGGACGCTGATTTGTAGGACCTTTAAAGTGAACATTTCCAAGCCCACCTTTTCCACCTTTTAAAAACTCTACTACAGTTTTATTTTTGGTTAAATCAAGTAAAACCTCACCACTCTCTACATCTATTACTTGTGTTCCTGGAGGAACTGTTAAAATTAAATCTTCACCCTTTTTGCCACTTCTTTTTCTTCCCTCTCCTGGGCGTCCATTTTTTGCTTTAAGTATGCGTTTTCCACGATAGTAAGATAGTGTATCGGTATTGGCATCTACTTTAAAATATACAGAGCCTCCACGCCCTCCATCTCCACCATCAGGACCACCTTTTGTAACAAATTTTTCGGTATGAAACGAAACACATCCAGCTCCGCCTTTTCCTGAACTAACTGTTAATTCAACTTTGTCTATAAACATTCTTTTCCTTATAAATTAGAAATATTCCATTATATCTATACTTATTATAATTATATCTAAACTCATATTTCATATAGTTATTTTTTTAAATTATCTATTAAAATATAGATATAATTGTTGTAGCTATAAAGTGCTAAATAGAGGCTTTATAGCATAAAATGGTCATATAATTATATAATAATTTTAGGAGAAGTATGGAAAATATAGAAAATTTAATAAATCAAATTGGTAGCAAAATAAAATATTATAGAACTTTAAACAAAATATCCCTCTCAAAACTTGCAAAAAATGCTGGTATTTCAAAATCTACACTTTTTGGACTTGAAGAGGGGCGTTCAAACCCAACTATATCAACATTAATAAATATTGCAACAACTTTAAATATTGACTTAAATGAAATAATAGGTAGTGTATCTGATAAAAATTTTAAAAACTCTAAACTATCTTTAATATCTAAAAGTAGCTCTAATGAATACTCTTTGTATCGATTAACTTTAGCTCCATATGAAGTTTTTAAATTAAACTCTAGTATAAATAGTATTAATATAACTCTAATTAGTGGAGAGCTTTATTTAATTGATGAGGCTTTAACTCTGCATCAATCAGATACAATTATTACAAACAATCAAGATTTTAAAGCTTTAGAAAATGGAGCAACTGCAACAATTAAAATTTACTCAAAAGATGAAACTATATATATTAATAAAGATATTTTAGAAAATAGTGCTTCTAGTGAGTTACTAGATAATATCAGTAAAAAATCTATAAATAGTTTAATAACTAGAGCAATATTTAGTTCTATCTCTCCTATAGGTGAGCTAAATAAGAGAAGATATATAAACTATATTGAGCTACTAGAAGATAAAGAGAGCCACTACTATTTTTATAGAAAATATCTTGGTTTAATTGGTGGAGTTAAAAGTTTTTTTAATAAAGAAGAGTTAAACTTATCTAAGTTATCTAAAATTGAGAACTATATTAATATTGCAACACAAAAAAATCAGCTAAGTAAAAAAGATTTATCTATTTTGAGTAATCCACTATCAAAAGAGCTAGAGTTAATTATTGAGTCTGAATTAAAAAATAGATATAAAAATATAGTTAAAATAGACTCTTTAGATAGTTTATTAAATAACAACTCTTCTAATAACTCTATATTTTATATTCTTAAAGATATGCAAAGTAGCACTTGTGGTAAAAGTTCGATATCTCTTGTAATTTCAATATATAGAGCGCTTGAAGTAGCTGAAAATATAGTTGATAATGAGTTAAACTCATTAGAGTTAAAGGTTCAAAGAGTAATTTTGGAAAATCTCTTAAAGGCGCTATATTATGCCTATAATGGTTATGATAATATCGCTATAAGCTATTTAGAAAAAATAGTAGAAAGTGTAGATAGTTTAGATTTTAATAATAAATCTATAGTTTTAAAGAAATTGGAGTATTCTTATGAGCTTATAAAAAAGAGTATTAGTAACTATAAAAATAAAATAGATTTAGAAAATTTTAATAAATTAAAATTTATAGCAAAAGATTTAGGATTTGAGATTATTGCTCAAGAGTTAATATCTCCTGTTTACTTTAATAGTGGTTTATACTGCTTTATATTAAAAAAGTAATTTAATATATAATTACTTTGGGTAAAAAACTCAAAATGTATTGCAATAATTTTAGCTAAAATTTAAAGCATTATCTATTTAATCTAAGAAGAGTCCTAGATTAAATCTAACTGCTCTTTTATAAGTTTATTTACAACTTTTGGATTAGCTTTGCCATCTGTTGCTTTTAATACTTGCCCAACAAAAAATCCAAATAGTTTTTGGTTACCATTTTTATATTTTTCTACATTTTCTGGGTTTTTAGAGATTATATCTTCTATTATTGGTATTAACTCTTTAGGGTTACCAATTTGCTTTAAGCCTTTTTCTTCTACTATAGTTTCAGGATTTTTGCCACTTTTACTCATCTCTTCAATTATATCTTTTGCCATTTTATTTGAGATTGTTTCATCATCAATTAATTTTGCTAAAGTTGCAATATCTTTAGAGTCAAAATTTAATTTACTCAAATTTTTAGCTTTTAACTCTTTTAAAACTTCATTTGCAACTAAATTTGCAATAGTTATTTTGCTGTCATACTCTTTTAGGGCATCTAAATAGAAGCTCGATAAATCTTTATCTCTTGCAAATAGATTTGCTATTGCTTTATTTAATTTGTGTTCATCTATATAGTATTTATATATCTTTTGTTCATCAGAGCTTAGCTTGGCAACTTCTCCACTTTTTGAAGGTTTTTTAGAATTTTGTGGCTTATCTTTTTTACTCTCTTTTGCTTTATCTTTTTGCTTTTTAGCCCAAGAGTCTTTAAGTGATACAATTTTATTAAATATTGGCTTATCTTTGCTGTAATCTACTGGCTCTTTATAGAAATAACCTTCTCTCTCAAATTGAAATCTATCTTCTTTACTTTCAATTACCCAAGGCTCAACTAAAGCATCTTTTATTACTTTTAGAGAGTTTGGATTTATATCTTCTAAACCTTTTGGGTTTTCTACTTTGTAGAGTCTATCATATAACCTTAACTCTGCTTTAACTGCACTATTTGCCTCTACCCATTGTATTGCACTCTTTACTTTCACTCCACTTGTATCTGCACCACTCTTAGAGTTTGGGTAATACTCTGCTATAATTTCGGTAATTTCCCCATTTTTATCTTTTATAATCTCTTTGCATTTTATGATATATGCATATTTAAGCCTAACTGGCTGATTTGGAGTTAACCTATAGTAACCTTTTGGTGGATTCTCTTCAAAATCTGCTCTATCGATGTAGATTACTTCTGAAAATGGCAACTCTCTGCTACCCTCTTTTGGCACATCTTTTGGGTATAAAGAGGCTTCTATAGTTTCACTTCCTTCATAATTTTGGATAGTTACTTTTAGTGGATTTGCAACTGCCATAACTCTTGGAACTTTTAGGTTTAAATCATCTCTAATTGCAAATTCAAGTTGAGAAACATCTACTACTGAGTTTGCCTTTGCAATACCAATTTGTTCACAAAAATTTAAAATAGACTCTGGCGTATAACCACGGCGTCTTAAACCAGCAATTGTTGGTAATCTTGGGTCATCCCAGCCATTTACTATATTTTTTTCTACAAGCTCTAAAAGCTTTCTTTTGCTCATTACAGTATAGTTTATATTTAATCTTGCAAACTCATACTGATATGGTCTTGGTGGTTCAAGCTCTAAAGTATCTAATATCCAATCATAAAGCTCTCTATTATTTTCAAACTCTAATGTGCAAAATGAGTGAGTAATTCCTTCAATATAATCCGATAAACAGTGAGCAAAATCATACATTGGATAAATTGCCCACTTATTGCCTGTTCTAAAATGTTCTTGATTTCTTATTCTATAAAGCAGAGGGTCGCGCATCTTCATATTTGAAGAACTCATATCAATTTTTGCTCTTAAAATATGCTCACCATCTTTAAATTTTCCATTTCTCATCTGTTCAAAAAGCTCTAAATTCTCTTCTACAGTTCTACTTGCAAATTTACTTCTTTTTCCTGGAGTTGTAACTGTGCCTCTAAGCTCTTTCATCTCCTCTTCACTAACGCTATCAACATATGCTTTACCCATTTTAATAAGCTTTATTGCATAGTTATATAACTTTTCAAAATAGTCTGATGTATATCTTACATCACCATTCCAGCTAAAGCCAAGCCACTTAACTGCATCTTGTAGAGCTTCTACATATTTTGTATCTTCTGTTGTTGGATTTGTATCATCCATTCTAAGATTACAAAGCCCATTAAAATCTTTTGCAACACCAAAATTTAGGCTAATAGATTTGGCATGTCCAATATGAGGAAATCCATTTGGCTCTGGTGGAAATCTAGTAACTACTTGTTTATATTTTCCGTTTTTTAAATCTTCTTCTACAATTTTTCTTAGAAAATCTCTTTTTTTACTCATATACTCAAAACCTTATATATAAAATTGGCTAATTATATCTAAAAAATTATAAGTATTTCTATCTAAATAATACTATTTAATATAACTTTTATAACTTACTTGATACAATCAATAAAAAAAGTGGGAGTAGATAATGAAATATATTTTAATAGCTTTACTATTTATTAGTTTTCTAAATGCTGATGAACCAGATGCAGTTATGAAAATAGAGAAAAATGTTGACCAAAGAGCAAAAGTAACTGTTATACCTTCTACTGATACAACTCCAAAATTTGCAAAAGAGGTAAACAGGCTCTTTAAAGCTGATTTTAGTGTAAGCGGACACTTTTTGGTAGAAGATTCAAATATATCAAAAATAGATTATAGCGCTTTACCAGTTACAATTAACACAAATAGCGAATTAACAGTTATTTATAAATTTAAAAAAACACCTACAAATGGTGCAAGTTTGGATATAAAAGTATATAAAGGCTCTCCTAAAAAGCAAATTTTGCAAAAAAACTATAGTGTTACACGCATAGAAAAAGCTCCTTTTTTAATTCATAAAGCAGTTAGCGAAATAAATGCTCTTTCAAAATATCCACCAATTGATTGGATAAATAGATATGTTGTTTTAGCTAGATATACTGGTCCTAAGAAGACAGAGATTTTACTTGCAGACTACACCTTTACTTACCAAAAGGTAATAATTAAAGGTGGATTTAATATGTTCCCTAAATGGGCAGATAAAAATCAAAGAGAGTTATACTATAGTAATTATGGAAATAAAGATAATTTAGTTTTATATAAA
>Ga0256843_1003354_pt1 | contig 11170 bp, 7 predicted proteins | sample AlvinellametaG_FD_191572 | JGI IMG/M metagenome (GOLD analysis project Ga0256843, IMG submission 191572) | Pompeii worm associated microbial communities from hydrothermal vent at the East Pacific Rise, Pacific Ocean - Alvinella | ecosystem: Host-associated > Annelida > Integument > Unclassified ... | reverse complement strand
CAGAGCCTCTTTGATTAGCGGAGGCAGGTCGTAACGTTGATTTTCATTCGGTTTTGCGTCTGCTATCCAGTAGTAGTTATTTTCAAGGTCGATATTTTCCCACCTAAGCTGTAATATTTCGCTTTTCCTCCTGCCGCTGAGAGCAAATAGGAAAAACGCTCTGTAATAAGGGTCTTCGGCGTATAGTTCCATAATACCCTGATATATTCTCTTTAGTTTCTCCTGTGCATTTATTACAATCTTTTTAGTGTCTTTTTGCTTAATGTGAATATCTTTTGCGGGATTTTCTTTTATCAGTTTATTGTGTATTGCAAATTCAAACATAGGGCGTAAAATTACCAGCACTTTGTTTTGGGTATTAGCTGATAAGCCTTTATCTCTCATTTTTGATATAATTTTCCCAATATGTAAAGGTTTGATGTCTTTGAGTCGTTTAGAACCGATTTCAGCTTTTACGTATCTTTTATAGATTTCTTTTCTTTTTTTATCCCAGCTTTCACTTGTCGGGTTGTTTTGCATAAAAAGCTCGAACAACTCATCAATTCTCATATATTCATTTTGTGTATATCCAGCCTCCGCATCGTTTTTCAGTTCAGCAAGTATTTTCATAAGTTCTTTTTTATATTCTCTTAAAGTCCAGTTCTGTCTTTCTTTCAGTGTTACAACTTTTCTCACTTTTTTACCGTCTTGTTTGAATTGTATTAGAAATTTCAGTTTATTTTGTTTATGTCTTTTTATGTTCGGCAGTCCTATTTCTTCATAATCACTTGCTTTGATAGCCATAAAACCTCCTTAATTTCGTCAGTCTCTCAATGCAGGGGGACACCTAAACGCTCAAAATTCCCATCATAGCGAGAGTTTTTAGTCTCTACTTCAAATGGGTGTCCCCTTGGGTGTCCCCTTTTGGTCTATTTAATAGCATATGAAAGTATATCATCTCAAAAATTAAAAATCAAAAAGCCCTAAATTACGGGATATATGAAAACGAATGAAAATCAATGAAAATATAGAGTGAGTGAGTTCAAGTCTCCCCCTCACTACCATCAAAACTTCTATAAAAAGATATCCCAGTAACTTATTTGTTATATTGATTTGAGTATTTAGTATCTCTATTTAAAGGTACGGCGCTTAATACATTTTATCTTATGAGCCTATATCAAGCAAGATAATACCTTATTATCTTATAATTCATAAATTTGCCTTATAAGCGTTTCGGCATCTTCTGTTATTATGTTCCTTTATCTTTCGTTTCTAAGTGATTGATTGAATTATTGTATAAATGAGAGAAGAAACAATTTTGATTTAATACTTTATTTAATGTTCAAACTAAAAGTAGATTGAAGATTTTTAAGAAATAGAACCATTAGTGTCAGTCGCTTGATTTTTATTTGATTGTTAAATTTGTGTTAGGTTTTTTAATATCCGATTGACATTAAATTCATATCGGGTTATAATTATTGGAAGTGTTTAAGTTTGAAAAGGATTGTTAATTAAAAATGATTTGGTGTAATAAAGACAAATATAACTTTATAAGTAAATTGTTAAAGACGAAGGCGAACAAAGAGGTTCAGTATTTAAAAAACCTGATTGAGAGAGAAGAGATTGATGAAGAGATAAGAAAACAGATCAATAAATTCTTTTTAATTAACAATAACTTCGACTTACAGGAATTTGTAAAGACTCAAACGTTCTTCGAGTTTGAATTTACGGATGAAATGCTTGTTAACGACTTTATTGAAAATAAAGACAGTGTGGCTTACGCAATAGTTGAAGCAATTCTATCACAAAAATAATTTTATAAGGACAGTTGTTGGTTTTAGCATTAAAATACAGACCTAAAAGATTTGAGGAAATAATAGGGCAGGATGCAATTGTCAAAACTCTTGTAAACTCCCTGGATAAAAACAGAATAGCTCATGCCTATCTCTTTTCCGGATTAAGAGGAGCTGGTAAAACTACTACGGCCAGAATTTTCGCTAAAGCGCTTCAGTGTGACAGGGGCCCGACTTCCGATCCGTGCGAAGAGTGTGAAAACTGCTTGATGGCAAATGAAAACAGACATATCGATATTATAGAAATGGACGCGGCGAGTAACCGTAAAATCGAAGATATAAGAGAGCTTATCGAACATACCAAATATAAACCGAGCGTCGGAAAATATAAAATATTTATTATAGATGAGGTACATATGTTAACAAACGAAGCGTTTAATGCGCTTCTTAAAACCCTCGAAGAGCCGCCTGAGTATGTTAAGTTTATTATGGCTACGACGGATCCGCTGAAACTTCCGGCGACTATTTTAAGCAGGGTTCAGCATTTCAGATTCAATAAAATTAAAAACTCTATAATTGAGAATTATTTAATTAAAATTCTTGCGCTTGAGAATGTTGAGTTTGAAGAAGAGGCTTTAAGACTGATTATAAAAGCCGCAAAAGGAAGCGTGAGGGATTCTTTGACTCTATTGGATCAGGCTATTGCTTTTTCAAAAGGCAGTATAAATCTTGACAGTGTAGTTGAGATGCTCGGAGTCATCAATCCTGAAATTATCGGCGAGCTTTTTGATGCAATTAAAAATTCTGATAAAAAAAGAATAAAAGAAATAATAACTGAAATAAAAGACTATGACATTGAATCCATACTTGATGAAATAATACTTTATCTAAAAGATGCGCTTTTTGAGGGTAGTATGCCGCTAATAACCGTTCAGAGGTTTTTTAATATCATAGCTGATGTAAAAGAGCTTATAAAATTAAATACAGATAATGAGTTTGTGCTTTCTTTAATGTTTTTGCGAATGATAGAGGCAGTTAAACCCCATAAGATTGATGATCTGATTAAAAGTATGGAACAGAAGATTTCTATTGATTCATATAAGCCTCAAAAGGAAGAAACTGTTGTTTCAAAAACCCCGGAAGATCTTTTTAAAGATCTTATTATCAGGATTAAAGAAAAAGATATTGATCTTGGAGTGTGTTTTGAAACAAGCGTTAAGTTTATCTCTTTTAATGACGGGGTTTTAATCTGGGAAAGCTGTCCGGATGAAATTTGTAAAGAGCAGTTTAAGAGGTTTTTCTCTCCTGTTATAAGGCCGCTTATCAATGAAATATTCGGTGTCGGTACTAAAATAGAACCTATCAGGTGTAAAGAAGAAAAAAAAAACGATAACGTAAAGCCTAAAATAAAACAGCATTCGGTTCTTAAAGATAAATCGGAAGAGGTGATTAATAAAGTAAGAGAAATATTCGGAAGCGATGTAAAGATTGAGAAAATAATTACAAAGGAGTAGGGGGATGCTTTTAACTATTGTTTCCGCCATTGTCAGTACATTGGTTAAACATGTTACAAACTGCGTTTTGGATAATTTTTCAAGTGTAAAAATTGAAGGGGCCCCGTCATGGTATATGAAGCCTGTTGATGGAGAAGTTTGTGTTTATACTTATGATTACGGGGATTATTCGTCTGTTGACAGAGCCAAAACAAAAGCCAGAATGAAAATGATCAAAAAAGTAAACGGTTTGATTGATGTGGTAATATATGAAAACGCACCGAAATTCAATCAGTCAAAAGAAATTGAGTTAATGAACAGATTTAAAAAGGATGATAATATCAATCTGTTTATAGACAGGGCGTTAAAATATGAAAAAGTTGAATATTATAAAGACAAGCATGAAGCGTTTGTAAGGGCGTGTATACCTTCACAAATACTTATAGCGTATGAAAAAAACAGACTCGAAAATATCAGAAAACAGGTTGTTAAATACAAATCCGATGAAGCGTTTGATGAATTAGAAGGCGGTGTTAATGACGCTGCCGGAACCAATGATGCGTTTGACGAACTTGAAGAAAGCACAAAAAACTAATTTATAAATAAAAACCTTAAATAGGTTTTTTCTTTTATACTGCCTGCAAATTAAAATCTAAAATAGCTCTTATATAAAAATATTACCAAGTGGAGATAAATTTACACATTTCAGATGATTTTATATTATGCGTATGATTTGATATATGATTAATAAAAAATTTAATAAATGATAGAAAAAGCCATAATTACGGGAGTTTGTCAGTCATGGCGGAGAGAGAGGGATTCGAACCCTCGGTGGGCGTTAACCCACACACGCGTTCCAGGCGTGCGCCTTCAACCACTCGGCCATCTCTCCGGAAACGAAATTATAACAAAATATTTGGATTTGATATAAAAAAAGGGGGGGGAGGAAATTATATCATTTATTTGTCACTTTTGTATCACTTTTGTAAAAAAAGCTATTTTTTTTCTCTGATATAATATATTGTTATGATAAAAGAAAAGAAGAGTTATTTAAGTTTTTTCAAAATTGCCTCAAGTATTACTTCATCATCTTTGGCTTCGGCTTTGAAAAACTCTTTTTTGTCGTCATTGTAGATGAATGTAATGTTTTCGCCGTAGTTTGAAATCGATTTAATGCCTTTTTGGGAAGCTAAAACCTTTATTTTTATTTTTTCGATGAAGTTTTGGGTCGGTTTGTCGAGTTTTCCGAATCTGTCGACAAGCTCTTTTTCTATTTCATATACATCCTCAAGCGTTTTGCACATTGAGAGCCTTTTATATAAATCAAGCCTTAATCTGTCTTCTTTCACCACTTCGTCCGAGATATATGCGTTAATGTTTAGTTTGACTTCAACTTCGTCTTCTTTTACCTTTTTGCCGCTTAGCTCTTTTAGGGTGTCTTCAAGCATTTTTACATACATAGAGTATCCCACACCTTTAATCTGCCCCGACTGTTCTGCACCGAGAATGTTTCCGCCGCCTCTTATTTCGAGGTCTCTCATGGCAAGAACCTGTCCGCTTCCAAGGAATGAGTTTTCTTCAAGTGCAAGGAGCCTTTTTTTGGCATCTTCGCTTAATTCGTCTTTGTTTTTGACTAAAAAGTAAGCGTATCCTTCGTGTTTTCCGCGTCCTACTCTACCTCTTATCTGATGCAGATCCGCTATACCGAATTTGTCTGCGTTTTCTACGATTACGGTGTTTACGTTAGGGATGTGGATACCGCTTTCCACTATTGTGGTTGTGAGGGCGAGATCGTATTTGCCGGCTATGAAATCCACAAGCCCTTTTTCGATCTGTGCCGGGGTGAGTTTGGCGTGAAGCACCAGGATTCTGAGATCCGGCAGTATGTTTTGAAGCTCTTTTTTCTTCTGTTCTATGTATGCGATGTTGTTGTATATATAAAAAATCTGTCCGCCGCGTCTGAGTTCTCTTAAAATTACCTCTTTAATAAGGTTTTCATTCCATTCTTTAACAAACGTTTTGGTGGACTGTTTGCCTTTTGGAGCCGTTTCGAGTGTGGAGATTGATTTGACTTGAGAAAGAGCCATGTTGAGGGTTCTCGGAATAGGGGTGGCGGACATATAGAGGGTATGTACGTTTTTGGATATTTCTTTTAGTTTTTCTTTCTGTTTTACGCCGAATTTATGCTCTTCGTCTATTATCACAAGTCCGAGGTTTTTGTATTCGATGTTGAGTCCCGCGTGGGTTGAGATGATTATGTCAATTTCTCCTGTTTTTACTTTTTCAAGGATCTCTTTTTTCTCTTTACTTGAAGTGAATCTGTCGAGTTTTGCTATTTTTATATCAGTATCTTTAAATCTTTCTTTAAAACTTTCGAAATGCTGGTTTACAAGGATTGTCGTAGGTGCTATTACTGCCACCTGATAGCCCGAGTTTGCCACTACAAAACTCGCAACCATCGCAACTTCCGTTTTACCGAATCCCACATCACCGCTTAGGAGCCTGTCCATGATTTTGGTTTTGAAATCATCAAGGATGTCGTTAATTGTTTTTGCCTGGTCAGGTGTGTGTACAAACGGAGCTTTTGCAATAAATTCCCTGACTCCTTCAAAATTAAGGGGAATCGGCTCGATTAGCTGACGCTGGGCCTGAAGTTTAATAATATCCGCTGCCATTGAGAGGATTTTTTCTTTGATTTTTTCACGTTTTTTGGCAAATGTGCCTTTTCCGAGCTTATCAAGTGTAGGGATTACGCCTCCGGGGGCAATGTATTTTTCAATCAGATTCAGGTTTTCCACAGGCAGTAAAAGTTTATCGTCGTTGGCGTAGAGAACTTCGGCATATTCTCCGACTTTGCCAAGGATCTCAACTTTTTTAAGACCGTTGAATTTACCGATACCGTGGGCTTCGTGTACTACGAAATCGCCTTTTTTGATTTCATCGAGAACGAGGTTTGTTTTTTTTCTTTTTTCAAATTCAGGAGGGTTTAGAGAGATTATGTATTTATCCGGGCAGTGAATGTTTATATGCGCGTCGCTTTTTATCCATTTGATAAGAGGGGCCCTTAGTTTAACCTCTTCAAAAATTCCCGCTTCTTTTAATAAAACTTCGTTTTTGGCGACTATTTCGATGTTTGAGTTTTTATGGAAGTTTAGGAATTCTTTGATGTTTTTAACATTTAAATCTTTACATTTGCCGTTAGGTATAACGGGGGCTTTTTCGATTTCAGGGTTGAATTCTTTATGAAACTCTTTATATTCCGCAATCTCCTGTGTGAGATCGTTTAAAAGTGCAAAACCGCTTAAATATTCCCTTTCAAGATACCAAAATCCTAATGAATAAAAGTCTTTGTAAAACGCCGAAAATTCGCTTGAATTGATTTTTTCTAAGATTTGGTCGTATTCTTCTTTTTCAAGTGCGGCGATTGCAGGGATTATGGTGAATGATTCTATCTCTTCTATACTTTTCTGGCTTGTTTCTTCAAAAATCCTGATGCTTTCAACCTCCGTATCAAAAAGCGAAACCCTCACAGGCTTTTCAAGGTTTATGGGCCATATGTCGAATATGTCGCCTCTGAAGCTGACTTCTCCTTTTTCGCTTACGATATCCACATGCTCGTATCCCCACAAAACCAGCTTTTCTTTAAGCTCATTTAAGTTAATGTCGTCTCCGAATACTATTTCGATTGACTGGTAATATCTTTTGTGAGGGAGTTTTTTGAGAATTGTCGTGTATGGTGATATGAAAAACGAATTACCGTTGTAATATTTAAAAAGAGCGTTGTTTAGCTCAAATATTTCGTTTCTGAAACTTCTCAAATCATCCCCGAGAGTCGCTCTGAAATCAGGGAAAACCACGTAAGGGATGTTTAGGTACTTATAAACTTCTCCCGTTAAATCGGCTTCTTTTTTTGTTGAGGTGATTATATTTGTTTTTTGTTTTTGCAGATATTCATATACTTTCGCCTGCACCGTATCTCCTTAAAAATTCTTCCGCCACGCTGAAACTTCCAAAAACAAGCATCGGTTTTTTGATCTCTTTAAACTCTTCCACTTCAATTCCCAAACTTTCGGCTGTTTTTTTGATTTTTTCAGGTTCTTCTATTCTTTCGTTAGCCACTTTTATAAGATAAAGTCTGTTGATTTTGGGTTTTAAAATATTTAGTATTTCTCTGTAGTCTTTATCTGTGTAGGTGTTATACACAAGATTTACTTTTTTCGGTAGCGCTTTTACAATAGCCCTTGCCGCAAGTGGGTTGTGCCCTACATCAAGCCACAGATCTTTTTCAATCTCCTGCATTCTTCCAGGAAGTGACAGGTCGTTTAGATCTTTTACGCTGAATGGAATGTTTTCTTTTTTCAAAAAGCTCATGGCAAGCAGGTAATTGTCAAACAAAAACGGGGCGAATTTAAACTCTTTTTTTAAATTTTCAATCTCTTCTTTTTCAAAAAACTCCAAATAATCATAGATCTTTTTACCTTCATTTGCCATTTTCCATTTTACATTTTCAATTTCAGGGTGTATCTGCTTTCCGATAATCGCTTCTTTATCTATAGAATTGAGTTTTGTTGTGGCTATTTCCTCAATTGTGTCTCCCAAAAACGCCTGGTGGTCGTAGTCTATTGTGGTAATGAGTGAGATTTTTTTATCAAACACGTTTGTAGCGTCGTATTCGCCTCCGAGTCCCGCTTCCATTATTACAAAATCAAGCCCTTCAAACGCCAGGGCTGCAAGAAGGGTGGTGTATTCAAAGTAGCTTAGCGATTCAGATACTTCTGTTGGGAGGAGTGATTGGAGTTTTTTATGTACTTTTTGAAGTTGATTGTTACTGATATATTTTCCGTTTATCCATATACGTTCGTTAAATTTCAATATATGAGGAGAAGTATAGTGACCTACATTGTATCCTCTTTTTAAAAGTGTATGGGCGAGAAACCTTCCCGTGCTTCCTTTACCGTTTGTGCCTACAAGATGAATAACGGGGGCAATGTTGATTTTGTCTTTTATTAGGTTATAGGCGTTTGGCATTCTTTTTAGGTCTATTTTTTTATAAAAAAGAGGTTTTCGGTTCAGAAACTTAAAAACATCAGACTTTTCACTTTTCATTTTTCACTGTTCACTTTTTAACATTTGTCTTCCGCGCAGACTCTGTTTCTGCCTGTTTTTTTCGCAAGATAGAGTCTTTTGTCCGCGAGTTTTAGTGTTTCTGTACTTGAAGATGTCTCTTTTCTCTCAGCCACACCGCCTGATACGGTTACGTTTATACGTGTGTTTTTATACATAAATTTTGTTTTTTCTATTATCTGTCTTAATTTTTCAGCAAATTTATACGCTCCTTCTTTATCTGTATTAGGAAGGATTGCCACAAATTCTTCACCTCCGAATCTTCCTATCATATCCACATCTCTTGCATATCTTTTAAACAAAAGCCCCAGTGATTTTAAAATTACATCCCCGGCATCGTGCCCGTAGGTGTCGTTTATGTTTTTGAAATGGTCTATGTCGAAAAATACAACCGAGTAGTTGGTTCCGTATCTGTTGAAAGCGGATTCCTGTTTTTTAAGCTCTTCCATAACAGCTTTTTTGTTTGCGATGTCTGTTAGGAAGTCTGTTTTTACTTCTTTGCTGAGCTGTTTTAGTTTGCCTTCAAGATAATGCACTTTTTGGCGCAGTTTTTCAATTTCTTCGTCTTCTCTTCTCATCTCTTCGGAAAAATGGTTTAGTTCTTTATCGATTGAAGTGGCGATAGTGAGGAGCTTTTCTTTGATTGTTTCAAAATCACCGTCACCTTTTCTCCAGTTTTGAAGTTCAACTGTGATATTTTTGATTTCTCTTGAAGATCCGTCCGTTTTTTCGAGTATTCTTAAAATTTTTATTGAAAGTCTTTCGGCTATCTGGTCAAGATCTTTTAGTTTTCTTTTAAGTTCTTCTTTGTCGAGTTTAATTCTTTTTTGTGTCAGTATTTTTAAATCTTCCGCAAACGCTTTACTTAAAATAAACGAATTGTCTTCTTTTATCTGTTTTTTAAGAATTGCAACTTCGTTATTCATAAACGGTGCATAACTCGGGGTTAGCGTATAAATCAATGCATCTACAAGATAATCAAGTTCCGGGCTTTCTTCAAACTTTTTAATAAGCGCATCTATTACTTCAAGTGCGTCTTCACTTTTGATACCGGCTACTCTTGCACCTTTTTTCACGATTGAAGGGTCAAATTCGCTTAAAAATTCAAACCATTCGTTTCTTAGTTTATCGAATTCTTCTTTTTCCATATACGGTTTAAGAAAATCTATGTGTTTGATTGCTATGGTTTTTGATTTTATAATAGGCAGTACGGCAATAACGTCAAGGGCTCTTTTGGTATATAAAAAGAAATTTTCCAGGTTTTCTTTTTCTTTACTTGCATCTTCACGGTTGAGGTAGTTTATTAAAAAGACAATAAGCTCATCTAAATTTTTAATATTGTAGTTTTTGGCGATCATCTGGTATTTTTTATCAAGTTTTGTGATGTATTCCGCTACTTTATTACAGTCTTTTATAATAACTTTTGCTTTTTTCGCTTCATTACAGAATACTTTTTTATATTCATCCGGTGTGAAAACGTAACCGCTTTCTTTGAAGTGAGCGAGTGCTTTTTTTGCGATGTCTTTAATTGTCATTTTTAACTCCGTCTTTTGTAATTTCAGCAAGTAGTTTATTTAGCGCATTGATTGACGCCTGTTTGAATGAGTCAAACTTAACCTGGTCGTTTATAATACTATTTGCTGAAACTGCAAAGTCGTAATTTCCGTTTACGAGATAATCTCTTTTTTTGTTGTATTTATCAATAATTGTGGCTTTTAAGCTCACGGAACTTCTGTATAAAATAGGAAATCCGTTTTTGTCGTAATCCAGAGGATTAAGTGATGAAGAGTTGATTGAAAGTTTTATTTTTGTGTTTGCGTTGTTTTCCACAAGGTTTGCGCCGAATACCGTATAAACCGCATCATTTAGGGCATCTTTTAAAAAGGCGCTCTCTTTTGGCGTTTTGGGTGAAATTTCGACAATAGCCTGTATGTTTTCACCGATAATTCTGTTTTGGTATGTGCTGCTCGGTTTGTAACCGCAACCGTAAAAAATAAAAAGTGAAAAAGCAAGAAAAAGAAGGACCGGTATATTAAAGATTTTTTTCAAAATTATCCTTTTACGACGATATTTACAATTCTTCCCGGTACGAAAATCTCTTTTATAATCTCTTTACCGTCGATATATTTTGCAACGGCTTCTTTTGCCTGTGCCAAGACTTCGTCTTTACTTGCATCTGCACTTACGCTGATTTCAGCTCTTTTTTTGCCGTTTACGCTTACAGGGTAGTTGATTTCGTCTTTTTTAAGCGCTTTCTCATCTACTTTGATAGTAGCGAAATTGTTTCTGCCAAAAAGCTCTTCGCTCAGTTCGCTTGCAACATGAGGAATGATCGGCTCAAGAACGTTTAATATAATCCAGTACCCTTCCGTAAACAGGTCTTTATTGTTGATTTTGTTAAGGGCGTTGAGCGCTTCCATAGCACTTGCTATAAGTGTGTTGAACGCAAATGTTTTTTCGTATGTTTCTTCGCTTCTTTTTAATGTTTCGTATACTTTTCTTCTTGCCTCTTTTTCCTCTTTTGAAAGTTTTGAGGTGTCGATTTTCGGCATTGTGTCTGTTTTATACGCTTTTTCGGCATTAATATAAAGTCTGTTTATAAACCTGAAAGCTCCTTCTACTGCAGAATCGCTCCATTCAAGCTCCTGCTCAGGTGGTGCTGCGAAAAGTATAAAGAGTCTTGCGGTATCCGCTCCGTATTTTGCGACGATTTCGTCAGGGTCTACCACGTTTCCTTTACTTTTACTCATTTTGCTTCCGTCTTTAAGCACCATACCCTGA
>Ga0256843_1003353_pt1 | contig 11173 bp, 11 predicted proteins | sample AlvinellametaG_FD_191572 | JGI IMG/M metagenome (GOLD analysis project Ga0256843, IMG submission 191572) | Pompeii worm associated microbial communities from hydrothermal vent at the East Pacific Rise, Pacific Ocean - Alvinella | ecosystem: Host-associated > Annelida > Integument > Unclassified ... | reverse complement strand
AAGTTGTTCATTTATTTAATTGTTTGATACTCAATTAAATATACGACTTTTTTAGTCAATGAACAACTTTTTTCTTATTTATTTTCTAAATGCACAACGTATTATAATAGAATTTTATTAATTTTGCAGTCGCTATCTGCAAGACGGAATAGGGTAGTAAAAAGATTGAAAATCAAAGTCTAACAACTTTCATTTTAAGGTGCTTAAATATTCCGCTTAAAATGAAATACAAATTTTTATCAGCATGTCTGAAGAAAATAAAAAACAAGAAGAACTTCAAGAAGAAGTTCAAGCTGCTAGCGAACAAGCACAAGAAGAAGTTCAAGAAGCAGTAGTAGAAGAAGTAACCGAAGAAGTTCAAGAACAAGATCCTGAAAAATTCTTGGAAGAATTTAATTGGGAAGCCTACGAACAAGGTATTGAACCTATCAAAGACGAAAAACTTTTGGAGTTTGAAAAATTGGTAGAAGAAAAAATCAAAGTTCTTGACGAAAATGAAGTTATTGAAGGAACTGTTACCGCCATTACCGATCGCGATGTAATTATTGACATCAATTCTAAATCGGAAGGGGTATTGCCTCGTAACGAATTCCGTTACAATCCCGATTTGAAAGTCGGTGATAAAGTAGAAGTAATGGTTGTGCGTAAAGAAGACAAAAACGGACAATTGGTATTGTCGCACAAACGTGCCCGTCAGTTAAAAGCTTGGGAACGAGTAAATCAAGCACTTGAAAACGATGAAATCGTTAAAGGTTATGTAAAAGCTCGAACCAAAGGAGGTATGATTGTCGATGTATTCGGAATTGAAGCTTTCTTACCCGGTTCGCAAATCGATGTGAAACCTATTCGTGATTACGATCAATACGTGGGTAAAACCATGGAATTTAAAATTGTAAAAATCAATCCTGAATTTAAAAACGTTGTGGTTTCGCACAAAGCGCTTATCGAAGCCGATTTGGAAGAACAAAAACGCGAAATCATTTCTCAATTGGAAAAAGGACAAGTTATCGAAGGTGTGGTTAAAAACATCACTTCTTACGGTGTATTTGTCGATTTAGGTGGTATTGACGGATTGATTCATATTACCGACTTGGCTTGGAAACGTATCAATCACCCCAGCGAAGTGGTTAATTTAGATGACAAACTCAAAGTGGTAATCCTTGATTTTGATGAGAAAAAATCACGTATCCAATTAGGATTAAAACAATTGGAACCGCATCCTTGGGATAAACTGGACGAAAACTTAAAAGTAGGCGATAAAGTAAAAGGTAAAGTATCGGTTATTGCCGATTACGGTGCATTTGTTGAAGTAGAACCCGGTGTAGAAGGATTGATTCACGTATCTGAAATGTCGTGGAGTACACACTTGCGTTCGGCTCAAGACTTTGTCAAAGAAGGTGAAGAAGTAGAAGCGGTAGTATTGTCATTAGACCGTGACGAACGCAAAATGTCATTGGGTATGAAACAATTGACACCCGATCCGTGGGAAGATATTGAGAAAAAATATCCTGTAGGCTCCAAACATAAAGGAACCGTTCGTAACTTTACCAATTTCGGTGCTTTTGTCGAATTAGAAGAAGGCGTTGACGGTTTAATCTATATTTCCGATTTGACTTGGAACAAACGCGTTAAACACCCTTCCGATGTATTGAATATTGGCGACGAAGTGGAAGTTATCGTGTTGGATGTAGATAAAGACGGACGTAAATTGAGCTTGGGCTTGAAACAATTGCAAGAAAATGTTTGGGACACTTATGCCGATAAATATGCCGTAGGAACCGATCATGAAGGTGAAGTAAAAGAAGCCGCCGGAAAAGGTGCTACCGTTTTACTTGACGGTGAAGTAGAAGCTTTTGCTCCCGGACGTTTGATGATGAAAGAAGACGGTACCAAACTGAAAAAAGGTGAAAAAGCCCAATTTAAAGTGATAGAATTTGACAAAGACGCTCAAAAAATTGTAGTATCGCATACCGCTACTTACAAAGAAGAAGAACAAAAAATTGTCAAAGAAAACAAAGCCAAAATGCAAAGTGAAGAAAAAGCTACTTTAGGTGATTTGGATGCATTGGCACAATTGAAAAAAGATATGGAAAAAGGAGAATAATTCTTTCTCTTTTTCTATAATAGAATAAAAAAACCGCTACAAAATGTAGCGGTTTTTTTATTGATTTTTTTAATATTTATTGAAATATTTCACGTCCTGAAAAATGAAAACTGGCTTCTATCAGTGCATTTTCATCACTGTCTGAACCGTGAATGGCATTTTCGCCTATTGAGGTGGCATACAAATTTCTGATGGTTCCGGGAGCTGCTTCGGCCGGATTGGTAGATCCGATAAACGAACGGAAATCTTCTACCGCATTTTCTTTTTCTAAAACGGCAGCGACTATGGGACCGCGTGTCATAAATTTAACCAATTCGTCAAAAAACGGACGCTCTTTATGAACGGCATAAAACAATTCGGCATCTCTTTTTGAGAGTTGAGTCATTTTCATGGCCACAATTTTAAAACCAGCCTTGTTTATTTTTTCTAAAATAGCTCCGATATAACCTTTTTCTACGGCATCGGGTTTAATCATGGTAAAAGTGATATTTCCTGACATTTTTTGTTATTTTTTTAATTTGCGACAAATGTACATTAATTTTTTATTATTTAAAAATCATCTCCAAGTCTTTCTGTTTTCGTTTTTGCCAATTGTCGATAAAAATTTTTAATTTAATCGTATATTTTCAATTCAAAAATCATTTCATCAAATACTTTCAATTTCTTTCTATTTATTTTAGTATTTTTGTCTTTTAAAATAACTATCATTGTGCAGCAGATTAATGAGTTAAAGCAAATATTGGAAAATCCTCGTAGAATAAGTATTGTTATTCACCGTAATCCGGATGGAGACGCCATAGGTTCGGCATTGGCCCTTCAAAATTTTTTAAAGGAAACCGGACATCAAATATCGGTTATTTCACCTAATGAAATTCCGGATTACTTGTCTTGGTTACCCGCTATTCATACAGTTAAAGTCTTTGATAATCAGCAAGATAAAGTGTTGAAAGACTTACAGAATTCCGATTTGATTTTTACGCTTGATTTCAATGATTTTTCAAGAACCGGCAACGAGTTGGAAAAGGTTTTGAAAAAAATGCCCGATAAAACCTTTGTGATGATAGATCACCATTTGGAACCTTCGGACTATGCTACATACCGTTTTTCTAATCCCGAAAAATCATCTACTTCTGAAATGGTTTATGATTTTATAGTTGATTTGGGAGGAAAAGAAAAAATTAACAAAGATATAGCCACTCAATTATATACCGGCATCATGACAGATACCGGTTCGTTTAAGTTTCCCAACACTACGCCACATACGATGAGGGTAGCTGCCGATTTAATGGAAAAAGGCATCAATCACAACAAAATTCAAGTCTTGATTTATGACTCGTTTTCAACCGATAAGTTACATTTACTGGGAGAAGCTTTGAACAAATTGGTTTTTTTGCCCGAATATAAAACGGCATATATCGCGCTGTCACAAGAGGACTTAAAAAAACACAATTATAAGAAAGGTGATACCGAGGGTTTTGTCAATTACGGATTATCACTAGCCGAATCCAATTTTGCCGTTCTTTTTTTAGAAAATGAAGATCAAGGGGTTCGTATTTCGTTTCGTTCCAAAGGAAATTTTCCGGCCAATGAGTTTGCTAAAAAATATTTTAACGGAGGTGGACATCTCAATGCGGCAGGCGGAAGAACTCAAGGAAGTTTGCAAGAAGCCGTTGATTTGTTTTTAGAAAAATTGCCCGAATTTAAAGAACAATTAATCAAAGCCAATGAATAAAAGAATATACATATTATCTATGAGCATACTCATGATGTTGGCTTGTAAAAATAACAATCAGGCAGTTAGAGAACCTTTAAATCATACCAGACAGCATGTTGATATGCAGTCTGTTAACGATAATATCAATCTCAACAAAAGAGAGGAAGCTTATATTGAGCAAATGATCAAGAAAGACAGCATGCATACTTATGCCAATTCCGGACACGGATTTTGGTATTATTATATCAAAAAAAATACTCAAACCGATTATCAACCCCAAGAGGGAGATAAGGTAAGTCTGCAATATGAAATATCAGACTTGAGTAACAATATTATATATTCTTTTAGTGAAATAGGAACCAAAACTTATTGGGTAGATCATGAGAACTATTTCAGAGGTTTTCGCGAAGCGGTAAAACTCATGAAAGAAGGCGAAGAAGCCTTGTTTATTTTTCCGTCTAATGCGGCTTACGGATATCACGGCGATGAAAAAAAGATAGGAAATAATATTCCGCTTCAAATGCATTTGAAAATATTAAAAATCAATAAACAAAAACCATAAAATTATGAAAAGAGTAAGTATTTTAGTATTACTTGTCCTAATAGGATTAGCAGGTTGTAAGTCATCGAAATATCCTGATTTAAAAGAAGGACTTTATGCCGAATTGCAAACGGATAAAGGTGATATTTTGTTAGAATTACGTCCTGACAAAGCGCCTGTTACCGTAGCAAACTTTGTTACATTGGCCGAGGGCACTAACCCTTATGTCAAAGATCAATACAAAGGAAAACCCTTTTATGACGGATTAACATTCCACCGGGTAGTAAGCAAAGCTACGGGCGATCCTAATGATTTTGTCATTCAAGGAGGTGATCCGTTAGGCACCGGAGAAGGAGGCCCGGGATATCAATTTAAAAATGAAATTTCCGATTTAAAACACACCAAAGGAGCCTTGTCAATGGCTCGTGAAAGAAAACCCGATACCAATGGTAGTCAGTTTTTTATTACTTTGGACGACACGCCTTTTCTCGATGGAAAATACAGCGTTTTCGGTTATACCGTTAAAGGTTTTGACGTAGTTCAAAAAATTAGAAAAGGCGATACCATTCGCAAAGTAAGTATTATCAGAAAAGGAAATGATGCCAAAAAATTTGATGCGGTAAAAGTTTTTTCCGATTATATGAAAGAAAAACAAGAAGCCGATAAAAAAGCCCAAGAAGCCCAGAAAAAATTTGCCGAAGAATTAGCCGCCAAAAAAGAACAAGCCCAAGAAGATGAATCGGGCTTGAAAGTATTGATAGAAAAAGAAGGAACCGGACGCAAACCCAAAGCCGGTGAAACCGTTTCGGTTCACTATACCGGATATTTACCCGACGGAACCAAGTTTGATTCGTCACGCGACAGAGGACGCCCCATCACATTTCCGGTAGGAAAAGGAAAGGTGATTGCAGGTTGGGACAAAGGCATTATGATGCTGAAAGAAGGAACAAAAGCCTATTTGTTTATCCCTTCTTATTTGGGTTATGGCGAAAGAGGAGCCGGAGGAGTAATTCCGCCCAATTCGGATTTGATCTTTGAAGTGGAATTGGTAAAAGTGGGAAAATAATTTTTTATTTTTAAGAAAAAAGTTTTAATTTTATACACATAAAATAATTAAACTAAAATTTTGGAATTATGGAGCAAAAAGTTAATTATCTGAGTGACTTAGAGTTCAACTTGGATACATGGAAAAGAGAATTAAAATTTCACAGAGATGAAATGGATACTTTTCAAGAAAAATTAGATGAAGTAGCTGCCCGAAAAAATCTCGATAAAGAAGCGATGATTGCCTTAGAAAGCTTTCAAAATAAAATTCTTCGCGAACGAAAAGTAATTTCGGACTTATTACATAAAATAAAACAAAAACGATTTAACTTAAAAACAGCCGATATAAGTGAACCTTTAGACGGAAGACTTTATCGTGAGCAAATTCCTTTGCGTGACGAAATGAGAACTTATATCCGTTTACACTATGATTTGAAAGAAGAAATGATGGATTTTTTTACCAAATGGCTTGATTAAAAATTATGTAGTTTTTATAAGTTAAAAAATCCGGAATGACATCTTATTCCGGATTTTTTTTATATTTTAGTTTTATGAAAATCAGACTAAGAAATCTTCAACTCGATGATATCAAGATTTTAACCCGGCAATTTAACAACAAAAAAATATGGGATAATATTAGCGATTCCATACCTAACCCATATACCGAAGCCGATGCCGAATATTTTATCAAAACCTCTTTAAAAAAAGAAGAACTCTTTAATTTTGCCATTCTATGCGATGAAAAATTTAGTGGTATAATCGGATTAAAAATGCAAGATGATGTCCATCGTAAGTCGGTGGAATTAGGATATTGGGTGGGCGAAGAATATTGGGGAAGAGGTATTGCTACTCAAGCTACCGGTTTAATTACGGCTTGGGCTTTTAAACATTTAATGATCAACCGGATTTTTGCACGTATTTTTCAACACAATAAAGCATCAATGCGTGTGCTCGAAAAAAATGCTTATGTTAAAGAAGGTGTTTTAAAAAAAGCGATTTATAAAAACGCCCAATTTTTAGATGAATATATTTATGCCAGATTAAAAAAATAACGGATGAATTGGATTGATATCCATACACATTTCGATACCGTAACGCCGGATGTCATAAGTGTCAGAAATTATATTTTTGGCCTTGAAAATATAGAATCTTCCACTTATTTTTCAGTAGGAGTACACCCTTGGTATCTTCATTATTCTTTAGATCAATTTGAACACTTATTGACAGACATACGATACAATCCCCGGTTTGTAGCTGTCGGTGAATGTGGGATGGACTTTAGAAAAAATTATTTGAAACTTTTTTCCAAACAACTACAACAAGAAATTTTTATTCGTCAAATATTACAAGCAGAAAATTTACAAAAACCTTTAATCATTCATTGTGTCAAATGTTTTAATCGGCTTATTTATTTAAAAAACAGTATTTCTACAACAATTCCTTGGATTGTTCACGGATATTCCAAAAACGAAATTTTAATGAATCAACTTCTCGAAGCGGGATTTTATGTATCTTTCGGAGTTCATTTTTTTAAGAGTAAAAGAAACCGGCAAGCATTAAAGTCCATACCGATCAACCGCTTGTTTTTTGAAACGGACGAACAGGATTTTTTTGATATAAAAACTGTTTATCAAAAAGCAGCGGAAGTTAAACAAATGGATATTCAGGTGTTAAAAAAACAAATAAAGAAAAATTTTGAACGGATTTTTCTCATAAAAACAGTATAAATTATGTCTAAAAAAACATTTTTATTAGTCTTCATATCTTTTTTAATTTCTTGTAATAATTCGGAAAATAGCTTATCAGGACAAGAGGAAACTATTCAATCTATTAAGAAAACCATACTTCCCGACAGTCGCGATGCTATTTTTGATTTGACTTTGCATCCTGAAAAAGATAAATGGATCATCAAAGGTGCTACCGATCAAAAGGCTTTGAAAGAGGCTTTTTTAAAAGCTTTGGATTCGGCACATATTCAATATACGGATAGTATGTCTGTGTTGCCGGTTGACGATTTTAAAAATAAAATAGCTGTTTGCCGTTTGCCGGTAGCCAACTTGCGTGCCCAACCCAAGCATTCGGCTGAATTGGTAACTCAAGTTTTAATGGGCATGCCTTTGCAGGTTTTTGAAGAAAAAAATGATTTTTACAGCGTAAAAACGCCTGAAGGATATTATGCATGGGTGGACAGGGCCGGAATTGAAATTTTGCCAAATGAGGCTTTTTCCGGTTGGCTTAATAAACCTAAACTTATTGTGACAAATCATTGTGGAAAAACTTATTCAAAACCTTCAAAACAATCCGAAGTAGTATCCGATTTTGTTTTAAATGATGTTTTTGCATGGCTGTATGATGAAGATCATTTTGCTTGTATTTTATATCCCGATGGCAGAAAAGCTTTTTTGCCTAAAGACGATTGTTTGAAATTGACGGATTTTGAAAAACAAAATAAGCAGATTACAGGTGATGATATAGTCAATGATGCGCGTCGTTATATAGGCATTTCTTATTTGTGGGGTGGAACTTCAACCAAAGGATTGGACTGTAGCGGATTTTCTAAAAACGTATATGCACAAGCCGGTTATTTGCTGCCTCGTGATGCTTCTCAACAGGTAAAAATTGGAAAACCGGTAGAAATTACAGCGGATTTTAAGAATTTACAACCCGGCGATTTACTGTTTTTCGGCCGTAAACTAAAAGGAAAAGATAAAATTACACATGTAGCCATACATATAAAAGACGGCTTGATTATTCATGCTACCGGCGAAGTCAAAATAGAGAGTTTAAATTCTGATTCGGAACTGTTTAACGAACAACGACTTAAATCTTTATTGCAAGCTAGGCGGATAATAGGTTACTTTCCACAATCGTTGGTGCATATTTATCATAACCCAAGTTAAATTTATTAACATAAAAAAGTTGCCCAAAATGAGCAACTTTTTTTATGTTGATACTTAATGTATTTTATTCATCTATTACGTTAAAACCCAAATCACCGGGAATTATTCCTACGGTTTTACGACTGATTTCATTGCCATTGCTCAAATCGAAAACAATAACTTCACCTTCTTGCACATAATCTTTAGGATCGGTTAGATATAATTTTCCGTTATAAGTTTCCATATTATAAGCTCCGTAATAATCACTTTCATAGGTAAAAAATGCAGTGGAAGGCAAAGCAGCGTCGTTGACATTCATTTTATAGACATTGCCATTGAGATAATAATATAAATTATCGCCGTCAAGGTTTAATAAATCCGGATGCTCACTGACATCAAAATTATATATGGTATCTATGTTAAAATTATTGTTTATATCAATTTTATAGAGTTGTCCGGCGGTTTCATCACCTGTCCATGAAGGTTCACCTCCACACAAAACCCATAAATATTGATCTTTGATAACCATGGAATTAGGCCTGTCGCCTACATTGATGACTTGTTTTATCTCATCTAAAACCAAGTCGTAAACCGTTACTTTATGATTAGTGCTTCTAGCGCCTCTATGGGCTATAAACAGATATTCATCGTTTTTAACCATTTTTTCAGGCCCCAGCTCAACGGAAATTTTGTCGGTTACCACATTATTTCTGGTATCGATAACTGCCAAATAATCATCTGCCGGATCATCGGGATCACCCCAACAAGTAACCAGTGCTTTGCTATCGTTAACGGTTTCAAAATAGCGCGGATTAAACAGTCCGTTGGCTATGGTAACGACAAATTCCATGTCGGCTCGTTTGGCTACTTCTACGGTATTTGAAGCGTTGACAACTATATAAGCGTAATCTCCGCTAAAATTAATCGATTGGGCTACATCTCCCAAATGTTTCTCGTTTGTTTTGTAGAAAACTTCATTTTCAACACCGGAAAAATCTTTGTCGATAAATGAAAGACTGGCGTTTCCTTGTCCCCAGTTTCCTTCGTTTACGACAAATATACCGTTGTCATATTTGCCGGAGGTGTCAATGGTGTCTTTTTCACAAGAGGTGAGTCCTAAACTCACTACGAATAAAACAAGTATTAAATAATTAATGTGTTTCATGGTTTATTTTATTTTAAAGTTGATATATAAGTTATAATTGATTCCGGGTTCGGGCCTTGACGGGAAAGTCTCGTAATAAACATTAAAAATGTTATCGATATTTCCACCTAAGCTGATTGTAGGCTTGAGTTGGTAAAACAACGAAATATCTTGTATGTTCACAGCCGGTATATAAGTGGTGTTAGAACTGGTTGTATATATTTTTCCGTTGATTCGCGACGTATATTTGATTTTTAGCTTTTGATGTTGATATTCCAAGCCGGCAAGTCCTACATAAAGCGGAGTATACGGAATATATTTTTGGGTATTAAGATCGGTTGTTTTTTGATAGGTAAAATCCAGGTTGAATAAAATTTTGTCAAGCTTGTTGATAAGATATTTTTGACGGAAATTGATTTCTATACCTCGGTAGGTGGCATTGGCTATGTTTTTAGGACTCCACCATTGATTTTCACCGGGTGTCCATTTGATTAAATTTTGGCTTTTGATATAAAATCCGGTGAGCGATACTTGAGTGTTGTTTTTTAAAAAATCTAATCCGCCTTCATAAGTATAACTTTCTTCGGGTTGCAAATCCGGATTACCATAAGGTTGCCAATACAGATCGTTAAAAGTGGGAAGTTTATAATTTTTTGAGATATTTCCTCTGATTAAAAAATATTTTCCTGTTTTATAACCGGCTTCAACAGCACCTATTAAGGAAATATCGTAATTTTTTTCAAAATCTTTTCTCAATTTGAGATTGTATTTAAATTTATTCCATTTTTGTCCCCAATCAACATACAAAGCATAAATTTTTCGGGTTTTTAATTCAAAGTAATGACTTTTTCCTTCTTGATAAGAAAAATGATTTCCCCAGTTGATATAAAAATGATTTTTTTTCCACGAAAATATATTTTTTACCACAAATACGGAAGCGGTGCTTCTATCCGGATTTTTAGTGAGGCTTTTGTCGGCATAGTAGTCGTAAGCTTCAAACAGGTAAGCCAAATCGGTTTGTAACTTAAAGTTAGTATGTTGATAAATCCATCCGGTTAAATTCCGGTTATGCGATGTGATTAATTTGGAATTTTCAGACATATATAATGTGCGAGCCAATTCTCTGTCTAAATGATCATTCTGACTTTTAAAGTAAATTTGATGATGTGTATTGAGCTTGTAACCGGCAACCAAGTTATAATTATAACCTTTGTAAGCGGCATTTTCATTGGTTAATTCATAGCCTACATAAGGATAATCATTTTCCGATTGTCCGGTTTGAAAGGCTACCGATCCGTAATATTTTTGATTGGCTATTTTTAAACGGGTAAAATTTTCAAAATGGCCGAAACTACCTCCGTTTGTCGTATTATTGATTTCAAAAACAGGTTTAAAAACAAGAGAATTATTCAATGCCAAAATGCCACCAATAGCTCCACTTCCGTATTCAACGCTACTGCCACCTTTTTTTAAAATAATTTGTTCATAATTATTGATATTTACCGTATTGAGATCCGTTTGTCCGTTTAAAACGGAGTTAACGGGAATACCGTTCCAAAGTATTTGGGTGTGCCCGGCTCCGGTTCCTCTCAAAGAAAGAGAGCTCAACATACCATAACCATATTCGCGAACAAAAACAGAGGATTTATTTTTGAGGGCATCGGATAAACGCTCCAGTTTTAACGAATCCTTGTCTATAATTTGATGTGCATAAGCATAAAAATCGACTAATTTACCGTGTTGTTGC
>Ga0256843_1003352_pt1 | contig 11173 bp, 11 predicted proteins | sample AlvinellametaG_FD_191572 | JGI IMG/M metagenome (GOLD analysis project Ga0256843, IMG submission 191572) | Pompeii worm associated microbial communities from hydrothermal vent at the East Pacific Rise, Pacific Ocean - Alvinella | ecosystem: Host-associated > Annelida > Integument > Unclassified ... | reverse complement strand
ACCTCCGACGGAAAGTTCAAGACCTGCCTGCTCAGGAACAACGACCTTATAGACTTCCTGAGTGCCATGAGAAGCGGCGCGAGCGACGAGGAGCTCGTGGATATCTTCCGGAAGGCAGTTCTGATGCGCGAGCCCTACTGGAAGTGAGTTTTTAAACTCCCGCTCCAACTCTCTCCGGTGAGAGCTTGCCTGCGCTTAAGGTTCCAAGGCGGGAGGCAGAGCCGGTAAAGAGGAGACTGAAGAAGCTCGGCCTCTACGACGGGAAGAGAAGACCGAAGAGGGAGGGGGACTTCGTTCTCTTGCCCGTCATCGAGGATGATAGACTTCACTCCCTCGGCTACGAGGTTTTGCCCGTTGAGCTTCCGTTTCGACCCGAGAGGCAGATATACAAGAACCTCGAGAGCGTTTTAGCGGAGAGGCTCAGCGAGGATGAGCTGAGATACCTCAGGCGCTACGACGTTATAGGTGACATCGCCGTTATCCAGATTCCACCCGAGCTGGAGCACCGCGTTGACGACATAGTCTGGGGCCTGCGAAAGGTTCACCCGTTCCTCAAGGTGATAGCGAGGAAGGGCTTCCACGAGGGGGCCTTCAGAATCAGGGACTACTCGATAATCTGGGGCGAGAAGAGGCTCGAAACGGTTCACCGGGAGAACGGCGTCGAGATTAAGGTTGATCTGAGCAAAGCCTTCTTCAACCCGAGGATGAAGGGAGAGCGGTACAGATTGGCCCAGCTCGTTCACGACGGTGAGAGGATTCTGATTCCCTTCGCCGGTGTTCTGCCCTACGCTCTCGTGATAGCGCGCTACCGGAGGGTCAAGATAACGGCCGTCGAGCTGAACAGGGAAGCCTACGAACTCGGGCTGGAGAACGTAGAGCGCAACAGGAAGAGGTTGAAGGGCGAGATAGAGTTCATACACGGCGATGTCTTCAAGGTTCTGCCGGAGCTTCCGAGCTACGACAGGGTAATAAGCCCAACTCCCCGGGGCGTTGATGCGTTGAGCTTAACGCTCTCCACGGCCGAGCGCTGGCTTCACTACTACGACTTCGTCCACGAAAACGAGATTGAAGCCTTCAGGCGGAGAATCCTCGGGGAATGCCAAAAGCTTGGAAGGGAGTGCTCGGTGAGGGTGAAGAAAGTGAGCGACTTCAAGCCGCATGTCTTCAAGGTCTGCGCGGATGTGCGGCTCACCAGTGTATAAGTGGAAGTTTGAAGTTCAGGTATTGCATTCACACGCAACTCCATCACTCGGGCTTCTTTCAATACGGGCCTAAGAAGAAACCATGATTAGGACAGATTTACACTTAAAAAAGAAAGAGTCCTTACTCAAAATAGACGGAAAAACTTATAAGGTTTACTCTTGTTAGTACTCGGGGACGATAGTATGAAAAAGCTGTTGATACTCCTGATTATCCTCTACGCGGCCGGATTCCTGTCCGGGCTGGCTCTTGAAAGTCACTACTCCACACAGCGAATCATAACCGAGCGGAATCACGCTGAAATCTCGTGTGTTAGGGAAAAGACGTTCCTGGAACTTCGCGACATAGAATTTCATTCAGAAAACTCCGTGAAGGCCCTTAAGACTAACTCTCTTGGAGTGTTTAATCTTTCCATGATTGAACTCGAGCGGGATCTTAGCCGGCTGTCCACCCAGCTTTCGGAAGCGGCCATATACCTCTATCCTGGTAGAAGACCAACTGACGAGGATACAACAAACCTCACGGATACATCGCCCTGCATGGAGTTCATAGAAACTTCTCGGAAGGCTGTTCTTGGAGGGAAAGCCAACATCTCTGTCGTTGAAGAAGGTCTCCAAACGATTCAGAGTTTTGCAAACGAATGGCTTGATGACGGGAATTATCCAAGTAAAAAGTTCCTCCAGGCCAACAAAAAGCTTCAGATGGAGTGTGAGGTGATGATTAAAGCTGTTGACGAAGAAAACACAAAGAAAAGCAGAAGGAGGTGATACTATGAAACCCAAGGTTTGGAACGGGCTCATAGTCGGAACCACCGCCCTTTTTCTCGCTTTATTCTTTTACCTACGGGAATACTTCATAAAACACCACCTGATACCCATCTCCTTCGCAGTACTTGGAGCACTCGGGTTACTGCAAACTTACGACGCCTACAGATCCGGAAACGCCTCGAAACTCCAGCTATACGCAGTACTCGTGTTTGCGATAATTTTCGTCGTTGTGGGGATTTGGATGGACAGTGTATACAACAAGGTGCTGCTGCACGGGGGAAACTGAACTTAAACGATGCAAACGCCAACTTCCAATTTTCTTTTGAAAGCCTCTGTCCCTTCAAGGTGGGGCGGTCGGGCATGCGTCGTTCGCCCATAAGGGGGGAGGGAATCCTGTTAACCTGCAGGTGCTATTCAAAGTGATGAATGGGTGAGAACCGGAGAATATCCCGAATCGTGGAGTTCGAGGAGAGTAGGAAGACCTTTGACAACTACATGGAGCTGAAGTTCCTCCTCCAAGACCTGCCCGGGGTGAAGGTTGACCTGATAACAGTCAAGGCTCTGAAGCCGCGAGTGAGGAAATACGTACTAAAAGACGGAATTTTGAGCATTACCTAACTGACTCACCAAAAATTAAGGTTTGTCATGCTTCTTAGCACAAATTTAGTTGTTTAATGTAACTCTCCGAAACTGCTAAATACTACAGGGACTAAAAATCAGTGGTGACGAAAATGTGTGGCCACTATGAAAGCATCCCCGGGTTCCGCTATTGGGAGGTTGAAGCCTGGAAACAGTATATTCAAGAAAACGTGGCACCAATATACTCCACAACCACTACACTTCTCGATGTACGGCATGAACTTGCCCCTTACATTAACCACTCACTTGACATTCTCGCGAATTCAAAAGAGGAACTCCTACCTTTTTTGGTGGGTGGCATAAAGGAGGGAGATTACACAAAATACAGCCTCGCAAGGCTTACCCGGCTTCTCTTAGGCATTTACGTAGATCCTTCGGAGTTCTCGAATGCAGTGTCCAACTTAGGGGAAGAGGGGCTAAAGGAAGTCACAATCAGGGAAGAGAAAAAAGATGATGCGGTCTTTTTCCGCCTTATAACCGGACTAAATAGATTGAGTGAGAACGTGTTCGAACTCGCCGATATCGAGCCAACTAATATCTCAGTTGATTCCGACGAGGTTATTTCAAATCCGAAGCGGTTACTCGACGTTCTTACGGAATTCTACAAATCGTGTGTTTTAATCAGTGCCAATCACAATTACTACACCTTCTTTATAGTCAGTACACGTGGAACGCACTGGAGATTTCTTAGAAAGGGTTACAAAAAGCTTGAAGAAAACATTGACATACTAAAGGAGTTCCTTGGGTTAGACGAGCTGTTTGTACCCGAAACCGATAAGAGAGACATCCAGCAGGACTACACAATCTGGAGCCACTCACAAGGAAGTATTGCTGATAGCATCTTCTTGATTCAATTTGGGCTCTGGGCCGGGTTTAACTTCGGGGATGTCCTAAGAACCAACAAAACTATTGAAGAGGCACTGAGGTACATAACACCTAAACCGGAGAACTTAGCAGAAAGCTACATGCATCTTGTTAGGGAAAACGTTCCAAATTTAGAGCAGATTATTATTGGAAATGAGAAGTTCTATCCAAAAAATACTTACAGCCTTGAAATTGAGGGATTATGGGTTGTAAACTGGCCAGACGAAACATACCTTAGTTCAGTCAACGGCTATAACAAAAAATACGCAACAGAAAGAGAAAGCAGAAAACCTGAACTCTCCCTTATCGAGTTCCTTGACAAAAACGGTCCCTATCTATTTACCGGATACAGCGAAATAGCCAAGCATCCAAAGTACGACAGATACCTCGTATACTATGGAAACATTCCAATAAATGCTTCTCGGTGGTTGGGATGAGCGAACAGAGAGACAAAGCCAAGGAAAAATCACGACATCACAAAGAACGAAGGGAGAGAAAAAGACGGAAAGGTGTCCAAGTCCAGTCTACTACTAAAGCCACTCAAACATCACAGAAAGCTAAGGAAGAAGCCCCGGAGATTAAAGTTTCAGCACAGAGTGAAGCCAAAGAAGACTCCAGAAACCAGAAGAAGACTTCAAAAGCTCCAGAAAAGTCAATAAAAGTTGAAGTCACTCATAGACACCACGAAGTTGTTATCCCAACCGTGCTCATTACGTCTCCAACCTTAGAGTATACTCAAGTTGAAGTGGACAGCAGTTATCACGTCAAAAGAAGACAACAAGGATTGAAAATACCCCCGATTCATGTAGATTCTCCAATTTTCGAATTCCAGAGAATGCCTTTAAACGGTGAATTTAGCATGAGGAAGAAAGTTAATGTGCCTGCAAAGTTCCCCAAGTTAAAGCTTCAGTCTTCAGTATTTGCCATAACTAATAGCCCCCTTGACTCGACGGTTAATATACCCTCACGTCCAAAGCATTCACTGAGGAGTGTCCCAAAAACAAGGACAACTGAAATGATAGAACAGGAGGAGAGAATTCACGTCACCCATTCTACGGGTACCGAAGTTCTAGAAATTGGAACGGAAAAAAGAAAATCTGAAACTAGAGCATCAACAATCAAGGCACAGAAGAAAACACCTGATAGAGACAGTAAGCTAAAATATCAAACAGCACTTATCCACAGTTTTGAATCAGAGGGTAGTTCCATACCTTCTGAACCAACAAGGGGACATGAGAAAACAGAAAAAACTATTGATCCTCTCGAAGCTTTATTCGGCTCAGATGCCGGGAAAATTCGGGAGATCGAGCCGCTTGTGATACTCTTCAAAGATCCGCCAGAAGATAAGTATATAGATACCTTCAGTGAGTTGTTACTTAGGATTTACCGCGAAAAACACGGGGGCAGGCCAGAGATTAAAAAGTTGACTCTTAGGGACGAATGGAACAAAGAGATCGTTGAGAGGTATCTTGATGAAGGGGAGCTGCTTCTAATTGAATTCCCAAGTAGACTAAAGAAGAAAGACCATGAAAAATACTTATCGTTTGATGATTTCAAACAGACCCAGAAGAAGAAAGGATCCAATGTTGACGTCATTGATAGAATGATTGCCGATAGGTTGTGGGCAGTTTTCTCAATGAAGAGGGGAATAGTAATATTATACACGAGGAATGAGGAGCACTTTGAGAATCTCAAAGAGAGAATTCAAAATATTTGCTCTAATCTTGAAAACAAACCTGATGTAGTTACATTAACACCTTCAGCATTGTCCACCAACAAAAAGATAAGACTCTCCCGTCTTCTCTTTGGTAATGTAGACTTGTCAGAGGGGGAGCTAATTAACGTTAGATCTTCAAAAAAAGAACTAAATATCTCCAAATCCACTAACAGGCCAACACTAAATATTACAATGGACGCGGTCAAAGAAGAGGCAAGGAAAAGATATCATCGTATCCTAAAAGACTTAAACGAGAAGTACTCCATCATCGGTATCATTAATGAGGCTGAAGATGAAAAAGGAGCCAAAAATGAAAGTCCTGAGCACTACACTGGTAAGGCCTTCATAGTCAATCACCTTATCAAGAAGCTTCAAAATGATGGTAAAGTTCCAAAGAACTTCAACGGGATAAAATGGGATGACGTTGAGGAAAACTTTATCCAAACTGAACAACCTATAAACGACAAAATAATCCCTGACGTTACATTTGTTCCTGAGGGAGAACACTACGAGTTTGAAACCCTCTTCGGCGAGGGATTCTCCAAGATAAGTGGGAGAACTTTGAAGAAGTACTACAAGTACGCACCTAACAGTAAAGTCAGAATCGTTGTAGAACCTGTAACAGCCTTCCTCCATATGAGGGAGTTCTCGACGCTGATTAAGCTTACAAAGAAGGGACAACGCTTTAAAGGACTCGACATTGAATTTTATACTTTGGATGTCAAAAATGAAGAACTACTCAACTTGAAAGACTACCTAAAAGAGCTTAACACCTTCCTAAAAGAGATAAGCTGAACACATCATGCATCTCCTGTCATTAGGATTCAGAGTGTTAAAAGGGGCTCCAACGTCAATATCAAATTCAACTTTAAAAATTCAAGCAGAAACCTCCACAGCGGGACGCACTTCACCGTTTTCTCTCCGAGGAGCTTAGAGTGAAAGTGCCATTTTATATTTTACGGAATACAAAAATCCCAAGAAATTATACTACAAAGAATACAAAATTCGCAAAAACCAAAACTCACTTCTTCCCGAGGAACTCGAGTAGAGACGCCTGCTTGCCCTTCTTCTCGTCCTTCCCCTTCTTCCGTTTGCCGACCGACTCTATCTCCCTCTCGGCCTCCTCAAGCTCCTCTTCGCTCGGTTCCTCTTCCGCTTCCTCGGGCTTTTCCTCCTCTTCCCTCTCCTCCTGGCCCTTCTCGGAGACCTTTTCCGCCTCAATCCTGACGCGCTCCTCGAGCTCGCCGCGCTCCTTGAGCTTCTTCTCGATGTTCATGCTCTTGCCCCATATGCTCTTGGCCTTCTCAGGGTCGCCGGCCAGGAACTCAACCTCCTTGAGGTCGAGGTCAAGGAAGACCGTGAAGTGGGCCGCTAAATCGGGGTTGTTCTCGAAGATGACGCGGAGGTAGTGAAGGGTCTCGAGAGCCTCGGGCCTGGCCATGTGCATCTCTTTCATGACCTTCTTGACTATCGAGTCTCTCAGCGTTCTCTCGGTCTTGCTCTCGGTGAGGAGCTTGATTGTCTTCGGCGGGTAAATCCTCACGAAGCCCTTCTTTTTGACGCCTGCGACGGCAACTCCAGCCGTCATCATGTCGGTGGCGTACTTCCAGAGCGAGTAGTTGCCGGTCCTCTGGGCCCTGGCGAGGTATATGTCGGCCCTGCTGAGCGCCTCGTATGCCCTCGCTATGTCCTCGGGCTTGTAATAGACGTACGGCACGTTCTCGTCAATCCAGAGGAGGAGTTCGTTCGGGAACATATCGACGCCGAGCGTAGCTAATTTCGCCTTCTTCGCGTTGTCCGTTGCAAAAACCTGGGCCAAAGCTTGAAAGACGCTCTTCTCGACGTCGCGGTAGGCCAGGATGTACTTGGCGTCCTCGATCCCGCCCGTGACGACCGTCTGGAGATCGTTTATTGCCGCTCTCAAATCGCCGTTCGAGTGCTTGGCTATCTCCTGGAGGATTTCCTTCGGCACCCTGACTCCCTCAGCCTTGAGAATCCTTATCAGGGCCCGCATTATGTCCCTCTGGGTCAATCTCTTGTACTCGACTATCTGTGCCTTGGCCCTTATCTCCCTCGGAACCTCCCAGTAGTGGTTGGCGCTCATTATTATCGGGTTCAGGGCCCTGTCTATCAGCTTGGCTATCTCCCTCGCCCCGCTCTGCTCGATGTTGTCGGCCTCGTCGAGGAAAATCAGCTTCCTCCTCTTTCCGAGGATGTCCCTCGTGTATGCCGCCTGAACGTACCGCTCTATCTTGCCGAACGTTCTCTCGTCGCTCGCGTTGAGCTCTATGACCTCGAAGCCGTACTCGTTGGCCAAGGCGTAAACTGTGGTCGTCTTACCAACGCCCGGCGGCCCTGCTAAAATCAGCGCCTTCTTCTTCGGCGGGTGGCCGTGCAGCCAGGCCTCTACCCACGCCCTGACCTGCTCTATCGCCTTCTCCTGGTTGACTATCTCGCTCAGCCTTCTCGGCCGGTACTTCTCGACCCACGGCACTTCCGGCATGGCCATCACTTGCCCATAATCGTGAACTGCGCGAGCAACGCCTCGAGCTGGATCATCTCGTTCGCTCCCTCAACGAGGCGGAAGTTGTACTCGCCTATCCTGTCTGCCAGGGCGACCTTCTTGTCCTCCGGAATCGGCAGGTTGAAGACCTCCTTGTGCATCTGGATGAGCACATCTTCACCGCTGAGGCCCTGCTTGAGGAGTATCTCCCTCAGCCTGTCCCTGGCCTTCAGGAAGTTGCCCTCGAGGGCGAGCTTCATCATCTCGCGAACATCTTCCGGCCGGGCCCTGCTCGCGACGAGGAATACGTTTTCGTCGGTTATCTTCCTGTCAAGGGCAGCCGCAGCCTGCAGGACGTTGATGGCCCTTCTCAAATCGCCCTCAGCAACGTAGAGGATAGCCTGAAGGCCGTCCTCCGTCAGCTCGAGCCCCTCGTTCTCCGCGATGTACTTTATGCGCTTGGCTATGTCCTCGTCGCTCAGCGGCCTGAAGCGGAAGATGGCACACCTGCTCTGTATCGGCTCGATTATCTTGGACGAGTAGTTGCAGCTGAGTATGAAGCGGACGTTGTTCGAGAACATCTCCATCGTTCTCCTAAGGGCTTGCTGGGCGTCCTGCGTCAGAGCGTCCGCCTCGTCAAGGAAGATTATCTTGAAGCTCGCTCCCGCGACGGGTTTGGTGCGGGCGAACTCCTTCACTTTCTCGCGGATGACGTTTATACCGCGCTCGTCGCTCGCGTTGAGCTCCAGGAAGTTGTGGCGCCAGTTCTCGCCGAAGAGCTCCCTGGCAAGCGCCAAAGCGGCCGTCGTCTTACCCACACCGGGCGGACCGGCGAAGAGCAGGTGGGGCATGGAACCCGTCTTGGCGTAGTGCTTGAGCCTCTTGACTATGTGCTCCTGACCGACGATATCGTCAAGCCTCTGGGGCCTGTACTTCTCGACCCACGGCTTTTCGAGGACTTTAACTTCATGGAGTTCCTCTGGCATAGCTATCACCCTTCCGGATTTTAGTTGGGCCCAGGGATAGTTAAAGGTTGTGCCCGGGGATAACTCTTTTAAAGCGTAACCCGAAGGAGAGACCATGTGGGTCTTTCGCCTTCAACTGAGGAGGTTCGCGGCCTCGAAGAACGCCGCATTCATGGTCATCGGAGCCCTGCTGCTGGGAATCGCTTTCCTCGGAACCGGCAGCCCCACAGAAAACAACGTCCGGGGATATTTCCTCACCCTAACCATGCTTTTCGCCCTGTTCTCAACCTCGCTCTCAGCCCGGATCCCGCGGGACGTGCTAACGCTCTCCAAGCCTGTAAAGAGGAAGCGGGTTCTAATGGAGCACATGGGGGCAGTCCTCACAGTCTCAACCACAGCCCTGCTCGCCGGCTCCCTGATAGTGGGGGCGAAGGCATCACCCTGGGACGTTTCCAAAGGAGTCGTGATGGCCCTTGAGTATCTCCTGGCCTTCTCGGCCGTCGGAGTTCTTATTGGGACCGTTTTGAAGGGCTGGGCCCGGGGAACGGCCTCCGTAACTGCCGGGTTCGCCCTCCTGTTCATTCCCATGGGCCTGACTCTCCTCGGCAAAACAGGTTCGCTCTGGCCCTTCCTTATACCAACTCTCGGGCCGTTCCTCACCGTGATAGAGTACATCCCCATCCCAAAGGGGTTCCTCTACGCCGCAGCGTCCTCCGCAATCTACTTCTCCGCCGCGGCCGTGGTCTACGGACGCTCCGACGTGAGATAGGCTTATAAGCCGGCCATGGAGGTATTGCCATGGACCCCATCGAACACGCATCCATTCCGGCGCTGGCGTATCTGGCGCTCTCAAACGACCCCCATTTAGGGGCGATTCTGGCCCTCGCTGCTGGAGCCGTCTTCCCGGACCTGGATGCGTTCACGAAAGAGCACCGCTCCTACCTTCACTCTCTGATCCCCGCCCTGCCGTTTTCATTACTCGCTTACCATCTGGGCGGTCTTTCCCTGCTATTTGCCCTCGGATGGCTCAGCCACCTCTTCCTTGACTTCTTCACGGGCGTCATCCCCTTCGCATACCCCCTCTCGAAGAAGGGCTATGGCGTGGAGATACACGCAAAAGGCGGCGCGGGCGGTTTGAAAATCGAAACAAAGCTCCTTAGCAGGTATCCCGACCCAAGGAGGAGCTACGAGATAAGTATAGGCGGCAGCGTTGCCCTGCTCCTCCTTACCCTGGGTGTCCTCATCATCCGGATGCACTGAAAAGAGGGGTGCAAAACTTTTATACCTCGATGACCAAGTGTAAGCGGTGGTTCTCATGGCGAAGCTTGACTGGATTAGGGAGGAGCTCCAGGAGCTCAAGGAAAAAGGCCTTTATGTGACCATAAGAAAGCTCGAGAGCGCCCAGGGACCCTGGGTCGTTGTTGACGGGAAGAAGGTTCTCAACATGTGCTCCAACAACTACCTCGGCCTCGCCGCGCATCCCGAGATTCGCTACGCAGCGATAAGGGCTATTCTCGACTACGGCGTTGGTGCCGGCGCGGTCAGGACCATAGCCGGAACGATGGAGCTCCACGTTGAACTCGAAGAAAAATTAGCGAAGTTCAAGAAGAGGGAGGCGGCCATACTCTTCCAGAGCGGCTACAACGCCAACCTCGGAGCTCTAAGTGCCCTCCTCACCAAGAAGGACGACGGAGTTTTCATCAGCGAAGAGCTCAACCATGCAAGCATCATAGACGGAATGCGCCTCAGCGGTGCTCCCAAAGTCATTTACAAACACATAGACATGGAGGATCTGAAGAAACGCCTCGAGGAGAACAAGGACAAAAAGAAGAAAATCATCGTCAGCGACGGTGTCTTCTCAATGGACGGCGACCTCGCGCCGGTCCCGGAGATGGCCGAGCTGGCCGAGCAGTACGACGCGATACTCTACATCGACGACGCCCACGGTGAAGGAGTTCTTGGAGACAGCGGAAGGGGTATCGTGGACCACTTCAAACTCCACGACAAGGTCGACTTCGAGATGGGTACTCTGAGCAAGGCCTTTGGAGTCATCGGCGGTTACGTCGCTGGTCCCGAGGAGGCCATTGAGTACCTCCGCCAGCGCGGAAGGCCGTTCCTGTTCTCAAGCGCACCGAACCCGCCCGACGTCGCGGCGGCGATAGCGTCCGTCGAGATTCTCCAGAGGAGCGATGAGCTCGTCAGAAAGCTCTGGGACAACACCCACTTCCTCCAGAACGGGCTGAGAGAGCTCGGCTATGACCTCGGCAACACCAAGCACCCGATTACGCCGGTCATGCTCTACGACGAGAAGCTCGCCCAAGAGTTCTCGAGGAGGCTCTACGACGAGTACAACATCTTCGCGCAGGCGATAGTTTATCCGACCGTTCCGCTCGGAACCGCTCGCATAAGGCTCGAGCCTTCGGCAGCCCACAGCAAGGAGGACCTGCAGTACGTGCTGGATGCCTTCGAGGATTTGGGGAAGAAGACCGGATTTTTGAAGTGAAGTTTCTCGTTTGTT
>Ga0256843_1003351_pt1 | contig 11173 bp, 10 predicted proteins | sample AlvinellametaG_FD_191572 | JGI IMG/M metagenome (GOLD analysis project Ga0256843, IMG submission 191572) | Pompeii worm associated microbial communities from hydrothermal vent at the East Pacific Rise, Pacific Ocean - Alvinella | ecosystem: Host-associated > Annelida > Integument > Unclassified ... | reverse complement strand
CGACATGGGGATCGCCAACGAGTTCTTTCCGCTGCTGATCTTCATGGGGGTAGGGGCGATGACCGACTTCGGACCGCTGCTGTCCCACCCCAAGACCGCATTGCTGGGCGCGGCGGCGCAGTTTGGGATCTTCGGCTCACTTGTCGGCGCAGCGGCGCTCTCGCAGTACACCGATATCTTTAACTATACGTTGAAGCAGTGCGCCTCGATCAGTATCATCGGCGGGGCGGACGGCCCGACGTCGATCTTCATCGCCTCGGCCCTCTCACCGGAGCTGCTGGGTGCTATCGCGGTGGCGGCCTACTCGTACATGGCGCTGGTGCCGGTGATCCAGCCGCCCATTATGAAGGCCCTGACCACCAGGGAAGAGCGCCAGATCGTCATGACCACCACGCGCAAGGTCCACCGGCTGGAGAAGCTGATCTTCCCGCTGGTGGTGATCATGATGATCGCGCTGATCCTCCCCGACGCGGCGCCGCTGATGGGGGCGTTTGCGTTCGGTAACTTCGCCAAAGAGTCGGGCGTGGTCGATCGCCTCAGCGGCGAGATGCAGAACTCTCTCATCAACATCGTCACCATCTTCCTCGGCCTGGGGGTCGGCTCGAAGCTCCAGGCGGATAAGTTCCTGGTCCCCGAGACACTCGGGATCATGATCATCGGTCTGGTGGCGTTCGGGGTGGGGACCGCCGCCGGGGTGATCATGGGCAAGATCATGAACAAATTCTCCAAAGAGCCCATCAACCCCCTCATTGGGGCCGCCGGCGTCTCCGCCGTCCCGATGGCCGCCCGCGTCGTCAGCAAAGTCGGCGCCGAAGAGAAACCGGGCAATATCCTTCTCATGCACGCCATGGGCCCCAACGTCGCCGGCGTCATCGGCTCCGCCGTCGCTGCGGGTGTGCTGCTCTCGATCTTCAAGTAGCATTAGTTCGCCATCGAAGGGTAACCACGAGGGTTACCCCTACGGGTGGAATGTCCATTCAAAAATGGGTATATGGTGTTGAACACCCTGTAGGGGCGATCCCTTGTGGTCGCCCCTGGTTTGGATGCCGTATAAAGCCAACCCCTCCTCGTTCCCATCGATACAGACGATAAGTTCGCAAATATGTAAATTTGATATACAAGTCAAATTGTGATATACTTTTCTTGATATACAAGTCAAAAAATCAGGATAAGTAATGCTGGATGAGATACGCGAACTGCAACACTTGCTTCTGAGCAAAACCCGTACGAAGTACAAGCGATATTTTTTTGATCGGCTTCACTTCGACAGACTCACCGGAATCATCGGAGCCAGAGGAGTGGGCAAAACCACCTTCTTGCTCCAATACATCAGACAGCACCCGCTCCCCATGTCTCAAAAACTCTACCTCAGTGCCGATTCTGTGACACTTGCATCGCTGTTTGATGTGGCAAAAACGTTTCAGAAAGAAGGGGGAAAACTTCTCATTATCGATGAGATCCATAAATTTGCAGGATTTGAGAAAGAGCTCAAAAAGATCTATGATTTTCTGGAGCTCGATGTGATTTTCAGCGGCAGCAGCGCACTCAAGATCGACAACTCCAAGGCCGATCTGAGCCGCAGAGCCGTAGTCTATGAGGTAGAGGGGTTGAGTTTCAGAGAGTTTCTGGAGCTAAAAACCGGCCAGACGCTGCCCGCTTATACGCTCGAAGAGATTCTCGGTGATCACATCGACATCGCCTACACGCTTCAGGATCGGGTGGATACGGGTTTATTCAGGGAGTATCTGATGCATGGGTATTACCCCTTTTATTTTGACAAACGCATGCACTACAAACTCAAACTCAACGAAACGATCAATACTGTCATCGAAGTAGATATCCCCTCGATCTTCAATATCGAGTACCAGAATATCCGGATCCTGAAAAAGCTGATCGGCTATCTGTGCGCCTCTTCACCCTTTGTTCCCAATATCACGACTTTGCTGCAAAAGATGAATCTCGGGAGCGACTATCGAAGTCTCTACCGCTATCTGGAGTATCTGCACAAAGCCAAAATCATTACGCTGATTCGCCCCGCAGCCAAAGGGGACACTGTTTTTGTCAAACCGGAGAAAATCTATCTGAACAACACCAATCTATACTACTCCTATTGTCAGGGGAGTCAAATCGGTACGGTACGTGAGATTTTCTTTCAGAGTATGGTCAAAGTCGATCACACACTCACATTGCATTCCAAAGGCGATTTTACCGTTGATGGACGTTATGTTTTTGAAATCGGCGGCAAAAAGAAATCCTACAGGCAGATCAAAGACCTGCCCGATAGTTTTGTCGTGGCGGATGATATGGAGATCGGTAGTGGCAATAAGATACCGCTCTGGCTTTTTGGCTTTTTATACTGAGACAGGGAGAATTGTCTCCTCATCAAGGGTAACCACGAGGGTTACCCCTACAGTTTCAGATTGACATTTTGTATGTATGTGCAGGCGCGATCCCTTGTGGTCGCCCTTGAACCCAAATGTAGCATTTTCTTCTCTTTTCCCTTGACTTTGGTTAACACTATCTATCCTTTAAATAAAAAAGATTACAATAGCGTTACCAATCACCTACACAACACCAAGGAGTATGACGTGAGCAATTTTGAGCAGGAGTCTTTGGACTACCACAAGGCGCAGAACGAGTTTGATACCAACGGGAAGACAGGAACCCTCCTGACCAAACCGTGCAGCACCGAGCATGAGCTCTCGATGGCCTACAGCCCCGGTGTGGCCTATCCGTGTCTTGCGATCGAGGAAGACATCGAGAAAGCCTACGAATACACGAACAAAGGCAACCTCGTCGCGGTTATTTCGGACGGAACGGCTGTTCTGGGGTTGGGGGACATCGGTCACCTGGCCGGCAAGCCGGTCATGGAAGGGAAGGGGGTCCTGTTCAAGACCTTCGCCAATGTCGATGCCGTGGATATCGAGCTGAATACCAAAGATACCGAAGAGATCATCGAGACCGTCGCCCGCATCGCGGACAGCTTTGGCGGGATCAACCTCGAGGATATCTCGGCTCCCCGCTGTTTCGAGATCGAAGAGCGTCTCAAAGAGATCTGCAACGTACCGGTCTTCCATGACGATCAGCACGGAACGGCGGTCATCACCACTGCCGGATTGATCAACGTCCTTGAGATGAGTGGAAAATCAGCCGAAGAACTCAAAGTCGTCGTCATCGGTGCCGGTGCTTCAGCCATCGCCTGCTCCAATATGTATAAGCGACTCGGGGTGAAGAACATCACCATGCTCGACTCCAAAGGGGTGATCCACAGCGGTCGGAACGATCTCAACAAGTACAAGCAGGCTTTTGCCTTCGACACCGATGACCGTACGCTTGAAGATGCGATGAAGGGTGCCGACATGGTTCTGGGTCTGAGCGGTCCGGATCTCATCAAACCCGAGTGGGTCAAGACCATGAGCGACGAGAGCCCCATCATCTTCGCCTGCGCCAACCCCACCCCGGAGATCATGCCGCCGCTGGCCAAAGAAGCCCGTCCCGATCTGATTATCGGTACCGGCCGGAGCGATTTCGCCAACCAGGTCAACAACGTCCTGGGCTTCCCCCAGATCTTCCGCGGGGCGCTCGATGTTCGGGCCACCAAGATCACTGAGAACATGAAGATGGCGGCAGCAAAAGCACTGGCGGCACTGGCCAAAGAGCCGGTACCCGATCATGTCCAGAAAGCCCACGGCCGGGATGACATGACGTTTGGTCCTGAGTACATCATCCCCTCTCCGTTCGATCGTCGTGTACTGGTCTATGTCGCGTCGGCTGTCGCGCAGGCTGCTGTCGAAGACGGTGTTGCCCGGGTCAAAGACTTCGATCTCGATGCTTACAAAGCCAAGTTGCAGCGTCTGGCCGATCATCTGGACGGCAAGTAAGTCTATCTAATAAGGAAACAAAAACACCATGAGCAAGCAAACCCCCAACGGGCTGGAAAAACTGGGTCTGAGCGACATTGGCACGGTCTACTACAATCTCGACTACGATACGCTTCAGGCGCACGAGATCAACCGCGGCGAGTGCAAGATATCGACAAGTGGTTCGGCAATGTGCGATACCGGGATCTTCACCGGTCGCAGTCCCAAGGACAAATATTTTGTCGATCAGCCCCCCTCCAATGAGCACATTGCCTGGGGAGAGGTGAACCAGCCGATCTCCAAAGAGATCTACGATGAGTTACTTGACCTCAGCCGAAAGCAGCTTTCCGGCAAAGACATTTATGTGATGGATGTCTATGCCGGTGCCAGCCCTTCCAGCCGGCGGAAGATCCGCTTCGTCACCGAAGTGGCCTGGCAGGCGCATTTTGTCAAGAACATGTTCATCCGTCCCACCGAGGAAGAACTGGAGGATTTTGAACCCGACTTTACCGTCTACAATGCCTGCAAGACCGTCGATGAAAAGTACAAAGAACATGGGCTTAATTCGGATGTTTTTGTGGCGTTCAACATCGAAGAGAACACGTCGGTCATCGGGGGGACCTGGTACGGCGGGGAGATGAAAAAAGGGATCTTCTCGATGATGAACTACTGGCTGCCGCTGGAAGGTAAGCTCTCGATGCATTGCTCGGCCAACGTGGGCAAAGAGGGGGATGTGTGCCTCTTCTTTGGCCTCAGCGGTACGGGTAAGACCACCCTCTCTACCGATCCCGAGCGTGCCCTTATCGGGGACGATGAGCATGGCTGGGATGAGCACGGGGTCTTCAACTTCGAAGGGGGCTGTTACGCCAAGGTGATCAACCTCGATCCCAAAAGCGAGCCGGAGATCTACGGCGCGATCCGCAAAGATGCGCTGCTGGAGAATGTCGTAGCCGATACCAACGGCATCGTGGACTATGCCGACGGGAGCAAAACCGAGAACACCCGGGTGAGCTACCCCATCGATCACATCGAGAACCACCAGCCCAGCCTCATGGCGGGCCATCCCAACAACATCATCTTCCTCACCGCTGATGCGTTCGGGGTCCTGCCGCCGGTAAGCAAACTCACCAAAGAGCAGGCGATGTACTACTTCCTCAGCGGCTACACCGCCAAGGTCGCAGGGACCGAGCGGGGGATCACCGAGCCGGTGGCGACGTTCTCGGCCTGTTTCGGCGAGGCGTTCCTGCCGCTGCATCCGACGACATACGCCAAGCTGCTGGGTGAGAAGATCGACGAGCACGATGTCAACGTCTATCTGGTCAACACCGGCTGGACCGGTGGCCCGTACGGGGTGGGCAAGCGGATGAGCATCAAGGACACCCGCGCCTGCATCAACGGTATCCTCAACGGTTCCATCAACGACGCGGAGTTCGAGACCCTGCCGATCTTCAATCTCTCGATCCCAAAACAGCTCGACGGTGTGGCCGACAACACCGTCCTCAACCCCCGCAACACCTGGGAGGACAAAGCTGAGTACGACGCGACACTGACCAAACTCGCCGGCATGTTCGTCAAAAACTTCGATCGCTATAATGACCGTGGCAGCGAGTTCGACTTCTCTTCTGCCGGACCGCAGCTCTAAGATCCTCTTCCGCCCGCAGGGGCGGAGCCACGACTATTTTTCAAAGGGAGATCATGGGTGCATCCCTCAAACACAAACTGATCAACATGTTCCGTGAGATCATCCTCTACCACAGCAGTTCACTGGCCTTCCGGGCCAAGCTGTTGACGCTCCTGGTCGTGGGCAACGGGGACAGGATCAACGAGTGTGAGGAGGAAAAACTCCAGGAGATCGCCCAAAAGATGTATCCCGATGACTACGATCGGGCGCAGGTGCTCATCGAGGCGGTGCATGAGTTTTACGACAAGATCACCGAGAGTAACAACCTGGTCTACGACAGTCTGATCCAGAGCATCGAAAAGGACGTTCAGGAAAATCCCCGTTTTGTTCACAAGATCGATACGCAGCTTTTTTCGATCCTCAAGGAGTGCATCGATGATGAGGAAGAACGGATCTTCCACGATCGCATTCTAAGCTTTTTTGAGAATCTGAAGGATGAGTATGGAGAGCTATAGGTTTATCATCCACGGAAAAGTGCAGCACGTCTACTACCGCAAGTTCATCTCCCAGGCGCTGCAACGGCTGGGCGTACAGGGGTATGTGCGCAATCGTGAGGATGGAACGGTCGAGGTGGTCGCCCGGGTCTATGATGATCAGTACGATGAGGTGATCGCGGCGCTGGAGGCAGGTTCACCCATGAGCGAGGTGGAGCGGGTCGACGTCGAGACACTGGAGGAAGATGACCTTCTCTACGACGGGTTTGAGATCCGATATTGATATTTACCTTCAATTAACCTTTTGAGCGCATAATAGCCTTACTGGTTTTCCGCACATGCTTACCGAATAATCCCCTTATTTGAAGCATTTCCTCCTCCCATAGTGCGGAGGCCAGTTACCTTCTTCCATTTTTATCTATCGAGGCGCTTTTTTATGTTCAGGAGTATTCTCTTTGCGATCAGGCTTGTTCGTTACTGAGATATTGGTGAAAATTCAAGTGGGAAATTCAGTTAAGAGGGTTCATCCTAACGAGTCGGCCCAGGGATGCAACTTGGGGAGTAACGTTGACCAACTCGTCAGGTGAGCAGAATGATAACAAGGTATTGTCAAAAAAAAGTCAAATTGGCATACGAAGAGGTAGCTCCAGCATAGAATAGGGTATAATCCTCTCCAAAAAAGGCGAGTGATGAGCTGGGACGGGTTCGTAGCACTTTTTCTTTTTGTTGCGGTGGCCGGATTGACGCCGGGGCCGAACAACATCATCGCCATGGCGATCGGATTCAACCACGGTTACCGAAAGGTGCTGCCGCACCTGATGGGGGTGACGGTTGGGTTCCCGGTGATGCTGTTGCTCATCGGATTGGTGTTGCGGCCGGTGATGGAGCAGTATCCGAATGTGTTCCTGCTGCTCAAATACATCAGCGTCGCCTACATCCTTTATATCGCGTGGAAAGTGGCTACTGCGCCGGTCGATGCGACGATGCTGCCCCAGGAGCGCAAGCCGCCCATTACCTTCCTCCAGTCGGTGCTGTTCCAGTGGATCAACCCCAAGGCGTGGGCGGGGGCGCTGACGACGGTGACCGTGTACATGGATCCGCACCACTACCGCACCAGCCTGCTGATCGCCGCGCTCCTCTCCGCGGTCACGATCGTGCTGGCGATCTCGCTCTGGGCCCTGATGGGGCGGCAGATACGTCACTGGCTCGAACGCCCCGCCCAGATGCGGGCCTTTAACATCACCATGGCCGCGCTTCTGGTGATCTCGGTCGGGATGATGGTGGTGTGAAATGACGCCGGACCTCCTTACCTATGCTCTTCTGTTCCTTGCCGGCGGGTTTGCCGGGTTTGTCGACAGCATCGCCGGGGGTGGGGGGATCATCACGCTGCCGGCACTTCTGGCGGCCGGTATCCCGCCCCATCAGGCACTGGCGACGAACAAGCTGCAAAGCTCCTTTGGCAGCTTTACCGCCGTGGCCAACTACACCCGGCTGGGGATGGTCCGCCCCAAAGAACTCCTCGAAGGGGTGATCGCCACATTTTTCGGTGCGACGGCGGGTGCGCTGATCGTCCAGCTTTTTCCGGCCGATTTTCTGGAGGATCTCATTATCTTCATGCTCATCGTGATCTTTATCTATACTGCGCTCTCACCGAAGCTGGGCTTTGAGGAGGGGCACCATCGGATGCCGCCGCGGGTTTTTTACGCGGTGTTTGGCGTCCTGATCGGGTTCTATGATGGATTCTTCGGGCCGGGGACGGGGAGCTTCTGGACGATGGCCCTGATCGTACTGCTGGGGCTCGATCTCAAGCACGCCACCGCGCAGACCAAGCTGTTCAATTTCACGAGTAACATCGTCTCGCTGGTGGTCTTTGCCCTCTCGGGGCTGATGGTATGGAGCGTGGGGATCGTGATGGGGGCCGGGCAGATCGCGGGAGCCTATCTGGGCTCGACGCTGGTGCATCGGCGGGATGTGGGGTTTATCCGGGTGTTCTTTTTGATCGTGGTGGCCGCGACGATCGTGCGGTTGATCGTCACGGGATAGGGGAGCGGTCTACTCCTGGACGCAGATTTTGCCTTTCAGGGCGCATTTGGCGGTGAAGAAGAAGACCACGAGGATCACGAGGGTGGCCGCTGCGAGGGCAGTGTAGGACGCGTAGAGCATGCTCGCATCTTTGGTGACATGGTATACCACCATCGTGGCGATCGCCATAGCCGCTACCGGGAAGACAAAGGCCCACCATGAGATGAAGAACTTCAGTCCGATAAAGCTGCGGAACATGAACACCAGCAGCAGCGAGAAGAACACCGCAATATTGAAAAGGAAGATCCCAAAATCATCCATCCCGTGGTGGAGCTTGAACCACGCGATAAAGGCCACGGCCGGCGGAGCCAGAAAGATAAAGAGGGTCGGCATGAACTTCTGGGGAAGCTGATGGTGGAAAATGATCCGGTTGAGCAGGATCGCAAAGAGGATCACCCAGAAGAACAGGCCCACCGCAAAATAGTACATCAGGACATGAGAAGAGACAAATCCGATCCCGCCGACGGGTACGAGGAGGTTGCCCACGATGGGGATGAACCAGGCGGGGTTGGAGTGGTTGATCTCCTGGTTGTGATTGATCCAGCGGCTGATGGTGTAGAGGGTGAGGAAGGTGTGCATGACGGTCCCCACCAGCCACACCCAGTAGGCAGCGGTTTTGTATTCAGGCTTGTAGATGATCGCCAGCATCAGCAGGGTGATGGAGATCGCTGCGAAGAAGTTGATCCGCACCGGGTGGTTCCACTCCTCGATCACCTCTTTGGGGTAGATGAGAAATTTGACCAGATAGGTCAGCGCGATGATCGCGAACACCGCCGTCTCGGCGTAGAGGAGGTACTCGCCGATCGCGTGGGGGGTGCCGAGCATCTCGGCTGCTTTTTGCCAGGCGATGGTGATCCCGCCCAGTCCCATCGAGATGGCGAACATCATGATGGGGAAAAACTGGAGCCGGTTGCTCACCTGATGGGGCTGGCCTTCAACGATCTCTTCGGGTATTTCAGACATGGTGTCTCCTTGCATTTGTTTTTATGATAGTTGTTATCATTTAGAGTTATGATGGCGGGATAATAGCACTTTTTGTCTCTGTTGTCAAGTCGTTTGCAACCTAAGTAGAAAAAAAATCTCCCCACTTCCGATACAATAGCGCCAAAAACCAAAGGAGCAACCATGTCAACGATCAACGTAGTATGCCCCCATTGCGGCAAGATCAACCGCATTCCCCAAAAGGATCATTATACCAAAGCCAACTGCGGCCAGTGCAAAGGCTCGCTGCTCGATACCAAACCGCGTGATGTCGATGCGCAGCGTTTTGCGCAGTATGTCGGCGGGAGCGATTTGCCGGTGGTAGTGGATTTCTGGGCCGAGTGGTGCGGTCCGTGCAAGATGATGGCCCCTGCCTTCGAGCAGGCGGCGGCCTCGATGCCGCTGAAGGCTCAGTTTATTAAGCTCAACACCGAGCATCAGCCCCAGATCGCCGCTCAGTACGGTATCCGGAGCATCCCCACCACCATCGTGTTCAAGAACGGCCGCGAGGTGGACCGGGTCAGCGGCGCACTGCCGGCCCCCCAGCTCAAGCAGTGGATCGAGCAGGCGATCGCCAAAGCGTAGGCAGCGTCACGATCGCTATACATTTTACGCTATAATACCCTACCAAAATACGCGGGGGTTCCCATGGCGCAGCCGTACCTTTTTTTGCTCGAAGACGATGCCAATCTCAACGAGACGATCGTCGACTATCTCGAAGAGCATGGATACCGTGTCGATGCGGTCTATGACGGGCATGCCGCGCAGGATCTGCTCTACGAGAAGCGGTACGATCTGCTGCTGCTCGATGTCAACACGCCGGGGATCAACGGCTTCGATCTGCTCAGGGAGGCCCGCGAAGAGGGGGTGAAGGCTCCGGCGATCTACATCACCTCGCTTGACAGTGTGGAGGATCTCGAGACCGGGTTTCGCAGCGGGGGGGATGACTATATCCGAAAGCCCTTCGCGCTCAAAGAACTCCTGATCCGGGTCGAGACGCTGATCAAGCGGAGCTTCTACCACAAAGAACACGACACCATCCCCATCACCGACACGCTCCACTACGACGTCACCAACGGCGCGCTGATGGAAGGAGACCAGACGATCCAGCTGGGGGTCAAGGAGGGGCGGCTGCTGAAGCTCCTGCTGAAATACCCCGATGAGGTGATCGCCCATGAGCGGATCTTCAAGCACGTATGGGACTACGAGGAGACCCCCAGCGACACCAGCCTGCGCACCTACATCAAAAACCTCCGCAAGATCATCGGAAAGGATCGCATTGTCAGCGTCAAAAAGCAGGGATACAAGTACGTTTCTGCGCTCCGAGCGTAAGAGCTTTTACCGTTTTCTGGCGCTCTATGCGCTGCTGGTGGCTCTGCTGATCGGGTTTGTGAGCCGCTTCTACTATCAGTCGCAGGAGAAGCTGGCCTTTTCGGCCTACCGGATCAAGCTGATGGAGTACGCTACCGATCAGATCCGCCAGCTGCACTACCTGCATGACCATTTCCCCACGACGACGATCTACCCCCGGGATGACCGCTTCGAGAGCGCGATCTGGGATCTGGAGTACCATGAGATCTTCTCGACGCTGAAGCGCCCCCGGATCAATTTTGAGGAGGAGATCTATCGGGTGGGGGATCGGATCCATTTTGTCAAGATCCTCGACAACTACTATCTGGGGGCGAAGTACCTGATCCTCGAGGTCCCCTCCGATCCGCTCTGGAGCCGGCAGACCTGGCGGAGCATCTGGCTCTACGGGGGGATCGCCTTTGGGGTGCTGATGGCGTTTGGCTGGTTTCTGGCACGCCTGTTCGTTCGGCCGATGCGGCACACCATCGGGGTGCTCGATCAGTTCATCCGCGATACCACTCATGAGCTCAACACGCCGCTGAGCGCCATCCTGGCCAACATCGAGACGATGGACCAATCCTCCCTCACCCCCCAAAACGCCAAACGCCTGCGCCGGATCAACATCGCCGCGCGGACCGTCTCGACGCTCTACGAGGATCTCAAGTTCGTCACCCTCGAGCAGGAGAAGGAGACCGAAGCGGTGGCGATCGATATGGCGGAGCTGGTGCGCAGCCGTCTGGAGTATTTTGGGATCTTGATGGAGTCCAAGCAGCTGACCCTGCAGA
>Ga0256843_1003350_pt1 | contig 11174 bp, 16 predicted proteins | sample AlvinellametaG_FD_191572 | JGI IMG/M metagenome (GOLD analysis project Ga0256843, IMG submission 191572) | Pompeii worm associated microbial communities from hydrothermal vent at the East Pacific Rise, Pacific Ocean - Alvinella | ecosystem: Host-associated > Annelida > Integument > Unclassified ... | reverse complement strand
TAGATACAAATATTACTATTATACTTAGAAAAATTAACTTATATGGTATATATTCTAATAACATTTTTTTTATCCTTTTACTTTATGTAATTATATTATTATCAAACGAAGACAGTATTTCGTGTTATTTCTTAGTTTTGTTAAATATTTAATAAAATACTTAATATATTGTATAAATATACTAAATATTATATTTATAAATAAAAAAATATAAATTTGTAGGTAAAATGTAGGTAAAAAAGAATTATAATATTTCTAAAAAGTCTTTGTAGATATGATGGTTAAAGGGTTTGTGATTGTTTTAAATGGAGGAGCCACTCGGAGTCGAACCGAGGATCAAGGATTTGCAATCCAATGCATTAGCCACTTTGCTATAGCTCCATTTGATTTAGGTTGGAATTATATATTTTTTACCCTTAATCTTTTGTTAAATTAAGAGCAATTATCAAATATATCATCAATAAGTTCTTTTGATGGTGTTTTATTTGATTCTTTTTTACCAAGTAATATATCTCTTATTTCTATTAGTTCATCTTCTTCAAAATATTCAATATAGTTTGGATTAAAATCAATTTTTTTATTATCATTTGTATTTATAAGTTCTAGTATTTGAGATATTAATTCTTCTTTAGTTTTTTTAGGCATTATTTGAAAGCTGCTTTTTTAAAATATCTTCAATATAAAGTTCCATTTTCTTTTCACCATAATCTTTTTCTTTTGATATACAACATTTACAAGCAGTACCAGCATCTGTCATATCTTGAATATCTTTTACTGTTTTAGCACCCATATTATCTATTGCATGTAGTATTTCACCTAGAGTTACTTTTTTACACTCACATACTACATAAGAATATTTAAATTTTGCCATTTTATATACCTCTTTGTTTTTTTATAACTTCATATGCTTCATTTATCTCTTGAAGTTTAATTGTTGCTTGTTTTATAGTTGCTTCATCTGCACCTTTTCCTGTTACAATATCAGGGTGGTTTTGTTTTACTAGTTTTCTGTATTGTTTTTTTAGTTCTTTATCATCTATATCTTCACTTACTTCTAGTATCTCATAAGCTTTTTTAATATTTAAAGTTTCATTGTTTTGCTTATTTTCATGATATGATTTAAACTCATTTATCATTGCATCTAAGTCATGTCTTTTGATTTTAATAGCATCACTTATATCTTCTATAATCATACGCTCAGTATTTGTAAAATCACCATCAATAAATGCAAGATTTAATAAGTATTGCATAACTTGAACTCTTTTTTCGTAAGAGTTTTTTGTAAGTTTATAATATTTGTTACAAATATCTATAGTATTTTCAAAAGTTTCTTTTTCTTTTTTGTATATAGCTTTTAATTGTTCTCTTATTTCTTCATGATTGTTAAAAACCATTGATATATCTGTAAAAGTATGTTTTAAAAGCTCTGCTTCAAGTTCACATACTTGACCATCAGCTTTTGCAACTTTTGCCATAAGTGCTATTAATAAACCAGCTTCGTGATCTTCAAGTTTTCCTTGTAAATCTTGTTTTGTATCTATTTTTATATGATTAAAGCTTTGAGAATTGTAATCTTTATTTAACATAAAGAATATAGCTACTACAGCTATAAATATAATTATTTCCATTTTATATTCCTTGCTTGGAAAATTTGACCTAAATTTTAGCAAATTTTTGGTAAAATCAACGACTATATAAGATATATTATTATATATAAAGATAATTTACTATTGGAGTAATAAATGTTCGGAATGGGATTTATGGAAATAATGTTAATCTTAATAGTTGCAGTAATAGCTTTAGGACCAGAAAAGCTACCAACAGCAGCAGTAGATATAGCAAAATTTCTAAAAAAAATGAAGTCAAGTGTTGATGATGCAAAATCAACTATAAATAGTGAGATATCAAAAACAGGCTTAAGAGAAGAAGCTTCTAATTTTAAAGATAATATGGGGATTGATAGATTAGCAAACTTAAATCTTGATAATCTTATAGAAGATGATGACGATGATTTTGATACAAAACCTGCAAAAGTTAAAAAAGTAGAAAAAACTACACAAGCTGATTATTCTACTACTAAAATCATGAAGAAAGAAGTTTAATGTTAGAAGATTTAAAACCACATATTGCAGATCTTAGAAAAAGGTTGATGATATCATCTGCATTTTTTGTAGTTGCATTCTTTGCTTGTTTTTTTGTATATGATACAATACTTGGATGGATGATGGTACCTATAGAAGCTGTATTACCTGAAGGTAGTAAAATGGTTGCTATTGAAGTTCAAGAAACATTCTTTACAGCACTTAAAGTTTCATTTTTCTCTGCATTTTTAGTTTCATTACCAGTTATATTTTGGCAATTTTGGTTATTTATGGCTCCAGGACTTTATGAAAATGAAAAAAGATTAGTAGTGCCATTTGTAATATCTGCTACATTTATGTTTTTAGTTGGTTCTTCATTTGCTTATTATGTAGTAGTACCATATGGATTTGAGTTCTTAGTTACATTTGGTTCTCAAGTTGTTGCTGTTATGCCTAGTATTGGTAAATATGTTACATTTTTTACTAAGCTTATGTTTGGATTTGGTATAGCTTTTGAGATGCCAGTTATTACATTTTTCTTAGCAAAAATAGGTCTTGTAAATGATGAGATGTTAAAAAGTTTCTTTAAATATGCAATTGTACTTATATTTGTACTTTCTGCACTTCTTACACCACCAGATGTTGTTACACAATTTTTAATGGCTGGACCACTTATAATTTTATATGGAGTATCTATATATATTGCAAAAATATTTAATCCTGCAACAGATATAGAAGATGAAGAAGAGGATGACTAAACTAGATCCTCTTAAAACATCTAGCTATGATTATACTCTTCCAAAAGAACTCATAGCTACATATCCTATAACTCCTGCTAGTGATGCTAAACTTTTAGTATATAATAGAGCTACAAAAGATATTATACATACTACTTATAATAATCTTTTAGATTATATCCCTTCAAATACAAATATATTTTTCAATGATACAAAAGTTATAAAAGCTAGAATATTTGGTCATAAACAAACAGGTGGTAAAATAGAATTACTTTTTAATAAACCATATTTGGAAGATACTTTTTTAGTTTATATGAGAGGTAGAGTAAAAGTAGATACTATTATTACTTTTGAAAATAATCTTGAAGCTAAAGTTATCGAACTTTTAGAAGAAGGAAGTAGGGTAGTTGAGTTTTATAAAGATAATAAAAAATTAAACTTTTTAGAACTAGTAGAAGTTCTAAATACTATAGGACATCTTCCTCTTCCTCCATATCTTCATAGAGAAGATGAAAAAAGTGATGAATCTACATATCAAACTCTTTTTGCAAAAAACTATGGTGCAGTTGCAGCTCCAACAGCATCTTTACACTTTACACCAGAATTGTTAGATGAACTAAAATCAAAGTTTGATACTTATTATCTAACCCTTCATGTAGGTGCAGGGACATTTAAACCTGTAGAATCTGAAGATATACTAGATCATCCAATGCATAGTGAATATTATGAGATTAAAGATAATACTATAAAAGCTTTGCAAAATAGTACAAATAAAATATTAGCTGTAGGTACAACAGTAACTAGAACACTTGAATTTTACAATGATACTAAAAAATCAAATGGTGAAGCAAACTTATTTTTAAATCCAAATAATCCACCAAAAATAGTTGATTATTTGCTTACAAATTTTCATCTTCCAAAGTCAACTCTAATTATGCTTGTTGCATCTTTTATTGGACTTGAAGAAACATTAAGAATATATGATGTTGCTATTAAAAATAATTATAGATTTTTCTCTTATGGAGATGGGATGTTAATAATATAAAAAGATTATTTTAAATAATCTCTTATATACTCATATCCTGAGTAAAGTGTAAGTGCAGTGGCAAACCATAAAAGCTCAGCTCCATATGGCCAGTTCATTATTAAAAAACCAATTGCAAACATTTGTGCAACTGTTTTTACTTTTCCAGCCATAGTTGAAGCTACACTTTTACCTTGTTGTACTGCAACAACTCTAAGACCTGTAATAAAAAACTCTCGACTTAATATTAAAAATATTGCAAAGGCACTAGCTCTATTTAAAGCTATAAGACCAATAAATCCAGCAAGAACAAGCATTTTATCTGCTAGTGGATCAAGAATTGAACCCATTGTTGTCATTTGATCCCAGCTTCTAGCAATATATCCATCAAAAAAGTCTGTAACAGAAGCAATTACAAAAATTAGCCCAGCAAAATAATTAAACCAACTAGGATGCCAACCTTGAAATAAAGAGTTATTTTGATCGACCATAAACCACAGCATTAAAGGAGCTAATGCTATTCTAAATGCTGCAAGTATATTTGGTAAGTTTAAATTATTTTCTTTTTTAGGCATATTATTATTTCTTGAAAGTTGTTCCACCATCAACGATTAAAGTTGTACCTGTAATCCATGAAGCTTCATCGCTACATAAAAAATAACATGCACTAGCTAAATCATCTGGCTGACCCATTCTATTTAATGGTGAAAGTTCTGCTGTTTTAGCAACTACTTCTTCATAATTTGTAAATGCTCTTAAAGCATCAGTTTCAATAGGTCCACCAGAAACTGCATTTACTCTTATTCCCATTTCTCCAAGTTCAGTTGCTGCATATCTTACCATAGCTTCAACTGCTGCTTTATTTGTACCATGACCTGCATAGTTTTCAATATATACTAAGTTTCCTGTTGAAGATAACGAAACAATTGCTCCACCATCTGTCATTCTTTTTGCTGCTTGTTGAGAACATGTAACAAAAGCATCAACAGTTGCTGTATAAATATTGTTTAACCCTCTTGGTTTTAATTTCATAAATTTATTATATCCACCAACAACAGCTCTACCATAAATCATTGCATTTGATATAAAATAATCAACTTTATCAAAATCTTCATCTATTAGTTTAAATAAATCTTTTGCAGATTCAGGTTCTAATATATCAAAAGGATAACATCTAGCTTTGATATTGTATGTTGATTCTAAATCAGCACAAATTTCTTTTGCTATTGTATCATTTGAATTGTATGTAAAAGCAATATCTATACCTTCTTTAGCAAATCTATATGCTGTTGCTTTTCCAATACCTTTTGTTGCTCCTGTTATTACTAATAATTTATTTGCCATTATTTAATTCCTATAATATAATAAACTTCTTTATTTGGAATAGTTTCTAATGATACTTTATATTTATCACTCCATTTTTTTACAATTTCATGAAACTCTTCAAGTAAAGCATCATTGTCTAAATTGTCTGATTTTATTTTAAATTTATTACTATTATTTGAAAGAGCTACATAAGCATTTACATGTTTTAAATTATCATTTAAGCTTATTAAGTGTTTTGCAAATTTATCAAATCCAAGAGTGTTATCAATAGCTTTTTGTGCTTGAGCTAAAGAAGATTCATTTACAGTGTATTTTAATTGTGTTAAAATAGTTTCTGCAGTTATATCTAAGTTCATATTTATTCCTAAAATTTTTTGTTAATTTTATCAAATTAATACTAAATAATGGTATAATTGCCACAATATTTAAGGAATTTATATGACTATTATTGAATTATTTCAAAAATTATTAAGATTTAAATCAATTACACCAAATGATGATGGTGCTTTTGATTTTATAGATGAATATTTAGGTGATACTTGGCAATGTATTTCACTAGATATAAATGATGTAAAAAATAGATTTTATTATAAAAAATTTAGTGAATCTACTGAACATTTATGTTTTGCAGGACATATTGATGTTGTACCAACAGGTGATGGATGGGATGTAGATCCATTTGAAGCAAATGTTATTGATGGTGTTATAACAGCTCGTGGTACTCAAGATATGAAAAGTGGAGTTGCAGCATTTTTATATGCTTGTAAACATGCTACAAATTTCAATGGAACGCTTTCTATACTTCTTACTTCTGATGAAGAAGGAGAAGCTATAGATGGTACAGTAAAAGTTCTTGAGCATTTAAAAAGTATTAACTTTTTACCTACATCTGCTATTGTTGCAGAGCCAACTTGTGAAAAAGTATTTGGTGATGCTATAAAAGTAGGAAGAAGAGGGAGTATAAATGGTTATTTAGAACTTCAAGGTAAGCAAGGACATGCAGCATACCCAGAAAAAACTATAAATCCAATACATCAAATAAGTGAAGTATTAAATAATATTGCAGGACATAATTTAGATAATGGTGATGATTATTTTGCACCTAGTCAATTAATAATTACAGATATAAGATCTGGTATGCAAGTTACAAATGTAACTCCAGATAAATTAAATATGATGTTCAATGTTAGAAACTCAACTAAAACAACACAAAAAGAGATAAAAGAATTTATTAATAACAATTTTAAAAACTATGATTATACATTAAAATTAACTCAAGGTTCTTATCCATTTATGACTGATGCAAATACTAAAGTTGTACAAAAAATGAGAGCTAGTATTAAAAATATTTTAAATATTGATACAAAAAACTCAACTGCTGGTGGTACAAGTGATGCAAGATTTTTTGGTCAATTTAAAATTGATACAATAGAATTTGGTGTAATTAACGATACTATTCATAGTGTTGGTGAGAGAACTACAGTAAAAGAAGTGGAACAACTTACAGAAATATTTATAGATATTATTAAAAATTATTAGTTATGTAATATAACTTTGACAAATATATTTTTTTTTGCTAAAATATAAAAAAATAAAGTGAAGGTTATGTTGGATTTAGTAATTTCAAAAGATGAATTAGTACAAATGTTCATAAATGAAACTATAAAAGACACAAATAATGGCTGGTTATATGAAGATAGTCAGTATATAAATATAGCTGCAATTCACGAAAAAGATCCAAAATACATATATGATGTTGCAAATGCACAGTTTTATAAACTAACAAGCATTGATAGCAAAAATGTAGAAATATAAACTAATCTAAGAGGAATATAAATGTCACATTGTCCATTTTGTAAAAAGAAAATTGCTATGAGTAAAGCTTTTTGTTCAAGAGGTTGTAAAGATAATTACTTTCAACTAATAGCAATACAAATACCAAAATTATTTCTAAAAAGAATATATCAATTTTGTACTCCAGAAGAAAGAGAAAAAGAAGTTGAAGAGTTTGCTACAAGACATAAGTGGAGATTAGATTTACTTAAAAATAAACTTGAAGAAGAAGCAATAGCTGCAGGATTTATAAAAGATCCAAATAAAGAAGACTAAGAATTACTTAGTATTCTTTCTTAATAAATATACATATACTAAACTTGCCAAAAGTATAAAACTACTCGAAATTAAAATTCCCATAGTAAGCCACGAAGTTCCAAGTAAAAATCCAAGTTGAACATCTGGTTGTCTATAGTTTTCAGCTATTATTCTTGCAATTGAATATAGTATTACATACATTAATGCTATTTGACCATCAAATAATTTCTTTTTTCTAAGTATAAATAAAATAATACCTACAAATAAACCTTCTAATATAGCTTCATATAAAGCAGATGGATGTCTTAATGCTCCTTGAGCATATATTGCCCATGGAACATCTGTAACTCTTCCTACTAGCTCTTGATTTAAGAAGTTTGCAACTCTTCCAAATATATAAGCAAAAGGAACAGATAGTGCAGCAATATCAGCTAAGAACCAAAATTTTATTTTATATTTAATTGAAAATAGTATTGAAGATAAGATAAATCCAATAATTGCACCATGATAACTCATACCTGCAATTCCTACAAATTGACCATCTTTAAAAGGATTAAATATATTCCAAGGATGAGTTAAATAGTAAGATGTATTAGAATCATAAAATAGTACATATCCTATTCTAGCACCAAGTATTACACCTAATTCTGCCCACCATATATAAGAATCTAATTGTTCTTTTGTTATATTTAGATTATCTTTTTTGATTATATAATGAGCTGTATAAATAGTAAGTAATAGTGCCAAAGCATACATAAGTCCATACCAATGAACCCCAATAGAACCAATATGAAAAGCTACTGGTTCAAAGTTTGAATATATATGTTGCCAAGATTCTTGCATAAGGTTTATTTACTCTCTAATGCATCTGCAATAAGTTCAATAGGATTTTTAAATACTACATTTTCTACATTTGCATTATGTAAAGAGTTTGTTATTTGCATACGACAAGCACTACATTCAGCACTTACGATATTTGCTTTTGTTTCTTTTATCATAGCTGCTTTTGGTAAACCTGCTTTTTTAGAATAAGCATATTTATTACTTTGCATTGTAATTCCACCAAATCCACAACATCTATTTGAATCACTCATCTCTTTTATTTCATAATTTTTACTAAGTAATGCTCTAGGTTCTTTATGAACACCTTGCATTTTTTTAGCATGACATGGATCATGATATGTTACAACATCATCAAATGTAGTATTTGCTTCTTCTAAAAGTTGAGCTAGGTTTGTGTTGTTTTCAAGCCATTTTGTAGCCATATGTACTTTTGGAGCAATTTTTAAAGCTCTTTGTTTCCACTCTTCTTGGTCATGTAAATAGTGAGCCCAATCTATATTAATCATAGCACTACAAGTAGCTTCAGGTACAATAATAGCATCAACTTCATCTATAAACTTTTCAAAATATTTTATATTTTTCTTTACAAGATAATCAACTGTATCAAAATCACCAGTAAAATATGCAGGTGCAGAACAACAAAGTTGTTTTTTTGGTATCATAACTTCAAGTCCAAGTTTATCTAGTATTTTAAGTAATGCTTCACCAGTATTTGTATATGAATAATTTCCCATACAACCTATAAAAATAGCTACTTTTTTCTTTGGAAGTTTATAGTTTGATTTTATAAGATTTTGTGCATTTGTTGTTGATATATATTCTTTATGTTTATTTAAAAAGCTTATTCTATCAGCATAAGGTAAACTTCTATCTTTTATCATCTCTATTGGAAGATTTATTCTAAGTGTTGCACTTTGTTTTTGTTCATTTATTTTGATACCACAAGTTTGAAATACCCATCCCATTTTAGCCATAATGTCCATGATTTTTCTATGTCTAAGAAGGAAGAAAAATGCTCTTTTATACCAAGCAATACCAAACTTTTTTCTTATGTCATTTCTTACTTGTTCGATTATCATATCTGTAGGTAAATCATTTGGACAAGCTTCTACACAGTTTGTACATAAAAAACATGATTCAAAGATATCTTTAGCTGTTGTATCTAGTTCTAGTTCACCTCTATCATAAGCACCAAGTAGATCTATAAATCCTCTAGGTGATGTAGTTTCATCTTGGTTAATATTAAAAATTGTACAAACAGGTTTACATTTACCACATTTTATACATTCATCACTAATTTTTGTATAATCAAACTTTTTGTTTTCCACTATGTTTACCTTATATTTAATATCGCGATTATATCTAAAATATTATTGTAAAAGTATAAAGAGTTATTTTATATAGTTTTACTAAATCTTCTTTTATCTTCAGGGATATTATTTAAATAAGCATCAAAAGGCATACATATATTTCTAATAAGCATAGCACCTGTTTGATTTACTTCTATTTTTGATTCACTCACTTCTAGTAGTTCTGCTTCTTGGAACTCTACAAGAGCTTTTAATGCATCATCAAAATATTCTTTGAAGTTAATATTGAATTTTTCTTCTACTTTTTTAATATCAAGTGCAAAGTTTGCCATAAGTTCCATAATTACATATTGTCTTAAAATATCATCATCATTTAGTTTGTAGCCTTTAAATACTGGTAATTCACCTTTATCTATAGCTTCTTCATAAGATGCTAAATCTTTGAAGTTTTGAGCATAATAATCAACACCATCACCAATAGATGTAACACCAATACCAATTAAATCAGCTCCACCTTTAGTAGTGTATCCTTGGAAGTTTCTATGTAGTTCACCTTTTTGTATAGCTTGAAATAACTCATCATCAGGTTTTGCAAAGTGATCCATACCCACCATATTGTAACCATTTGTTGTAAAGAACTCTATAGTATCTTGTAGTATTTCTAGTTTTGTAGAAGCACTTGCAAATGTAGTTTCATCAAATTTTCTTTGTGTTTTTACCATCCATGGAACATGAGCATAGTTAAATACAGCTAGTCTATCTGGATTTAGAGTTATTATTTGTTCTATTGTATTTTTAAAACTAGCTCTTGTTTGAAGTGGTAAACCATATATTAAATCAATATTTATAGAATTTATTCCTGCATTTCTTGCTATATCTACTACAGCTTTAGTTTCATTAAATGGTTGTATTCTATGAATTGTTTTTTGTACTTCATCTTGTAAATCTTGTACCCCAAAGCTAAGTCTATTAGTTCCATGTTTTTTAAGTACATCCATATGTTCTTGAGTGAAAAATCTAGGATCAACTTCACAAGATATTTCAGCATCATTACTAAAATTTGGGAAAGTTTCTTTTATAGCATTTAATACTTCATCCATTTGAGCAGCACTTAAAAATGTAGGAGTACCTCCACCAAAGTGCATTTGTGTTACAAGTCTGTTTGTATTTAGATGTTTTGCTAATATTTTTAGCTCTTTTTTTAGATATTCTATATATCTAGTTTTTTTATCTTCTTTAGAAGTAAATATTACATTACAACCACAAAAATAACAAGCACTTCTACAAAATGGTATATGAATATACAAAGATATTGGTCTATTGTCACTTTGATTTTTAAATTTATCAGATAAGTCTTCTTTCGTAAAACTATTAGAAAATTCTGGTGCTGTTGGATATGAAGTATATCTAGGTCCTGGTTTGCTGTATTTTTCAAACTTTTTGAAGTCGATCATAAAAATCCCTTAATAAAATATATAGTATTTTACCCTTATTTTATTAAATTTGTGTAAAGATACGATATGAAAAAGACAATTAATAAAGACTTAAAGCTATTTTATACAAATAACTATCCTTTTATAAATAATAAACTATCAAATAAAGAATATGAGATCACTCTTGGAATTGGTGGAAATTTAGGAGATGTTATAAAAACTTTTAATAAGCTATTTTTATATTTAAAAACAAATACTAAAATAGATATAGTAAAAACAAGCCCAATACTACAAAATCCACCTTTTGGTTATCTTGAACAAGATGATTT
>Ga0256843_1003349_pt1 | contig 11180 bp, 6 predicted proteins | sample AlvinellametaG_FD_191572 | JGI IMG/M metagenome (GOLD analysis project Ga0256843, IMG submission 191572) | Pompeii worm associated microbial communities from hydrothermal vent at the East Pacific Rise, Pacific Ocean - Alvinella | ecosystem: Host-associated > Annelida > Integument > Unclassified ... | reverse complement strand
CATCTAAAAGCTGTTACACAGTACAGATTATGAGTGCTTACAACTCTCCAAGTAATAAAGAAGATTTACAAAGTAAGAGATATGACAACAGTTGTAAAGTTATGGAGATTGGAAAAAATCTTACTGTGCGTTGTGGCTGCTTTGATAAGTACTCTCAAGCTCTGCAGAGTCTGCCTAAATTTGTTCAAGAGTATCCAAAAGCTTATGTTATGAGTACATACCGTAGTCGTTTTGAAGAGAAGAAAAAGGAAGGAAATGAGGAGAAAAATGTTGTTGCTCCCGTAAAAACTCCTCCAGTTGTAGCAGCTACCGCTGTTACTCCGGCTCCTGTTTCCGCTGCAGTTACTCCGACTTTAGTCTCTACAAATAGCACAACTTCTACTGTAGAAAAACAGAAAGTTGAAGTTATAGAGGTAGTTGAACCTGTAGTTCAAGAGAGCAAAGAAGTAGAAACTCCAAAAGAGCTTGTCGTAGTTCAAGAGAAAACTGAGGAGATATCGAAGCCTAAAAAGAAGAAGAAAAAGGTTAAGAAGAAGAGGGGCGTTAAGTATGTGAAAAAGCGGACAGCTTCTAGTAAGTATGACCGTTATTTAAAAAAGCTTGAAAGTAGAAAACCAAATAGAAAATATGCTGGTTATGAGTATAAGTTTGGTGCACAAATAAGTTATGATTTTGCATATATTTATGAGGCAGATGAGAAGTACTATGCACATGACTATAGACGTGTAAGAGTCTACCATCAGGGAAGCTTTTACGAGAAAAAACTCTTTTATGAGCTTGAGTATAGTTTTACAGGGAACAATCATTACAAAGATAACTATGTAGCATATAAAGATAAGTTGAGAAACTTAGATTTAAACTACAGAGTTAAAATGGGAAATATTAAAATTCCTTTCTCTTTAGAGACATACAGTAGTTCAAAAAATATTACTTTTATGGAACGTGCCTTAAATGATGCATTTTCTGATAATAGAAAAATAGGTGCAGAGGTTTTACTCTCTCAAAAGATTGACAATTCACATATTAATCTTTTTGGTGCACTCTACTCTAGTTCTATAGATGAAAGAATTGATAATGAAATTTTTAAAAGAGGGTATACTCTTCGTGCTACATATGCATACAAATTTTCTAAAAGACATCTTCTAAGTATTGGTACTGCATACCAGTGCAAAGATATGAATGGAGATGACATTAAGATAGACCAGGGAGCTGAGTCGGATTATGTGAACAACAAGTACCTCTCCATAAAAATCAAAGATGTAGATACAACTTCAAAAAATAATATTGAACTTTTTTATATGAATGAAAAGTATGCCTTTCAAGCAGAATACACAAGATTTAGAGTAAATGCATACAATAAAAGGGAGTATTTACAGGAGTATAATTTTGATGCATACTATTTAGAGGGGAGCTATTTTTTCATAGGAAAGGGAAAAAAATATAAGTTAAGTAACTCTACATTAGGGAAAGTAAAACCAAAAGTAGGGGGTGCTGTAGAGTTTGCACTTCGTTATTCGTACATAAACTTAACAGATACAAGTAACGATAAAGAGGAGATAGGTGGTTACGAGAGTGACTATGTAGCAGGGGTAAATTGGTATGTAAATAAAGAGTTGAAGTTTATGTTTAATTATGTTGTTGCACAACCGAAAAAAACAGAAGACTATGATGGTATGCTCCAAATATGGCAAGCAAGAGCACTTTTTGCCTTTTAAAGAGTCAGAGTCACTACTTTATCACTACTCTATGCTAGAATAAGAAACAAAAAGGAAATAGAGATGAATATTACAAAAAATATTGCTTTCGTTGTACTGGTTACATTTTTAGCTGGGTGTTCGGGAGCTTCACTAATAGCAACACAAAAATCGATGCCAGCCGTTTATGAAGATGTAAACGAGACATATCAAAAGAAGAATGATGTGACAATATCACTCTTTAGACTTCATAACTATACAGATACACCAAGAGCTGGAATGCGCGCAGCAAACTTAATTGAAGGGATTCTTCTTGCAAAAGAGTATGAAGTAAAGAGTCATTTAAAAGAGAAACTTCCAAGTATGAAAAAAGCAAGAAAAATAGCTAAAGAGGATGGTTCTAAGTACTTCATGTATGGTGGAGTAAGTGAGTGGCGTTATAAAACAGGTATAGATGGGGAGCCTGCTGTAAGTATTCAACTGAGTCTTTATAAAACGAAGAACTCAAAGTTAGTGTGGAGCGCTACAGGCTCAGACAGTGATTGGGGAAATGCTTCTATAGGAACAACAGCACAAGACCTTCTTGATGAAATGATTTCTAACTAAGAGAAGAGACTTTTATGAATAAGCAAAATCGAGTAAAAGCAAAGAAATCAATTGATAAAATAGTTGATTTTTTACACTCATATGCCTATGTTGAAACATTAATCATCGTAGGTCTATATCTTTTATTTGGTTATATGATTGACTCCAATGACATCTGTATGTTAAATGGAGAAATCTCTTACATTCTTATACTTTTAGCTGTAATTACACTTTTTCATGGTTTCGAGAATGGTATTTTAGCAGTTGCTATTTTAGCTGTAGCTATCTGGTACTTTTACCCAGTTTTTCAGTATGTTGAGTTTTTAGTTGCACTTTTAATGACAATGATTTTTAGTGAGTTTCACTACTTTTGGACACAAAAAATTAAAAATGCAGAGTTAACTGCAAACTACAAAGCAGAAAAACTCAACGAACTCTCAAGAGCTTTTTATACACTGAAAATTTCGCATGATCAACTTGAAAAAAACTATGTTATTAAACCTATGAGTATCCGAAATTCTATTGAGTATATTACAAATAAAAACCATGAGTTAGAAGAGCTGAGTGAAACACAAAATAGAAAAGCCGCGTACTATAAAAACTTTTTAGGACTTTTAGAGAAGTCATTTAATGTAGGAAGTGCAACTATTATTTACAAAAAAGAGAGTGAAGATAGTGAGTACATTAATGAGAAAAATTCAGAAATTGTCTCAAGTAACAGAGCAGAAGAGTTTACACTTAAAGAGGTGGTTGAAGACTATTTAGTAGATAAGTCCATCGGGCGTGGTACCGCAATTTATATTAGTGATGCCCTTGGAGAGCCAACGACTAACAGTGACTCCAACAGTGCATTTCTTGCAGCAATTCCTGCAATGTACAATGGAAAGGCTACAGCTGTTCTTGCTATTGAGAAGATGCCTTTTATGTCTTTTAACAGAGAAATTCTAACTTCTATATCTATTCTTCTAGAGTACTTCTCCATTGAAATTAGAAAAAAAGATGTTTTAGCACTCTCCGATGACATAGAGATTGTAGAAGATGACGACTTTAGATTTGAGTTTGATCGTTTACAGGTTTTACATAAAAAGTACAAAGTTAATTCAATTTTACTCACCCTTCGTATAGAGAGTGAGCTTCAAGCGATGCGTGTGTATGAACAGAACCAAAAGCTACTTCGCTCACTAGATATGGTGACTATGGTAGAGGTAGAAGGGTACTTTTACATTGTCATACTCTTTCCTCTTCATGACAAAGCAGCTGCACTTGGTTACCTCAATAGACTTACAAATTCTATTAAAGACCCTGATGACAAAGAGTTTATTCATATGACATTCAACCTTTCTCAAGTAGAACAGTTTAATAACTTTTTACTAGAAAAACGAGAGAAAAATGTTTCATAAATATTTTGCACCTCTTGAACCATATGTAACTACACTCTATATACTGCATATATTTATTAGTATAGTTATGGGTGTTATTCTCTCGTTTGTTATTGCTAAACGTTTCCGTAGAAAGGGAGAGGACATTGACAAAAGAGACTTTCATAGGTTAGAAGAGATTGCAAATAGAAGTCTTATATTTAGACTTTTTTTTAAAGTGTCACTTCATAAAAACAATAGAATAACGAGTATTCTTTTCTTAACACTTTTTAATCTTGCCATGCCTCTTGTAGGGTATGGTTTTTCCATCTGGATTGCATACTATTTACGAACCGTCTCCTACAATAAGAAAGTGACCAATACAAATATTTTGAATTTAGATGAGTTTGGCATGTCTTTTTTAAAAGTAGAGAGAATTTTTGGAGAGGGCTCAATGGTTGAATTAATGAACAATAAGTATGCCCCTAAGTCTAAAAAGCTCAAGGCACTCTCCTCTCTCTCAAGTCAGCTATCACCAGCCAATTTACGTATTATTCGCTCTACACTCTCAAGTAATGATGATGAAATTCGTATGTATGGCTATGCAACAATTAATAAGGCGGAAAAAGCTTTAAATATAAAAATAAATAAACATTTAGAGATTTTACAAGAGGAGAGTGACCCAGAGATAAGAGCAGCATCTGCGAAAGAGCTTGCTGAGTTGTACTGGGAAATGGTCTACACAGAGCTCTCTCATGAGAGTTTAAAAGCGGACTTTTTAAAAGAGGTAAAACAGTATGTTAAGATGGCAAAAGATTACTACTACCCTAAATCTAAGGCCTTACAACATAAACTAGATTCTTTAGCAGCTCGCATTAAAAAGAGTAATGAAAATGTACTTGAATTTGCAGATGAACCTAAATATAGAGATGAAAATATAGAGTTGAAAAAAGAGCAGAGAGCGTACAGAGAGAAAATACTAAAATATAACAACATCTTAACAAAGCTTTTTCTTCTTATGGGGAAAGTCTATATGAATGAGAAAAATTATGAACGTGCAAGTACAGAGTTTACTATAGCACAGGAGCTCTACGATGGAAGCTCTTCATTTATTTTACCTTATTTAGCAGAAATTCAATTTTTAACAGGAAACTACTCTATAGTGCACTCTATTATAAACCAGTCAAAAGACTTAGGACTTAACGCAACACTCTACCCAATAATTGAACAGTGGAAAAGATCATGATAGAAGAGAAAGATTTTCCTAAAAGTGACCATGTGGACATTATGCTCTTTTCTGAGGGGACATACCCTTATGTAAAAGGTGGTGTATCCTCTTGGATTTTACAACTCATAAAAGGTTTACCTGACTTTAGTTTTGGTGTCTGTTTTGTTGGAGCACAAGAGATTGTTGATGGTAAGAAGATGGAGGTAAGTTATGAGTTCCCTCCAAACTTAACACATTTAGAGGTGCATTACCTTTTTGATGGTCATGAAGAGAGTAAACCAAAAAGACTCAAAGGAAGTAAAGAGGGGTTTCAAGCTGTTGAGTCTCTCTATGCCTCTTTTCGTAGTGATGCCTCAAGTATTCCTAAGATGTTACAGAAAATAGATTTTTACTCTAAAGAAGTGACTTTTAAAGATTTTTTACACTCTGAACGCTCTTGGGAGTTTATTAATAAGGTTTATATGCAAAACTGTCCAGATGTTCCTTTTGTTGACTACTTCTGGACACTACGAAATATTCATAAACCTATTTGGATTTTGGCTAAGATTGTTGAAAATCTTCCAAAAACAAAAGTGTTTCACTCTCCATCAACTGGCTATGCGGGTTTCTTAGGTGCACTCTCCTCTTACAACACAGAGAGACCACTTGTTCTCACAGAACATGGTATTTACACAAGAGAGAGAAAAATTGATATGCTTTCTGCCGATTGGGTTGAGTACAAAAAACCTAGTCTTTTGCAGCAACCTGAAGAGTACAACTACATTAAGCGTATGTGGGTAAATTTCTTTGAAAAAATAGGGGTCTTTTGTTACCACCGCTCTAACCACATTTTGTCACTTTTCTCTGGAGCACAAAAAATCCAAATTAACTTTGGAGCAGATGAAAACCGTACTATGGTTATTCCAAATGGTGTAGATGTTGACACACTAAACGCTACTATGAAAGAGAGAGCACCTACTCCTAAACCAATAGTGACACTTATTGGACGGGTGGTACCTATTAAAGATATTAAGACATTTATTCGTGCTATTAAAATTGCTTCACAGACCATCCCAGAAATAGAGGGGTGGGTTGTTGGTGCAGTTGAAGAGGACAAAGAGTATGTCAATGAGTGTCAACAGATGGCAGTCTCTCTTGCTCTCAAAGAGAAAAAACAGGAGTTTGATGGGAACAAAAGTACCGTTACTGCTGAGGAACTAGAGCAGAGTAGTGATAAAATTAAGTTTTTTGGACATAGTGATATTAAAAAAATTCTTCCAAAATCTGCACTGCAAACACTCTCTTCTATTAGTGAGGGGATGCCACTTGTAATACTTGAAGGTTTTGCAGCAGGTGTTCCTTGTGTAGCAACCGATGTTGGTTCTTGTCGTGACCTTATTGAGGGTGGTATAGATGAAGCAGACAAAAGCATTGGTATAGCAGGTGCAATTACAGGTATTGCAAATCCTGAAGCTCTAGCAAATGAGTATATTCGTCTCTTAACATTTGAAAATGGAGACTGGAGTAGAGCACAAGAAGCTGGTCTTACAAGAGTTGAACGTTACTATAGACAAGAGGCATTTTTAAAAGATTATAGAGAGATTTATGAAGAGGCTATGGTACTTACTTGGGGAGAACTTAAAAAAAGAGTCTTTCCATACTACTTACCAAAGAGAGTCCCTTACCCTCGTGTTATGTTAAAAAGATTTAAAATTGTAAAGTTTACAACATCCTGTGAAAGTAGGAGTGAATAATGGCTGGAATAGGTTTTGAACTTAGAAAAATACTCAAAGAGGATAGACTTCTCTCTTTAGGAAAGGTCTATGGTTACTCAGCAATTTTGAGTTCTGGTCCTTGGGTTATCTCTATTTTAGCAATTGTTCTTGTTGGTTTTATTAACTTAGCAAACCTTGGAGAGGTGAGTGATGCATTTAGATTTCAAGTTGTCATTACCTATGCAATTGCCTTAGCATCGAGCCTAATTATTACAGGTATATTACAACTTCCCTTTACTCGTTATGTTGCCGACCTAATCTTTAACAACCGAGAAGATGAAATTTTACCTTCCTATTTTGGAGCCATATTTATGGCATGGGCTTTAGGACTTCCTCTTGTCATACCTTTTTATATGTGGGTTTTTGAAGAGCAGAGTATGCTCTTTTTAGTAGGGGTAGTCTCTACTTTTTTAATCCTTTGTGGTGTCTGGATTTCAAGTATTTTAGCTGCGAGTTTAAAGTACTACAACGGTGTTGTGTGGGCATATTTTGTCTCATATGCATTGATTGTACTCTGTTCATACTACTTTGGTGACAACATTGAGATGCTTATTTTCATCTTCTTTTTAGGAAATGCTGTACTCTTTGTTATTTTAATGACACTTATTATTAAGAGTTACAACTCCTCTATTTTTATGAAAATAGATTTCTTCTTAGAGTCAAACTTTTACTGGTCTTTAGGAATAGCAGGGCTCACTTATAACCTAGGGGCATGGGTAGATAAGTTCATATTTTGGTACCATCCTGCAACAGGGCATACAGTTATTGGAAAGCTGAATGCTTCCATTGTGTATGATATGCCAATTTTCTTAGCATATCTCTCAATTTTACCAGGTATGGCTATTTTCTTTTACAGACTAGAGTCGGATTTTGCAGAGAAATATGACCTCTATTATGATGCAGTAAGAAGTGGAGGAACACTCTCTCGTATTCGTCAATATAGAAACGATATGGTAGAAGTTATTCGTCATGCAATTCATGAAATTTTGATGATTCAAGGAATTATAGATATTGTTCTATTCCTTTCTGCACCGAGAATGTTTGACCTTCTAAATATTCCCCAGCTCTACTTAGGTTTACTCTACATTTTAACTATTGGGGCAATGCTACAAATTGCATTTATGTCAGTTTTGGCTATACTCTACTACTTAGACAGGAAAAAGGTTGCTATGTGGTTATGTGTATCCTTTTTTGTAAGTAATGCAGTGCTCACATTTGCCTCCATCTCCATGGGACCAGCAATGTTTGGGTACGGATATACAGTCTCACTACTACTTGTATTTATGGCAAGTTTAGTCGTGATACGTAATGAGATGGATAGGTTGGATTATGAAACATTTATGCTTCAGTAGAGTTTTTCTTCTTCTCTTTTTAAGTGTTGCTACACTTTTTGCATCCTTAGATAAAAAGAGTGCTATGGTCTACTATGCAGAGGATCTCTCATACACTATGGTTGGGGTCCATGACTACATTATCGTAGAGCCAGAAAACATCAATACTTATACACATGGTTTTCGTACTTACAAGTCAAAAATCTATGCAAGAGTTCTTTTAGATAGTTCCCTAGAAGCATCTACACAAGAGGTACAAAACTCCTTTAGTAGAGGTTTTAGTAACTTTTATTTAGATTACGATGAAGAGAATACATCTTTAGATATTCATCGATTAATGGGACTTCTCTATAGTAAGTTTCCAGATATATCTTTCATTGTTAATGCAAGATTTTTTGAGACTCAAGAGCTTGCGTTTGAGGAGAAAGCAGTTCTTTTAGAGGGTGGCTTTGAGCTTGAAAAAAGTAAGTTAGAAGAGCTTAAAAGTAATCGCATAGACATTATAGAACTAGTAGGTGTAGCTACAGAAGATATAGAAGACTCTCAAGAGATTGTAAAGAGTATTGAGCAAAAAGGGAGAATTCCCTATGTCTCAAACAACTCTTATGATGTCTATGGAGTATCTTCTAAGGTGGCGGTGAAACGCGAAGTTTTTACACTTATAGATGAGAGTAAGCACGACAGAACTCTTTTAGCAGCTCATAGAATAGGGGCTATGCCTCTTGAGTACTTAGGCTATGTTCAAAAACTTTATGACATTAATAAAGGTCTACCAGACATTGATGCTATGCGTCACTATGCAGGTGTTGTGATATGGTTGAGTCAAAATTATGAAGAACCAGCAAAACTCATAGATTGGATTGTAGCATTAAATAAAATAGGTATAAAAGTTGTTTTTGCAGGTGGCTTTGGTTTTAATGCAACAAGTGCTCTTTTAAAACCTTTAAAAATTGTCTTTTATGATGGTGATACAAGTGTAAAAAATAAAAAACGTATTCTCTACAAAGATGAGATGATAGGCTTTGAAATTGAACCACCATTAGGGGATGAGACACTTTACATGAGTGCAAAAGATGCAAAAGATTTACTTGTCTTTGAAGACAGTAACCATATGCGTTCTGTTCCCGCTGCAATTACACCTTGGGGTGGTTATGCTATAGCTGAAGCTTTTGTGCATGAGCTAGAAGATGAAAATGTATGGGTAATTAACCCTTTTGAGTTCTTTGCACAGGCACTGCGTCTTCCAAAAATACTAGTACCAGATACGACAACAGAGAATGGAAGAAGACTCTTCTTTACTCATATTGATGGAGATGGCATGATTAGTTTTGCCGAATTCAATCCAGAACTCTTCGCTGGTGATGTCATTTTAGAGAAAATTTTAAAAGTCTACAAAGTCCCACACTCTGTCTCTATTATTGGTGCGGAAGTAGATCCAGATGGACTCTACCCAGAGTACTCTCAAAGAAGTTTGAAAATTGCAAAAAGTATGTATGCCTTGTCAAATGTAGAGCCAGCAACACATACCTACTCTCATCCATTTATATGGGGTAAAATTGTAGATGATTCTTTAGATGAACGTTACAGATTAAAACCAAAAGGGTATAAGTTCTCTTTACAAAATGAGTTTTCTCGTTCTTTAGAAAACATTAATACAAAACTCTTAAAAAAGGGTGACAAACATAAGGCAAAGACCGTCTTTTGGAGTGGGGACTGTACACCACGCGTTAATGCACTCTCTTACCTGTACAAGCATAATATTTTAAATATCAATGGTGGTGATACGACTATTAGTAATACACAGCCGTGGGTTTCTCTAATAGCACCGATAGGTCTAGAGAGAGAAGGATTTTACCAGCTCTATACAGGTGCTCAAAATGAAAATGTCTTTACAAATGATTGGCTAGGACCATTTTGGGGTTTTAAAAGAGTAGTCCAGACTTTTAAGCATACAAATTCCCCTAGAAGAATTAAGCCTATTGATGTCTACTACCATCTCTACTCAGGCTCAAAAATTGCTTCTGTGAATGCACTGAAGTATGTTTTTGACTGGTCTTTAGCACAGGAGATTTATCCTATTTTTACTTCAGAGTATATTGTCAAAGCAATGGATTTTTACACTGCTTCTTTTGCACATGAAGGAAACCAGTGGCTTGTCGATGGTATGAAAAATCTTAAGACAGTTCGCCTTGAAGAGGAGAAATTACTCGTTGATGTTGCTAAGAGTAAAAATGTTTATGGTGTAAAAAACTTTGAGACACATACTTATGTAGCACTCAAGGGAGAGAAAAAACATCTCATTGTACTTAGTAAGAAACCACAGATGCAGAAAAGTTATCTTGTTTCATCAAATGCAAAAATTCTGGAACATATAGAGGGGAAACAGCGAGAACGTTTTGTATTTAGTGGCTATTTAGATTTAGACTTGGAGTTTTATATTGCACCAAAATGTCATTTAGAGAGTTCACCAAAAATGAGTATGAAAGAGCAACAAAAGGGTATAACACACATCCATTTTAAAAACAGAACAAAGGGTACTATCGATGTCGTTTGTAGATAGTGAAAATAATAAAGCGTATGTAATCACTTACAAAGAGTTGATTTTTACTTTTGTTGTGTTTGTGATGATTTTGGTTGTGCTCTATCCAAAGGATCTACTAAAGGAGCAGATTCTCTCTGAAAAGTCTAACTATGATTTGAGTATGCTCTATTTAAAAAACCTTTTAAGACACTCTCCTGAAGATGAGTCACTTATGCTCATTTTGGCAGAGCAGAGTCTAAACTCTGGAAAAACAGACCTCTCTCTAAGACTCCTTGGATTACTGCTAAAGAGTGAAGATCCTGAAATTAGAAAAAAGGCAACACTCTTAAGTTATAAGTTAGAGAAAGAGAACTATTATTATCTAGAGAGTGTTGAAGCAAAGCGTAAACAAAAAAAGATATTACGAAAGCTCTTTATTTCCATATTTAGAGATAAAATGTATGATGAGAAGAGTATAGAGAAGTGGTATAAAGAGTCACTATTTGTAAATGTACCTATTGCTACACATTACTTTTTACCACGGATGTTACAAGAGAAGCCAAAAGATATAGACCTCTTAAAAAGTGGCTACTATTTAGAGTTAAAACTGAATCATCCACAACATGCTATATCTTATCTACAGAGATTACAGAAGTATGACACACAACATAGAGATAAATGGATTGATGACGAGTATTACACTTACATG
>Ga0256843_1003348_pt1 | contig 11185 bp, 11 predicted proteins | sample AlvinellametaG_FD_191572 | JGI IMG/M metagenome (GOLD analysis project Ga0256843, IMG submission 191572) | Pompeii worm associated microbial communities from hydrothermal vent at the East Pacific Rise, Pacific Ocean - Alvinella | ecosystem: Host-associated > Annelida > Integument > Unclassified ... | reverse complement strand
GATTTAAGTGTAGAAAATATAAAAAAATTAAACGAAAAATGTCAAAAGCAGGATAAACATTTGTATGAATTCCTCAAAGAAGAATATCCGGAAATTTCTACGGAAGACAGACTTAAATATTTGGCAACGGTTTTAAACGATCACTTTGATGATTATGAGTTTGATGAAAAAGCAGAGCGTCATAAAGAAGACGGATATTCAATTGTTAAATTTTGGCCTAAAGGAAATAAAAAATAAAAAAGCATACGACATTATTCGTCGTATGCTCCTTTTTTTGCAAGCCATCCAAGGTAGATTAATACCAAACCGTCCATTAAGAAGCTAACACCTACAATTATTCCAACTGTAAAAGGTGCGCTAAACGGCCATCCTATAATCATTACGATACCTAAGATAAAGCTAAGTACACCGTTAAGTGCTGCTAACCACCAACCTTTTAAAGGTTTTAAATCAAGTGCCATTTGAAATGATGCAAAACTGTCTACGAAAAAGTATGCCGCAAACAAAATAGCAACCGCTGCAATACCGCTTACAGGCCAAATTAACAATAAAATACCTGTAATTAAAAGAATAAGCACTTTAAACCATGCACCTAAACTTTTTTGATGTGCTTTAAACGTAATCCATCCTTGTACAAGACCGCTTGCTACGAACAATGCTCCAAGGAAAATTACGAAAGCCAAACTTCCCGCAACCGGATTAACAATTGCCAAAATACCCGCAATTGCCATAATAATACCTGAGATTATTGACAAAGTACTAAACTCTTTGAGTTTTTCTTTGTCGATGTTGTTTGTGATGAACATCCCACCCTCCTTAAAAATTTTTTACAAACATATTATAACTTTTTTTAAGGATAGTTGTCAAGTAAATTGAGTTAAAAAGACTAAAAGGAGAAAGAAGGTCTTATTTGTCTATAGGGAGACCTTCTGTCGGAAGTTCTTCAATAAACCAAGGAAGTCCGTGTTTGTTTAGAGCGTACATAAACGGACGGGCCGGGAATTCTTCCATATTTTTAACGCCCGGTTCAAACCAAGTTTTTGTTGCTATCATTTTTGCGCCTATCATTGCCGGGACTCCCGTCGTATAACTTACGCACTGAGCCCCCACTTCTCTAAACGCACATTGGTGGTCGCAGATATTGTAGATGTAGTATCTTTTTTTCTTACCGTCTTTATATCCGGTTACTACCACTCCGATATGGGTTTGTCCTTTTGTTCTCGGTCCCAAACTTGCAGGGTCCGGAAGTACTTTTTTCAGGAATTCCATAGGAGATATTTTACACCCTTCGCATACTTCAATAGGTTCGATACTTGTCATACCTACGTTTTGAAGGGCTCTTAGGTGCCATAAATATTTATCACTAAACGTCATAAAAAATCTGGCTCTTTTGATACTCGGAAAATTTTTAGTCAGACTCTCAAGCTCTTCATGGTATAAAAGATAGCTTGGGAATTTCCCGACTTTAGGATACTCCCAATCAAACTTAACGCTCATAGGCTCGATCTCTTTCCACTCTCCGTTTTCGTAATATTTACCTTTTTGAGTGATTTCGCGAATATTGATTTCAGGATTGAAATTTGTCGCAAACGGATATCCGTGGTCCCCGGCGTTACAGTCTAAGATATCAAGATATTCGATTTCGTCCAAAAGTTCCTGAGCGGCAAAAGCCGTAAATACGTTCGTAACTCCAGGGTCAAATCCGCTTCCAAGAAGCGCCATTAGTCCCGCTTTTTTAAAGTCTTCGTGTTTTGCCCACTGTTCTTTGTATTCGAATTTAGCCTCATCCGGATGTTCGTAATTCGCCGTATCCACATAATGAGCTCCGGCTTTTAGGCAAGCGTCCATTATTGCCAGGTCTTGATACGGAAGTGCTACGTTTAGTACGATGTCGCTTTTCGTATCTTTTATAAGTTTTGCGGTTGCATCTACGTCCATTGCATCGATTTGGGCCGTTTTTACTTCTACCCCGAGTCTTTCTTTTATATCTTTTGCTATTGCGTCGCACTTTTCTTTTGTGCGGCTTGCAAGTACTATGTTTTTAAAGATATGATCGTTCATAGCCGCTTTGAAAGTCGCTACTCTTCCGACCCCTCCGGCTCCTATAATTAATAAGTTGCTCATATTCTATCCTTTCTTAGGTAATTTTCAATTGTTTATTGCGACTATTGTAATATATTTTTGTTACAATCTATAACATTTCTTTAATTTTAAATTTTCCATTTTTAATTTTCAATTATTTTTTGCCCTTCTTTATCCCAGAAAAAGACAATCCATCTGTCCGCTTTTTTTAGTACGTAATCCGGTTTATGGATTGTATTTTCTTTGTAGAATATTGTAGCGCTTTTTATTTCAATATTTGGGTATTTCGTTTTTAAAATTTTTATTACTTCATCAAGTGTTTCTCCGCTGTCGCTGATGTCATCAAGCAGCAGTACTCTTTTTTTATGGCTTAAATCGGGAATATTGAAAATTTTGGGTTTTGATACCTTCATTTCGTTTTCATAAGAAGATGCGTTAAGGGAATATAGCTCTTTTGTGTCCATTCTTTCGGCTAAAAAATGTCCGAGAGTCATACCGCCTCTGGCGATTGCCAGAAGGCAGTCGGGATTATAATCTTTGATTTGATTTTGAAGAGTATCAAGATCGTTTAAAAATTCTTCATAACCGTAATAATATTTATTCATTTTCAACCTCGATTACCTTAATAGGAAGGCCTTGTTTTTCCATTTCTTCAAAGAAAGGTTTTGCATCGAATTCTTCTACGTTGTGAACGCCCTCGCTCCACCAGATTTTTTTAGCCATCAGTTTGCATCCGATAATTGCTGGCACTCCCGTCGTATAACTTACGCAGTGAGCACCTGTTTCTTCTATTGCTTTTTCGTGGTCGCAGATGTTGTAGATGTAAAAAGTTTTGTTTTGGCCGTCTTTTTTCCCTTTTGCGATAACTCCGATATTCGTTTGACCTTTGTAGTTTTTAACTAAATCCTGAGGGTCCGGAAGGACTTTTGCAAGGAACTGTAAAGGTGAAATTTTACATCCTTCACAAATTTCTATCGGTTCGATACTGAACATTCCCACGTTTTTTAAAGCGTTGAAGTGGTATAGGTATTTGTCGCTAAAGCACATATAAAATTTCGCACTTTTCAAATTCGGGAAGAATTTTACGATACTCTCAAGCTCTTCGTGCCAAATAAGAATACTTGTAGCATCACCACACTCAGGATATTTGTGTTTTACCTGGATTTCGAAAGGTTTTGTTGTTTTCCATTCACCGTTTTCCCAATATTTACCCGGCAAATTTAGCTCTCTCAGGTTAATTTCAGGGTCGAAATTAGTAGCGAAATGTCTTCCGTGGTCTCCGAAATTACAGTCGTAAATTTCTATTTCTTCAAGTTCGTCAAGCAGATAATCGGCTGCGTATTTAACCATTATCGAAGTAACACCCGGGTCGAATCCGCACCCAAGAAGCGCCATTGTATGAGCTTTTTTAAAGTCTTCATCCAGAGCCCACTGTAGGTCGTAATAAGTATCGGGATTATCTTCCGTTTCTGCTAACGCAGTATCGAGATATGCCGCGCCAGTTTTGATACAAGCGTGCATAATAGGCAAATTTTGATATGGAAGCGCTACGTTACAAACGATATCGATGTTTTCTTTTTTGATTAAATCTATAACATTTTCTTCTTTGTTTGCGTCAAGTGCATATGTTTTGATTTCTATTCCGAGTTTGTTTTTAATGTCTTTTGCTATTTCGTCGCATTTACTTTTTGTTCTGCTTGCAAGGATTATATTTTTAAACGTATCTTTGTTTTTTGCAGCTTTAAATGCAGATACTCTTCCCACACCACCGGCACCGATAATTAACAGGTTCGCCATTTCACTCCTTTTTAAAAAAATTATAACATTTTTTTTGATATAATCATTAATTATAATTTAAAGGGAATAAATGAAAATATCACTTATTCAGCAGGAATATAAAGGAAATAAATCAGGTACCGTGGCCCATACGGTAGAGATGATAAAAAAAGCAAAAGGCGAGCTTGTTATATTACAAGAGCTTCATCAAAACGAATATTTTTGTAAATGCGAAGATACGAAATATTTTGATTATGCCGAAAGTTTTGAAGAGGATGTCGAATTTTGGAGAAAAGTGAGTGAAGAGCAAAATATCGTACTTGTGACATCTCTGTTTGAAAAAGTAATGGACGGAATTTATTATAATACGGCCGTTGTTTTCGACAGGGGTAAAATAGCCGGCAAATACAGAAAAACTCATATCCCAGACGATCCGGGATTTTATGAAAAGTTTTATTTCACGCCCGGTGATGAAATAGAGCCGATTGATACGAGTGTCGGAAGGCTCGGCGTTTTGGTGTGTTGGGATCAGTGGTATCCCGAACCTGCGAGAATTATGGCATTGAAGGGGGCTGAAATTTTAATATACCCTACGGCGATAGGGTGGCTTATGTGTCCTGAAAACAGGGTTGACGAGCTTTGCGAAAAAGAAAACACCCTTGAAGAAAAACAAAAAATGCTAAACGCCTGGCTTAGTGTCCAAAGAGGTCACGCCGTGGCAAACGGGGTTTATGTCGTGGCGGTCAATAGAGTGGGGCGAGAAAAAGACGAAAGCGGCGTACTTGGCGGTATTGAATTTTGGGGTAACAGTTTTATTTACGGACCTCAGGGTGAAATCATCAAAAAAGCCGGTATTAAAGAAGAGATTATCGAAGCCGATATAGATTTAAAAGGGGCTGCGGAAGTAAGAAAAATCTGGCCGTTTTTTAGGGACAGAAGAATTGAATTGTACGATTGTTTAAAAAGGAGATATTGTAAGTGCGACTGATACTGTTATTTTTTGCCGTTTTTTTATATGGCTTTAATTTTTATATACCGGAAAATTATAGTGGTGAAATTCCAAATAATTTTAAAATCAAAAAATATAAATCTTTAAAAGATGTGAATTTCACAGATTCTCTCGTATTGATTTCAAGCGATAATCTGCCGTATGTTTTAAAACATAATTTAAAGATTTTAATACCTGTTGGTGAAAAAAGAGAATATATTTTAAGCAATATCGATTCGCTCAGCAAAATAAAAACCATAGCCAATCTTGATCTTCCTTCAAAAATTCTACTTGATAAAGTAAACGGCCGTTATAAAGAAGTAAATGCCACTTTTAAAGATTTTCAGGAAAAGAAAATAGATGCGATAGTTGTTGAAAAAAAGAGGGGAAATGAAGATTATTTTGATTTTTATCTTCCAAGTTACGGAATTGTTTTCAATAAATATTTAATTGTTTATAAAAATAATATGCCGAATCTGAAAAACATAAACAGAAAATTTGAAAAAATTTTTGATTTTAAAATTAAACCCGTTTATGTTTCACTTATTTTAACCGGATATTATTTAAATACGAAAATTGATTTTAATAAAATCCTTTTTGAAAATTATTATGTTCAAAAAGAAGCCGAAGAAAAACTAAAAGTTGCGGTAACGCCGAATTGGCCGCCTTTTGATATTTATAAAAACAAAGAGCTTCAGGGAATCGGAATAGATTTTTTTAAGCTTATAGCAAAAAAAGCGGGACTGAATTACAGGTTTGTGAGGGTAAATTACTGGCCTGACGTTTTGGAAATGATAAAAGAAAAAGAAGCCGATATTACTCCAAATACTTCCGAAACGCCTGACAGAAAAAAATACGCTCTTTTTTCAAAACCGTATTATTCGTTTCCGCTTGGTATTGTGTGTAATTCCAATTCTCATATCAAATCGTTTAGTCAGGTGAGGGAAATTGCAGTCGGAAAAGATTTTACGGCTGAAAAACTGATGAGGGCACACTATCCGGGTCTTAGATATATAGAAGTTAAAAACGTAAAAGAAGCGCTTAGTATGGCCGCAAAAAATAAAAATATCTGTGCGGTTGATATGCTTCCGGTTATTTTGTGGAATATTCAAAAACTCTCTATGTATAATCTTTCACTCATTTATCAGACCCCGTTTAAATTCAATCTGCAGATAATGGTAAGAAAAGACAGACCTGATCTGGTTCAAAAAATCAATATGGCTATAGATTCTTTAAGCCAGGAAGAAAAAAACAGAATAATAAACAGATATATCGGTGGAATTTTAAAGGAAGAAAAAAATACGAATTGGTGGCCTTTTGTGTTGATAGGATTTATTGTACTTGTGTTTTCGGTTTCAATTATTCTTAAATACAGAAAAAGTTCAATGACTGATGAACTGACCGGAATTTTAAACAGACGGGGAATTATAAAGGAAGCAAAAAAAATATCAGTAGAGAGTACTCTTTTGTTTTTTGATATTGACCATTTTAAAAAAATTAACGATACTTACGGTCACGATTTTGGGGATTATGTTTTAAAAGAGCTCACAAAACTTATCACTCAAAATATTAGAAATTCCGATGTTTTCGGAAGGTGGGGCGGAGAAGAGTTTGTATTGATTTTGAGGGGGACTAAATATCCGGACGGATTGAAAGTCGCCGAAAAAATAAGGAAAATAATCGAAAATCACGATTTTAAAGGCGTTAAAGTAACAATTTCCATCGGAGTGGCGCCTTTTAGAGGAGATTTGCAAAAAGCTGTTGAAAAAGCCGACGAAGCTTTATATAAAGCCAAAAACGGCGGAAGAAACCAAGTGAAAGGAATAGAATGAAAATAGCACCGAGTATTTTAAGTGCGGATTTCGGAAGACTAGCCGATGAGGTAAAAGCGGTATGTGAGGGGGGAGCGGATTTGATACATGTTGACGTAATGGACGGGCATTTCGTGCCGAATATGACGATGGGACCGATGATTGTCGAAGCCGTGGCGAAAGCTTCCACAAAGCCTCTTGATATTCATTTTATGGTGGAAAACATACCTTTTTTTGTGGATATGTATAAACATCTGAATCCTGAATTTATCTCTTTTCATATCGAAGAAGAAAAACATATCAATAGAGTGATTCAAAAAATAAGAAACGAAGGCATAAGACCTGCGGTCGTGCTAAATCCCGCAACTCCCGTTTGTCTGCTTGAATATATCGTAAGCGATGTCGATATGGTGCTTTTGATGAGTGTGAACCCGGGATTTGGAGGACAAAAATTTATCCCGAGCGTTCTTGATAAAATCAAAGAATTAAGAGAACTTGCCCAAAAGAAAAATCCTAATCTTTTAATCGAAATTGACGGAGGTGTAAATGATAAAAACGCGCCTCTTTTAAAAGAAGCGGGTGCGGATATTCTGGTGGCAGGCAGCTATGTGTTTAAAAGCGGGGATTATAAAAAAGCGATTGAGAGTTTAAGGGTTTAAATGAGAGTGAAAATTTGCGGAATTACAAACTATGAAGACGCAAAGCTTGCATGTGATTACGGGGCGGATGCGCTCGGGTTTGTATTTTATAAACCTTCTCCCCGTTTTATCGAAGCTAGAGTTGCCAAAAAAATAATTGAAAAACTCCCTCCTTTTGTTACGAAAGTGGCTCTTTTTGTAAATATGAGCGCTGAAAGTATTAACGGGGCGATGGAATTTTTAAAAGCCGATATCGCACAGATTCATTTTGACGCGGATGAAGATTTTTTTAGCAAACTGAATTGTAAATATCTGCCCGTAGTCAGAGCAAAGGAAAAAAGCGATATAGATAAATTCGAAGAAAGCTATAAAATAGTGGACGCTTACGTTCCAGAATACGGAGGAAGCGGTAAAAGAGTCGCTCTTGAATGGTTTGAAAACAGGGACAATTCAAAAATAATTCTCGCAGGCGGACTTACGCCTGAGAATGTTTTTGAAGTTGGAAGATACGGATTTTACGGGGTTGACGTCAGCAGCGGGGTAGAAGAGAGGCCTGGAAAAAAAGACAAAAGAAAACTGAGAAAATTTATCGAGCTTGCAAAATACGGTTTAAGGTGTGGATAGTTTAGTTAAAAGTGAAAAATGAAAAGCAAAAAATTAGCACTTTATAAATGAAAGGCATGTATGAAAGCGTTCGTTTTAAAAAAAATCGCCCAAAAAATAAAAGAGTATAAAATTATCAAAAGAGCTTTGAGGGTGGATGAAAATCTTATATTGATGCAGTTTGACAATGACAGATACTATTTTGATTTGACCAAAGGCAGCGGTGATATTTATATAAATATCGATTATCCTCTTGTTAAAAAATTCAGAGCCCCTTTTGATATCGTGCTTGAAAAGAAATTTACAAAAGCAAAAATTGCGGATGTGAGGGCTTTTGAGAGGATTTTGGAGATTGACGCTCTTAGCATAAACAGGTTTAAGGAAGAAAAAGTCACGATAAGGTTCGAATTTACGGGAAGATACACAAACGCTATTATTTTAGACGAAAACAGAAACGTTCTTGAATCTTTAAGACATATAAGTGAAAATCTCTCAAGCAGGGTGGTAAAACCGGGTGTGAAACTTCAGGAACTCGAGCCTGTGGAAATTAAAGAAAAGATTTTTGAAATAGAAGACCTTGAAAAATATACGCAAGAGCTTTTTGAAAAAAAATACCAAAACAGACTGAATCAGAAAAAAGCTTCGATTCTTGCAAAAATAAATAAAAAAATAAAAGATATTCAAAATAAACTAAACAGACTCGAAAACAAAGAAGAACTGCTTCAAAAAGCCGAAACTTACAAAAAATATGCTGATGTAGCCATGGCCAATCTTTATCAGATTAAACCTTACGATAAAGAACTTAAAACATATGATTTTGAAGGAAACGAAATAACAATACCTTTGCCGGAACTGAAAAATATAAACGAAATAGGAAATTATTATTATAAACTCGCAAAAAAAGCAAAAAGAAAAGCCCAAAATCTTGAAATCGAAAAAGGTTTTTTACAAAACCAGCTGGATTTTTTGGAAAATTATAAAAAGTTAGTGGAAAACGCAAAAAACATGAGCGAGTTAAAAACGTACGAGCCTCCTAAAAAAGAGAAAAAAGAGGATGAAAACATTGCAAAATTTTATTACGACGATTATCTGATATTGGTCGGTAAAAACGAAAAAGGAAACATAAAACTTTTAAAAAACGCAAACGCAAACGATATGTGGCTTCATATCAAAAATCTTCCCGGAGCACACGTAATAGTCAAAAACAATAAATTATCATTAAATAATGATATAATTACCAAAGCGGCAAAACTTGCGGTGGCGTTCAGCGGTAAAGAAGAAGGGGAAGTGGATTATACGAAAAGGAAATTTGTAAAAGTTAAAGAGGGCGCAAAAGTTGAATACGGAAAGTACAGTACGATAAAGGTTAAAATATGAGTCTGATATCCCAGGTCACCTTAATTTATCAAAATGCACACGTTCCTTCAGCGGTACTTTCCGATTACGCGGCAAGGGAAATTGTAAGCCGGGAGTTTCAAAAAATAATTAATGAAGAAAAAGAAAGAAAAGTCGAAGAAGTAAAACCCGTTGAAGAGGTTGAAGAAATACTTCCGGAAGACGATTCAAAAAGCGAAGTGGAAGAAGAAATAAAAAGACATATCGATATAAAGGTTTAATATGAAAGAAAGACTGGTTACGAGCGTAATTTTAATAGCGCTGCTGCTTGTTGTAGGACTGATTGACAACGTATATCTTACCGGGCTTTTGATTGCGGTTATAGCTATTGCTGGAATGTATGAGGCAAAAAGACTTTTCGGCGTTGAAGAAGAGAGGGTTTTTTATTTTTTAAGTTTCATGGCGGTGCTGGGTATTTTTGTAAATCCGATTTTAATTGCTGTTGCGGGAATTTTGAGCGTTGGAGGTTATATTGCCTTTTATCAAAAAGATATTAATCCGATATCTATAGCGCTATATCCTTTTTTGTCTTTGATGATTTTGTTTTCACTTTATCTTCAGACTTCGATGGGAATGATCGGATGGCTTATTTTAGTGATAGCTTCAACGGATTCTTTTGCGTATCTTATAGGCAAAAATTTTAAAGGGCATTTTTTTAAAGAAGGTTTTTCACCCACTTCTCCTAACAAATCATGGGAAGGCGTGATAGGCGGAGTTGCAAGCGGTACGATTTTGGGAGCGATTGTGGGACTTGCTTTTTTTAATTTTTTCGAAGCTTTTATTATTGCTCTTAGTATTAGTATTGCGAGTGTTTTTGGGGATTTGTTTGAGAGTTATTTAAAAAGAAGAGCCGGAGTCAAGGACAGCGGCAATATTCTGCCCGGACACGGAGGGGTACTTGACCGAATTGACGGATATCTTTTCGGTGCCCCTGTTTTATGGGCGATAATACTGTCGATAGGACACTGATGGTCGTTCTTGGAAGTACGGGAAGCATAGGTGTAAATACGCTTGAGATTGCAAAAAGGTTTGGTCTAAAGATAGAAGCGCTTGTAGCGGGAAACAATTATAAGCTTTTAAACAGGCAGATAGAAATTTTTAAACCCCGTTTTGTAGGTGTAAAAGATAAAAAAACGGCCGAAAAAGTAAATTTTGACAAAGTTTATGTGGGGACTGAGGGAATAGTTGAAATATTAAACAGATCAAAGTCAAAACTTGTAGTTAATGCCCTTGTGGGTGAAGCCGGGCTTATTCCAACCGTAACGGCTCAGAATCTGGGTAAAAAAATAGCTCTTGCGAATAAAGAGTCTCTCGTAATAGCCGGAAAATTTATAGACACTTCAAAAATCACACCAATAGATAGCGAACATTTCGGACTGTGGTATCTGCTGAGAAATAAAAAAAATTTTAACAGGCTGTTTATTACGGCAAGCGGCGGTGCTTTGAGGGACTGGCCGGTTGAAAAAATAAAAAACGCCAAGCTTGAGGATGTTTTAAAACATCCAAACTGGTCTATGGGTGTGAAAATCACTATAGATTCCGCCACGATGGTAAACAAACTCTTTGAACTTCTTGAAGCCAAATGGCTTTTTGACACTTCAGATATTGATGCTTTTATAGAAACAAAGTCCATTATTCACGCTCTTGTGGAGTGGAAGGACGGAAGTACGACTGCCCATATCAGCAAAACGGATATGAAACTGCCAATAGCTTTCGCCCTTTTGGGTGAAACAAAAGAAAAAATTCTCGAGCCTGTAAATCTGCTTGAAGTCGGCAGTCTTGAATTTAAAAAAATAGACCCGAAAAGATATCCGGTCTGGGAGATAAAAGAGAGTCTTTTAAAAAACCCGGATATGGGAATTGTTATAAACACGGCAAATGAAGAGGCCATT